>WNFW01000586.1_pt1 | contig 24214 bp, 22 predicted proteins | sample 5400131 | NCBI WGS metagenome assembly WNFW01 (sample SAMN13153362, study PRJNA577476) | soil metagenome | isolation source: 20 cm soil or saprolite under grassland replicate 1 | place: USA:California | collected 2016-06-15 | reverse complement strand
TGTGTCGACCGGGGTCGTCGCGCCAGTGTGACGCATGACCCAGTGACGCCCGCCGTCTGACGACCTATACAGGTCCAGACTCGACGAGTAGTTGCTAGCCCAATCAGGGTTCGGCGACCCAACCACTGCCCAGGCCTGGCTCTGGTTGAGGAAGAACGCGGTCTCCAGGTTCCCTCCGTCCCTGGAAGGGGTGACGTCGGCCCACCGGGTCCCAGAATCGGAAGTCGTCAGCAGTCGATTGGTGGTCAGCAACCAGCCAGTGGTCGGGGTCAACAAGGTTGCCGCTCGGAGTTCGTCTGGTGCCGGGTTCTTCTTACTCCCGCTGGTGGCCGACGCATTCCCGCAAGCCGCCAATAGCGCGCCGACCGAAACTAGCGCGAGGGTTCGTCGAAGCCACAAGGCGGGTGGTCCGCACACTCTCTTTCTACCCCTGAGAACGCCCGCCGGGAGACTGAGTTACGAAGAATCACGGTGCTCGGCAGCTCCGCTGCGGGCTCCGGATGGGGCCAAGGAAGTTCCTTCAGGAGTAAGAGGTCACCGACCGACGGATAGTCCTGACAAACCGAGCTGAAGTCCGAAGCAAACCTCGGAGAGTCCGGACGATCCGGGGATCAGCCGCCTAGCGTGGTGCGACTACCGTTCTTTTCGACCGGAGCAGCTCACCGTCGATCATTGTTCCGCGACACGTCTTCGATCCACATTTGCATGCTTCGATCCACATTTGCATGCGTACGCGTCGGGGCTGTCGGCGGGGTCGCCCGGCTGCAGATTGTAGTCGTAGGTCAATTCTTCACCAGGCCGAATGTTTCGCAGCGCATGCACGAATACCCTGTCCCCCTCAACAGATGTCTCGCAGTTGGGGTCGCAGGAGTGGTTCATGAACCGGATGCTGTTTCCCTTGACTCCAGCATCAATCGTGAGGCCATCATCGAGGGCGAAAAGTAGCGTGTAGGCGGGATCAGAATTCCAGGCGCTTGACGTTTCGCCCTCTAACGCCACGTCAATCACGCGGCCTCGATATTCACCGACCAGATCTCCCCGCACGTACGGCGTTCGGGCGAACAGTCCTCGGCCATGGACACGCGACCGCCGAACACTGTATGAGCTCAAACCCACGTCTTTGTGGCGAATACTCGTACCTACTCTCGGCGCCGACATAGGAAGAGGTCTCTGATGCTCTCGTCGCTCACCACCGACGCTGTGAACCCTGCCTTCCGCAGCAGCCGCAGCCAGACCGCACGCGCGAAAAGGCCATGGGTTTGGCGTTCGTGCACGACCCGCACGACCCCTTGTTCGTCCCGAAGCAGGATTCCGAAGTCAACCAGGATCGCCGTGTCGCGCGGGTCCGGGTCTGTGGTCCACTGCACGTAACGCAAGCTGCGGTCTTCTCTGTCGTTGCCGCCGTGGTCCGTACTTGGAACAAAGGTTTCGCGCAGCTCATCTGGTACGAACAGAGCAATGCCTCCAGGCCGGCAGTGAACAAATGCCGTCTCCATGACCGCCCGCAAATCCGATTCGGTGGTCATATGGCAGACCGCATCGTGAACAAAGACCGCATCAAAGGTCCTGCCCAACCGTAGGGTTCGTATGTCGCCTAGAAGGTGCTCGCACTCTGGATTCACCCCTCGATTGACCGCCAACATCTGAGGGGACATGTCCACGAGAGTCATCGCGAAGTGAGCTTTGAGATGGAAGGCGTTGATTCCGCTGCCAGACCCAAGGTCGAGCACGGTGCGCGGCGGAGGATTGGATGACTCGCTCAACAGGCGATCAAAGAACAAAGCCTCTTCTCGATACTCGGCCGGATCCGCCATGATCGGCCACCATTCGGCCAGTTCGTCGTAGAGCTTCATGACCTGTTGATCGATACGTTACAGAGGGCTCGGCGATGCTCGCACTCAGGGCTACTGGCACGTTCATTGTTGTGGTCGCAGAGCGACGCCAGTGACAAACGGGAAACGTCTTCAGGGCGAGCAGCGCCTGCCCGCCCAGAAGGGCGACCTACGTAGAGGCCGGGTTCTAAACGATCTTCGTGCCAGACGCGGAGACGACGTACCAGGGCCCGCCGAAGGCGTTGATGCCCTGGCCGGTGACGTCCCCGGCCTTCTTGTCCGAGATGAAGTAGTAGAGCGGGTGACCCGCGTATGTGACCTCGGTCTTGCCGTCCCTGCGCGTTGTCGTACCGAGCAGCGCAGCGTTCACGCCTGACCCTGCTTGAGGGGAGCCCTTGGTGAGAACCGGCGGCCAGGCCTGGACGCAAGCAGCGCTGTTGCAATTCGAGGTGGAACCGGAATCCGCCAGGAAGAGGTACACCGTCCTGCCGTTCGAGTCGACGAGGACGCGGCCGAGTCGCGTGGTCGCGACGGCGAGGGTAGTCCCGGTCGGCTGGGCGCTTGGGCTCGCCGTGGGCGACGCTGCGACCGGCGCCGCACTCGGCGAAGTGCTGGGTGACGGGCTGGGCACGGATGCGTACGGAGTGCCTGCTCCGCAGGCCGTGGCCAGCAGCGCCGCGGCAGCTAGGCCCCCAATGAGAACGATTTTCGAGCGCATGGTTGTTGCCTCCTTGAAACCTACTTGCTAACGAGATACATTTGCTAAAGAATCTCGCTCGCGAGAGAGTTATTTCATATACTTGCTGCAATGGCGCAAAAGGATTGGACCGATTCGCTCCTCGACAGCCTGGCTGGCAGTCACTCCCGGGAAGAGATCGAGGCGTATCAGGTGACGGCTCGCCTGTCGCGCATCGCTCAGCACCTTGCCCGCAGCCAGGAGGAAGCATTTGGGCGATTCGAGCTCAACCGGGGAGAGGTCGGCGTCCTCGCCGCTCTTCTCCTTGCAGGCTCGAATCGGAAGCTGTCGCCGACCCAGCTGTTCAAGGGCCTCATGTTGTCGTCCGCCGGAATCACCAGCCGCCTGGATCGCCTGGAGCGAAGGGGCTATGTCAGGCGAAGCCGACACCCGACCGACAGGCGCGGAGTGCTGGTTTCACTGACCGATGCGGGTCGCAACGTTCTCAATCAAGCGGTCTCGGCGGACGCTACCGTCGAGCGTCAGTTGCTGGCGGGACTGACCAGGAAAGACCGGCTTGGCCTGGTCGCCCTTTTGAGGAAGCTGCTCGCGGGCCTCGAACCGACCGACCCGGACGCGCGGCTTTAGGGGTAGTCGGACCCGCAGACGGTTCCTGGCGCGGGCACCGTCAGATCGATGAGGTACGCCTCCTCCGCCATGCGCGCGCAATCGCTCAGCAGAAATGAGACGTGCCCGTATCCCTTGCGCGTCAGCAACACTGATCCGGCGAGCTCTTTGTTCACCGCTTGAGCGTCCCGGTATGGCGTGGCCGGATCTTTCGTACCTCCAACGAGAAGGATGGGAGGGGCGCCATCGGCTGTTAGCGGGCCGACCGCTCCGGTTGGCTTGACTGGCCAGTAAGCACAGGTGAGGTAGCTGTATTGGAGCTGTGGCCCGAACAGAGGCGAGGCCTTCGCCAAAGCCGGTCCGAGTCGGTCGTACGCGCCGATTTCCGAGGGCACAGGGCGGTCGAGGCAATTGATGGCGAGATTGGCTTCCCACTCGTTCGTGTAGGAGCCATCAGGCCGACGGCCATAGAATTCTTCCGCGATCGCGAGCAGCGCACCGCCGTCGTCGACCTCGGCGGCATTGAGCGCGGCGGCGAGCCTGTCCCAGTACCGAGGGGTGTACAGCCCCCACATCACCGCGGTCGTCGCCAGCGATCTCGTCAGGGTTCCGTTGCCCACCGGGATCGGATCCCGCTCGAGCCGCTCGAGGAACGCCGAGAGCTTGGCTGCCGGGTCCCCCGACGCGCCGTAGGCGCACCCGGCATTGGTGCGGCAATACGCGAAAAATCCCTGCAGGTTGGTTTCGAATCCGGCGACCTGATCGAGCAGCTGGTCAGTCGCGTTTACGGCCGGATCCATCACTGCGTCGAGGGCGAGGGCGCGAACGTGGGTGGGAAAAAGATGGGCATAGGTCTCGCCGAGGAACGTCCCGTACGAGAAGCCGAAATAGGTCAGCCGATCGTCGCCGAGCGCGATGCGGATCATGTCCATGTCCCGGGCTGCACTCACCGTGTCCGCGAAGCCGAAGACCTTGCCGCTGTTCCGCTGACACCCGAGCGCGAGCGATTTCTCCGCGTTGATCAGCTCCTCTCTTGGAGTCCGCCCTGGATGTGGCGTGGTCGCCATCAGAAGGTCCAGCGTCCGCCGGCTGTAGCAATGCACGGGCGAGCTCTCCCCCACACCGCGAGGGTCGAAGCCGACCAGATCGAACCGGGTGTTGAGGTCGGCAAAGTAGCCGCCGTCCCGGCGGATGAGGTCGATTCCTGACACGCCCGGCCCGCCAGGGTTCAGCAGCAAGGACCCGATCCGGCGCGATGCAGAAGTCGCCGGCTTGCGGATGAGCGCGATGGCAATCGACGCTTGGGTGGGATGTGCGTAGTCCAGCGGCACGGCCACGGTGCCGCACTCCAGGCCCGAGCCGCACGCATTCCAGGCGACGCCTGACGGACTCGAGTTGGCAACAGGCGTCGCCGACGGGTTCGCGCTCGAGGCGCTGTTGCACGCCGTCGCAAGGATCGCGACGAGCATGATCGTTCGGCGGGCCACCTGGCTTCATCCTCCACCCATGGGATACGCGCGCTTCCAGGCCGGAAAGCTTAAGCCGCGGAGTGGCTAGATCGACCTCCCTTCGACGCAACACACGGAGAAGCGATCGCTCGTGGACCCGGCACTCGGTAGCCAGGTCGCGCGCCGTCCGCGCTCGACCAACCGCTCGGCGATCCCGAGCTCGACCGCGGCCCCAGACTTCGAGATTGCCGGAATGCCGTCATCAAGCGCCACAACGCGCGGTTGGTGTCGGTGGTCGACTCAGGCATCGACGAATTATCGAGCTCAGATGAGGAAGCGTCCGTTCTCCATGATGTTCCGTCCGTCCACCGAGATCGTCGCGTGCGACGCCAGCACGTCGACATGCGAGGGGCACTCCCAGTCGGCTCCGGTCTCGAAGCCATAAGGATCGCCGAACGCGATATGGACGCCAGGAAACTTCTCATCCTGCAAGAAGTTGCCAATGATCTCGGAAAGCCCCACGTTCGTGCCGATGGCAAACTCACCCACGCGGCTCGAGTTCGGATCCTGCGCCACGTAGTCGCGAATGTCGGCCGCCAGCTGCATGTCTGGGGTCTCAATGGAGACGATGCGGCCGCCTTGCATCACGAATCGGACCGCCGGGGAGAGCATCCCGTATTTTTCCGTGAACCAGTCGCCCATCTCCTCGGCCGCGATCACGCCATCGACCGAGGCCGGGCAGGTGAACGTCTCGCCTTCCGGGAGATTGCCCCACCGACCCTGCTCCCAGTAGCGGCCGTCGCTCGATACCCACCTCAACGAGGGGGCGAAGGTGGCCACCAAATCGGTCCCGAGAGCCGTGGTCACCGAGATGCGCTGAGCCTGCCGGGCGATCTCGAAGACCTTGCGGGTGACCTTGTAAATCTCGTCGTAGTCGGCCGCCATGCCGTCGGTCATGACCCGGTCGTTGATGCCGATCATGTGCCCGTGCCGGCAGCTCAGCTCATCGGCCAGCAGATGAAGCATCGGCTGGCGGAAAGCAAGCTCCCCCTTCAGGCCGACGCCGATGAAAAAGCTTGCCGTCGGATGGAAGCGGGCTATCTCATCGGCGAGCCCGGCTGGAAACGAAGTCGCGGGGCGCTGCAGGTGATCCTCCATCGTCCACACCTGCACGGCTGCTCCCGTTGCACGCGCCTCTTCGGCGATGGCATCGGCGATCTCGGTCCGCGGGCGGTCGCGAATGATGCAGACGCGATCCTGGGGTCCGACGTTGAGGCAGGCCCGTACAGCATTCCGCGCCCCCGCGGCAAACTCCGCCCGCATCTCAGATAGAAAGGTTAGGCGGCGGCCTTCCTCGTGCGCCGGCAGCCGCCGGACCGCGCGCCGCGATCAACAGCCATATCGCGAGCAACGCGGAAGGACTCAGGACAGCTGCGCCGTTAAGCCCGGGCGCCGTCCTTCAAGGCGGTGATGTACAACGAGGCGGCCACCGCGGCCGTCGTCCCGTCGCCGACCGCGGTCGCGATCTGCTTGGTCAGCTGCGCGCGCACGTCGCCGACGGCCCAGATGCCTTCGATCGAGGTCTGCATGTTGCGGTCGGTGACGATGTAGCCACCCTCGTCGTGGTCGACGTGGACCTTGAAGAGCTGGGAGTTCGGCACGAATCCGATGAAGATGAAAACCCCGCCGACCTCCAGCTGCTTCGTCTCCCCGTGCTGTTCATAGCTGACCGTCTGGACCTTGTCGCCGCCGACGATCTCCTTCACGTGGGCGTCGAGGATGAACTCGATCTTCGAGTTCGCCTGCGCGCGGTCGACGAGGATCGGCTGCGCCCGCAGCTCTCCACGTCTGTGGATGATGTAGACCTTTGAGGCGTAGCGGGTCAGAAAGTCGCCTTCCTCGACCGCCGCGTCTCCACCTCCGATGACAGCGAGCTCCTGGCCCTTGAAAAAAGCCCCGTCGCACACGGCGCAGTAGCTGACGCCACGGCCCCAGAACTCCTTCTCGCCAGGCACCTCGAGGTAGCGCGGCAGGCCGCCCGCGGCCATGATCAGGGCCGGGGCCCGCACCTCCTCGCCCGACTCGAGCCGGACCACCTTGTAATGCGTGTCGGCCTCGACGTCGATCTCCTTGACAGGCTCGAAGTCCCGGATGTCGACGCCGAACTTGCGGGCATGCTCGCCCATCTTCATGGCCAGGTCAGAGCCCAGGATCGACTCAAAGCCGGGGTAGTCCTCGACCAGCTCGGTGTTCAGGAGCTGTCCTCCGAGCGGGCCGCGGTCGAGCACCGCCGTCTTCAGGTCCATGCGGGCGGTGTACAGGGCGGCCGCCAGACCGGCCGGCCCGCCGCCCACGATGATCACGTCGTATTCGCTCACTGCGCTAATAGGAATTGTTCCCGAACGGGGGTGTATTCCTAACGGTGCCGCCCGGCGGCACCTCAGCCGTGCTGGAAGCGGACGCCGTAGCCACCCCGCGGGGCGTGGCAGGAGATGTTGTCGAAGGGGCATCCGATGGAGCAGGCGCCGCACTCGATGCAGTTGCCGAAGCTGACCAGGTTCTTCTGCTGCTCCTCGCTCCACTCGTAGACCCCCGCCGGGCAGAAGTGGTTGCAGTACTTGCCGGTGCACTTCTTGAGACAGACGTTCTGGTCGACGATCTCGATATGCGGCTTGCCGGTGTCCTCGTTGTACTTGACCGTGAAGAGCTTGTCGGTCAGCTTTTCCATCAGGCGGCTCCGAACCTCTCCCAGACGCGGCACATGAGCCGCACGGTGTTGACGTAGTCCTCGGTGCGGATGTTTTCGTTGGGCGCGTGGATCCGGTTGTCCGGACGGCCGACTCCGACCGGCAGGACGGTCGGCACGCCGAGGTCGGCAACTACCGGATGCATCGGCCCCGTCGCCGGCATGAACGGCCACAGCACCGGCTCGCCATACATCTCGCGCACGCAGTCGATCACCGTTCGGGCAACGGCCGAGGAGGGATCCGAGCGCGCCGGCTTTTCGCCCTCGCCGGCCAGGATCTCGACCCGCCCGAAACCGTGGCGGTCGAGGTGCTTGCGTAGCTGGTCGAGCACGTCGTCGGGGTCCTGGTTCGGGATCAGCCGGAAGTCCAGCTTCGCCGTCGCTTCGGCCGGCAGCACGGTCTTCGAACCGGGGCCCTGGTAACCGGTCCTGACACCCGCGATGTTGCACGTCGGCAGGAACAGCATCTGCTCGATAACCTGCTCGGGCTTAGGGTCGCGCACCAGCTTGTCGAAACCGACGAGCTTGCGCCGCTTCTCGACCTCTGGGTCGATGGTCGCCATCATGCGGCGGTCGCCATCCGTGGGTTTGACCACCTTGTCGTAAAACCCTTCGATCTTGATGTTCATGTCCTGGTCGCGCAGGCTCGCCAGCGCGCCGACCAGGTACATGGCGGCGGACGGGTAGACCGACGCGAAACCCGAGTGCTGGTCGAAGTCCAGCATCTTGACGCGTAGGTTGACGTACAGGAGACCGCGACAGCCGAACTGCAGCGTCGGCCGGCTCGCGTCGTCGAAGGACGTGCCCGACTCCCACAGGCAGCCGTCGGCGCGCAATTTGTCGGCGTGGTCGTGCGCGATCTTCTCGAACGACTTGGAGCCGATCTCCTCCTCGCCCTCGATAAGGAACCGCAGCGTGACCGGCACCTCGCCCAGCGCTTTCAGCGTCTCCAGGGCGTGGATGCGCGCCATCACATCGGCCTTATCGTCCGCGACGCCGCGCGCGAAGATCCGCCCATCGCGCTCGGCCGGCTCAAAGGGCGGCGTCTGCCACAGGTCGAGCGGATCCACGGGCTGGACGTCGTAGTGCTCGTACAGCAGCAGCTTGCGGCGGCCGGCGCCCCTCACCTCGGCGTATAAGGCGGGCATCCCCCCGGCCTCCAGCGTCTCCACCCGATCGGTGAAACGGGAGAGGTGATCAGCGATCCAGTCGCGCGCCGGCTGGACTGCGTCACGACCGTGGTTCGAGACGCTCGGAAAGGAGCAGAGCTCCTTCAGGTCATCGATGAAGCGGCGGGCGTTCTTCTCGACGTACGCGTCTACAGCGCTCGTTGAGATCACCGTCAAATCGTAACCTTGTCCCGATGAGCGAGTCCGCGCAGGAGTTTCACTTCTCGCCCCGGCCCAATCGTGCCTCGGAGATCACGTGGCACGCGTGGTCGCAGGAGGCTTTCGACGCGGCCAGGCAGACCCGCCGGCCGATCCTTCTTTCGATCTCCGCAGTGTGGTGCCACTGGTGCCACGTTATGGACGAGACGACCTACTCACATCCGAGCGTGATCGAGCTCATCAACCGCGACTACGTGCCCATCCGCGTCGACAACGACGTGCGGCCGGACATCAACCAGCGCTACAACATGGGCGGTTGGCCCACGACTGCGTTTCTCACGGCGTCGGGCGACATTCTCACCGGCGGGACGTACATGCCCCCCGATCAGATGGCCAATGCGCTGATGCGCATCGCCGACTACTACCGCGCCAACCAGGCCGAGATCGCGAGCCGCGTCCTCGACGCCCGCAAGCGCGCGGCCGCAGGCGTGGCGCGCAGCGCCGGCGAGCTCGAGGGCCGCCTGGTCGACGAGATACTCGAATCCGTCACGTCGGCCTACGATCCCGAATACGGTGGCTTCGGCAACGCGCCGAAGTTTCCGCAGACCGACGCGATTCTTCTCTTGCTCGAGCAGGCCGTGTTGCGCTCTGACGACAGCCTGCGGCAGCGGGCGGTGCACACGCTCGAGAAGATGACCGGAGGTGGTACCTACGACCACGTCGAGGGCGGTTTCTTCCGCTACTCGACGACCCAGGACTGGAGCGTCCCCCACTACGAGAAGATGCTCGAAGACCACGCAGGTCTGGTGCTCGCGCTCTCGGTGGCCGGCATGACCGAAGCGCTCGACAAGACCGTGGGATACCTCGACCGAGTGCTGCGCGATCCGAAGACCGGCCTGTACGCCGGCAGCCAGGATGCCGACGAGCATTTCTACTCGATGGACGCGGACGAACGCGCCAACACTCCGGCTCCATACGTCGATCGGCGCGTCTACACGGCGTGGAATTCAGCCCTCGCCATCGCCTACCTCCACGCCGGCCTGCCCGCGGACAAGTTGCTCGACTCGCTGTTCAAGCGCGCCTACAGGAAGGGCGAGGGCATGACCCATGCCGAGGGCGTCGGCGGCCAGCTCGCGGACCAGGTCTGGTCGCTGTGGGCCGCTCTTCGAGCGTATCAGCACGGGCTGGGGGAGAAGTGGATGGAAGTCGCGCTCGACCTGGCCACGCACATCGAGGAGCGCTACGGCGATCCGGAGCTCGGTGGTTACCTCGACCACGAAGGAGGCGACGAGCTGGGTCGCCTCGGCGAGCGCATCAAGCCGCTGACCGAAAACGCGGTCGCCGCGATGGCATTGATCGAGCTCGACATCCTGTCAGGTGATCCGGCGTCTCCCTATCGCGAGCGTGCCCGGCGCGGGCTCGAGTCCGTCGCGGCGCTGCCGCGCCAGTACGGCTTGATGGCGGCGGTGTTCGCCCGCGCGTTCGATCGGATGGGCCACGCGATCAAGGTCACCACCAAGAATGCCGAGCTGGCACATGCGGCGCGGGCCGCTCATCCGTACGCGGCGATCGATCCGGCGGGCGACGAACGTGCCGTTGTCTGCGCCGGGACCATATGCTTGGCGCCGGTGTCGACACCTGACGCCCTGAAGGACGCAATCAAAGAAGCCTCTCCAATGCGTGCCCCAGGGCGCGCCTAGCGCGCCCACTTTGACAGAGACGCGGCGACATTTTTCTCATCGCGTAAACCGCGCGTTGGACGACCCCAAGCTGCAAAAGGCGTTGATCCACGCCATGACGGGGTTGCGCGGCCGCCGCAACGTCGCGTTCGAGACTTTCGACTTCGCGAAAGGTCGTGAGGAGCTCAAGCGGCGCCGCCAGGCGAACCTCGAGCGCCTGCCCGAGCTCTTGGAGCAGTTCGCCGAAAGGCTCGGCGCGGTCGGCGGTGCCGTGCATTTTGCGCACGACGCCAACGAGGCGCGAGAGATCATCGGCCAGCTCTGCTGGAACGCGGGCAGCGGTCTGCCGGCCGGCAAGCGAATGGTCGTGACCAAGAGCAAGTCGATGGCCACGGAAGAGATCGGGCTCAACCACTACCTGGAGAACCTCGGCATCGAGGTCGTCGAGACCGATCTGGGCGAGCGCATGGTCCAGCTGACGCACACCCATCCGTCGCACCTGATCGCGCCGGCGATCCACCTCACCAAGGAGGACGCGGCGGCGGTCTTCGGAACCGAGCCTACCGTCGAGGCCATCCAGCGTCACGCGCGCGAATCGCTGCGCGAAAAGTTCATCGAGGCGACGGTCGGGATCTCCGGCGCGAACATGGCAATCGCCGAGACGGGCACGATCGTGCTCGTCACCAACGAAGGCAATGCCGACCTGACCACCACTCTGCCACCGGTGCACATCGCGCTGTTCGGCATCGACAAGCTTGTTGCCACGCTCGACGACGCGGTGGCTGTCCTGCGGATGCTGCCCCGAAGCGCCACCGGCCAGCTGATCAGCAGCTACGTGAACTGGATCACGGGCCCGTCGCGTTCGGCGGACATCGAGCAGTCGCTGACGATCGGGGTGCACGGGCCGCGCGAGGTGCACTGCGTGATCCTCGACAACGGCCGCGAGAAGATGCTCGAAGACCCGATCTTCCGCGACGCCCTGACATGTATCCGTTGTGGCGCGTGCTCCAACGCGTGCCCCGCTTTCATGGCCGTCAGCGGGCACCAGTTCGGGGGCCACATCTATAACGGACCGATCGGGCTGGTGTTGACGCCGTTCCACCACGGGGTGGCGGACGCCGACCTTGCGAACTCGCTGTGCGTTCAGTGCAACGCTTGCCAGGAGGTCTGCCCGGTCGACATCCCGCTGCCGCGCCAGATCCTCGAGCATCGCCGCTCGGGCCGGAAGTCGCTGCGCAAGCGCGCAGTGCTCGGCCTGTGGAAGCGACCGCGCCTCGCCGACGCCGTGATGCGGACGGCCGCGCCGTTTAGCGGCCTCGTCCAGGGCACGCCGAGTCTGGCGCGAGCTCCCTATCGCGACCGAGTGCAGCACGCCGAGGTCGATGGCGAGCCGCTCACGATCTTCGCGTCATGCCTGGCAGACCGGATGTGGCCCGAGTCGGCCGCGGCGCTGGAGCGGATCGCGGCCGCCGCCGGCTTCAAGGTTGGGTTTCCCAAGGCTCAGTGGTGCTGCGGGCTGGTCGCGGCGAATGCGGGCGACTTCAAGACGGGCGCCCACCTGGCGAACCAACTTTCACTTTCGCTTCGAGATTCCAAGGGTCTGATCGTCACACCCTCCGCCTCGTGCTTCGGCGCGTTCACGATCGACGCGGCTGAGTGGGGCCTCTCGCCTGACGAAAGCCTCCGCTCTCGCTTCCGCGACTCGACGCGGTTCGTCCTCCAGCTCTTGGAACGCAACCCGCGCCTGGTGGACGGCGAGCGGATGAGCTTGAAGATCGCCTATCACGACTCCTGCCAGACGCTGCGCCAGCTTGGTCTGAAGAGCGAACCGAGGCGCGTGCTCGAGCTCGCCGGATACGAGGTGGTCGACCTGCCGGACATCGCCAACTGCTGCGGCTTCGGCGGCAGTTTCAGCCTGGAGTGGCCGCGCGTCGCAGAACGGCTGGCGAGCTGGAAGCTCGACGCCATCGCCAAGACCGGCGCGGCCGTCGTGGCGACGGACAATCCTGGCTGCCTGGTGCATATCGCCGCCGCGGCGCGCAAACGCGGCATGGAGCTTCGCGTGGCCCACGTGGTCGAGCTCGTCGCCGAGCATCTCGCCGCTAACCAGGCATTGGCCTAAGTCCGCCCCTTTACGCTTAACAGGCCGTGAAGATCTCGTTGGTCTCGGCGCCTGCCGCCGAGCTGAACGTCGACGCGCTGGCGATCCCCGTCGTCACCGGCCAGAAGCTCGCCGGAACCGCCCTCGAGCTCGATCGCGCGATGGGCGGAGTGCTGTCCGAGATGGTCGTCAACGCCGAGTTCCGCGGCCGGATCCACGAAGTGCTGCCGATTCCCGCCCAGGGCAAAGTCACGCCGCGTCGCGTCATCCTCTATGGGCTCGGCGCGCAGCACGACCTCGACGGCCAGCGTCTGCGCTCTGCCCATCACGAGCTCGTCCGCGCTTCGCGGACCTGGGGTTACAAACGGATGGCCGTCCTGCGCACCGAACCCCTGGGCATGGACAGCCTGAAAGCTGTTGTCGAGGGTTGTGTGCTGGGCACTTTCGAGCGCCGCTCGAGACAGACCGGTCAGGCGCCCGAGCGGCGAGAGATCGACGAGCTGATGCTCGCCGGATTCGGGACGGGACGCGAGCCGGAGGTCATCGCCGCACAGGAGAACGGCGAAGCGACAAACCGCGCCAGGGAATGGCAGAACGCGCCGGCAAACGAGCTGACGCCCGACGCCCTGGCGCAGGAAGCGACCCGCATCGCGCAGCGCCACAATCTCGAGATCGAGGTCCTTGGGCCGGGCGAGCTCAAGAGTGGCGGGTACAACCTGCTCCTTGGCGTCGGCGCCGGATCCGCCAAGCCGCCGCGCCTGATCCGCGTTCGCTATCACGGAAACCACGAATCCTCCCCACCGCGGGGGGAGGGCGCCACCGTGCTCGCACTGATCGGAAAGGGCATCACGTTCGACACGGGAGGCATCTCGCTGAAGGACCCGGAGAACATGAGCCGCATGAAAGACGACATGTCGGGCGCCGCGGCAGTCCTGTCGGCGATCGAAGTCATCGCCTCGCGCAAGCTGCCTCTTGACGTGATGGCGGTCATTGCGGCCGCAGAGAACATGCCCGGCCCGTCCGCCCAGCGCCCAGGCGATGTCCTGGTCAGCGCCGACGGCAAGACAGTCGAGGTCGTCAACACCGACGCTGAAGGCCGGCTGGTGCTTGCCGATGCGCTCACCCACGCACTGCGAAACGGCGCGACCCACATGGTCGACGTCGCCACCCTCACGGGCGCCGCGACCGTCGCGATCGGCCACGCTGCGAGCGCGGCCGTCAGCAACGACGACGAGTTCTGGGCGGTGGTGGAGCGGGCGTCGCGCGAGGCAGGGGACCGTGTCTGGCGGCTGCCGATCTACGCCGACTACCGCATCTTGTTGGGCAGCCAGATCGCCGACCTGCGCAACTCCGAGTACGGCGAGGCCGGCACGATCATGGGCGGCATGTTCATCGCCGAGTTCGCGGGCGGCAAGCCGTGGGCGCACATCGACATCGCGGCTTCCGCCTGGAACACGAACCAGGAGCTGACCACCGTGCTCCGCGGCCCAAGCGGTGCCGGTACACGACTTTGCATCGAGCTTGCCGAGCTGATGGCCCGAGGCGGAACGGACTCCTGGCCGCCCGCCCCCCGGAACGCATGACGCGCCCTGCGCGTTAACGGAAGAGTGGGAATCCTCGAGGCGATCCACTCCCCGGCCGACCTGAAGGCGCTGGATCAGCCCAAACTCTCCGAACTCGCCGGCGAGGTGCGGGCGTTCCTGGTCGAGCAGACCTCCCGCACGGGAGGCCACCTCTCACCCAACCTGGGTGTGGTCGAGCTCACCTTCGCGCTGCATCGGGTCTTCGACAGCCCGAAGGACGCGATCGTATGGGACACCGGACACCAGGCTTACGTGCACAAGCTCATCACCGGCCGGGCGGCCGATTTCTCGCGGCTGCGCCAGGCGGGCGGGCTCTCGGGGTATCCCTCTCGCAAGGAGTCCGAGCACGACCTCGTCGAGAACAGCCACGCCTCGACCTCGCTGAGCTACGCGCTGGGTATCGCCGAGGCGCGGCTGCGTAAGCGCATCGGAGGATTCGTGGTTGCAGTGATCGGTGACGGTGCCCTGACGGGAGGCATGGCCTACGAAGCGCTGAACCAGATCGCGCACCTGCAGCCGCCGAACCTGATCATCGTCATCAACGACAACGGCCGTTCCTACGCGCCGACCGTCGGCGGCCTGGCACGACACCTGTCCCAGCTGCGCGTCGACCCTCGCTACGAAAGGATCAAGGACGAGATCTCGCGCCTGCTGCGCGACCTCCCGCTCGTCGGCTCGACGGCGGACCAGGCCGCGTATCGCGTGAAGGAAGGACTGAAGCAGCTGCTTCAGCCGTCGACGATGTTCGAGAGCCTGGGCATCAAGTACGCGGGTCTGGTCGACGGCCACGACGAGCCCGCCCTCGAGGAAGTGTTGACGCGCGCGAAGAAGTTGCGCGAACCGGTGGTCGTCCATGTCGTCACCGAGAAAGGTCACGGCTACAGCCCAGCGGTTGACGACGACGTCGACAAGCTGCACGGCGTGAGCGCGTTCGACCCGCTGACCGGCCGGCCACGCACTACAGAGGTTACTTATACCGACGTGTTCGGCGAGGCGCTGATGAGCGCGGCGGCAAGACGGCCTGAGGTTTGCGCGATCACCGCCGCAATGGCCTCATCGACCGGGTTGCTGAACTTCGGCAAAGAATTTCCGGACCGCTTCTTCGACGTCGGCATCTGCGAGCAGCACGCCGTCACCTTTGCGGCGGGGCTCGCGATGGCGGGCATGCACCCCGTGGTCTGCATCTATTCGACGTTCCTGGCCCGCGCCTTCGACCAGACGATCATGGACGTCGCGCTGCATAAGCTGCCGGTCGTCTTCGTGATCGACCGCGCGGGCGTGACCGGGCCAGACGGCGCCTCCCACCACGGGATCTTCGACCTGTCGTACCTGCGCATGATCCCCAACCTCAAGGTCGCCGCGCCCAAGGACGCCACCGAGCTGTGCGCCCTCCTCGAAACTGCGCTCGCGACCGACGGTCCAGTGGCGATCCGCTACCCGAGGGGACCCGTCCCGGCCACGCCGGATCTACCAGTGGAACCGCTGCCCGTCGGCCGATGGGAGGAGATCCGCAAGGGCGATGACGCAGTCATCTTCGCTGTGGGACGCATGGTGGAGGTCGCGGGCGAGGCGGCGGCGCGACTCGAGATGCAGGGCATCTCATGCGGGGTCGTCAACGCGCGATGGATCAAGCCGGTCGACCCGCGCATCGCGGACTGGGCGCGCGCGCATCCGGTGGTGTTGACGGTGGAGGACAACGTGGGGTCGGGCGGGTTTGGCGGTGCTGTGCTCGAAGCGCTCGCGCCTCATGGCCTGGCCGGCCGGGTCCGCATGCTCGCGCTGCCGGACGAATTTCTGCCGCAGGGAAAGGCGGCTGAGATCCTCACGGCGCACGGCCTCGACGCCGCCGGTATCGCGAAGGCGGTCTACGAGGCGATCAGAGGCGGTGTTCCGGAGAAGAGCTAGAGGGTCTCTACAGCTTCTTGCGGCCGGCGAAGCCTTCGCCGACCCGGTGCCAGTACTCGACCCGCTCCTCGCCCAGCCTCCAGCACAGCTCGACGAGCTCGTCCTCGCGATACGAGGGAAAGTCGATCAGGCCCTCGAGCGGTCCTTTGAGCTGGATGCCCATGCTGTTGAGGTTCAGCACGGCTTTCAGCAGCTCCTCCTCGGCGCCCTGAACGGCATCCCGGGCCTGCTGCTCGCGTTCCCGTGTCTCGCCGTTGGCCCCGGGACGTTGCGTTGCGTATTCGGCCATGCGGAGCTGCTCCTCGAGATCCGGCCGGAGGGCTGACAGCTCGGCGATCTGGGCGACGATTGGGCGCACGCGAGGAAGCTCGCGATTAGCTTCGTCGACCGTGTACGTCCGGAGCCTTTGCACCGCTCAACGATACTTCCTTGAATGGATGCGACGGCGATGCGACAGCGCATCGCAGACGCGACGGTCGCACGCCTCGCCACCGTCGGCGCGGGGGGCAAACCACACCTGGTGCCGATCTCTTTTGCCGTGGACGAAGACACCATCTACTTCGCGGTCGACGCCAAGACAAAGCGAACCACAGATCTCAAACGCCTGCGCAACATCGCCGCCAACCCGGCGGTGTCGGTGCTCGTCGACCACTACGAAGACGATTGGACCAGGCTGTGGTGGGTGCGCGTCGATGGCACAGCGCGACTGCTGCCCGACGGTGCGCAAGCTGTTCGCGCGACCGACCTGCTGGCCGCAAGGTATCCGCAATACCGGCGCGCCCGACCGGGCGGTCCGGTGGTCGCAATCTCGATCGACCGCATGTCCGGATGGTCCTCGGAGGCGCCGCCCTAACGTAACCCTGGCTGTAAATGACACTTGACGAGACTGGCAGTCTCGCCTAGTCTCACCCCATCTCGATCAGCCAGCGGATTCTGGAGCGCGCGCAGGCGGTGCTGGCGCGTGGAGGCAAGCCGACGGTGGCGGATTTTGCCCAGGCGGCCGGGACGTCCCGGTCGACGTTCTACCGCCACTTCAGGTCCCGCGAGGCACTGCTCGATGCGCTCGACGCCGCGCCCGAACCGGGCACCCGGGAGCGGATCCTTACCGCCGCCGTCGAGCTAGTGGGCGCACAGGGCCTTATCGCGCTCTCGATGGACGACCTGGCGGATCGCGCGGCGGTCTCGCGGGCCACCCTGTATCGGGTCTTTTCCGGCAAGTCCGCTCTGCTGACAGGCTTGATCGAGACCTACTCACCGCTCGAGCCGATCAGCCGGGTCATCCTGGCCAACCAACACGAAGCGCCCGCCGTTCTGATGCCTGAGCTCGCGCGCACGGCTTACCGCGCCGTGTATTCGGGCGGCGAGAACCGGGCAGGCCTCGTCCGCGCGCTGTTTTTCGAGGTCAGCGGGCTGAGGCCCGAGACAGAGGAGGCTGCCACTGACGCGATCACCAGGGTTGTGGGTCTGCTCGTCGCGTATCTGATTCCGCAGATGGCCGAGGGCCGCCTGCGGCGGATGCATCCGTTACTCGCGCTGCAGTCGTTCATCGGACCGATCCTTTTTCACATCCTGACCCGACCAATCGCGGAGCGGGTCTTGCGACTCGACATCGATGGCGAAGCCGCTGTGACGCAGCTCGCCGAAACCTGGCTTCGCGCCATGGCTACCGAGGAGGAAGCCGATGCATGACTCATACGCGGTGAACGTCGACGACGTTTCCAAATCGTTCGGCGCATTCAAAGCACTGAATGGAGTGACGCTTCGCGTGCGCCAGGGCGAGATCTACGGCTTGCTGGGTCCCAACGGCGCCGGCAAGACGACCCTGATCCGCCTGGTCTGTGGCCTTCTCGAGGCACACGCCGGCACAGTCACGGTGCTGGGTCAGCGGATGCCCAACGTCGCCGTCCTCCGCCACATCGGCTACATGACGCAGCAGGCCGCGCTCTATCCGGCGCTCTCGGTGGAGGAGAACGTCGCCTTCTTCGCGTCCATCAACGGCGCCGAGAACGGGGTAAAGGAGGCGCTCGAGCTGGTGCAGCTGTACGACCGGCGGAGGTCGGTGGTCGCGACGCTGAGCGGCGGCATGCGCCAGCGATGCTCACTCGCATGCGCGCTCGTGCACCGTCCGGAGCTGCTCCTCCTCGATGAGCCGACCGTCGGCATCGACCCACAGCTCCGAGTCCAGTTCTGGGAGTACTTCCGCCGCATGGCGGCCGCGGGAACGACGCTCATCGTTTCGAGCCATGTGATGGACGAGGCGGATCGGTGCCAGCGACTCGGCTTGATCCAGTACGGACGCCTTCTCGCTGAGGGGTCGCCCGCTGACATCCGCGTCCAGGGAGGATCGCAGAATCTCGAGGAAGCTTTCCTCGCACTCGCCGGGCGGAAGGAGTCATGAGCGGCCACCGCGTCCGGGCGATCACCCGTCGGTTGCTGCAGGGATTCCGGCGCGACCGCAGGACGCTGGCGCTTCTCTTTGTCGCGCCGATCGTCATCCTTGGCCTGCTCGGCTATCTCATGCGCGGATCGTCCAGCGTGCCGGCGGTGGGGATCGCTAACCAGGACTCCGGACCAGCGGGCGCCGCGGTCGCCGATGTCCTGAGGCACTCAACTCACATCAAAACCAGCGACATCGACGCGTCCCAGGGCGATGCGAAGCTCCGGGATGGTTCGCTCGTCGCATACATCGTTTTTTCTCAAGACTTCACTCCGAAGGTCGCGGCCGGAACGGTCTCACCGGAGGTACACCTCGAAGGATCGCAGCCTGGTGAGGACTCCCCGGTCATCCAGGCGCTGCAGCAGGCGATGACCTCGCTTGCGTCGCAGGTCGACGGGCGCAACGTCAGCTTTCAGCCGCGGATCAAGTACCTCTATGGCGGCTCCAACTACGACACGCTCGATTACTTCGGCGCCGCCTTCGTCGGCCTCGTGGTGTTCTTTCTGGTTTTTGTGATCACGATCGTCTCGTTCCTCAACGAGCGATCACAGGGCACGCTCGAACGCCTGATGGCGAGCCCCCTGCGGCGAGGCGAGATCGTGCTTGGTTACATGCTCGGCTTTACGGTGCTGGCCCTGGTACAGGCGGCCGAGGTGCTGGTCTTCGCGCTGGCGATCTTGAAGATCCAGAACCACGGCAACGTGCTGTTGATCTTCGGCATGGAAGCCCTTATGGCGATCGCCGCGGTCAACCTCGGCATCTTCCTCAGCATGTTCGCGCGCTCGGAGTTCCAGGCCGTGCAGTTCATCCCTCTCGTCGTCGTGCCGCAGATGTTGCTCTCGGGAATCATTTTTCCGGTCTCGAGTGAACCGACGGTGCTTCAGTACCTGTCGAACGTGCTGCCGCTCACCTATGCCGTGAACGGCATGCGCGACATCATGGTCAAAGGCGCGGACCTCAACTGGTCCGGGCTTCAGCTGGACGCGGCCGTGGTCGCCGGATTCTGCGTGCTGCTGATCGTGGCCGGCACCGCGACCCTTCGTCGTAGGCTCGGGTAGGAAATGATGCTTGTCTGTTCGCGGAAATGCGGCGGGACGCTGTTTCGCGCGCTGTTCGCCGAGGTCGATGTCGACTCTGCCGGCGAGTACCTGGACCACCGGGTGACGCAGCCTGGCTACATATGTCTCAACTGCGGCGCGCCGGCGCTTGACCTCGCGCAGGTCCCTGGCGAGCTCGAAGCGGAGGCGCAGGCAGAGGAGGCGGCGGCTTCCGTCACCGCCGACATCCTCTGCCCCGTCTGCGAGACGATGGTCCAGCTCGACGCGAACATGGAGTGCCCGAACTGCGGCTCTCCTCTCGAGGTGGCCTAAGACATACTTCCCGCGATGGAGGTCGCGCTGCCCATCGGGATGGAGCAGTTTGCACGCCAAAAGCAACGCGTACTAAAGGCGTGCGAGGTCGGTTGGAACGAGTCAGACGTGGTCGGTATGGGCCTGGCGGGATCGTTCGCCGATGGCAAGCCCGATGCCTACTCAGACCTTGACATTCGCATGGTCCTGGCCAACGGCGCGTTCGACCGAATCTTCCCGCGCCGTCTGGAGCTGGCCGGGAAGTGCGGTCCCCTATTGGCCGCGTTCACTGGCGAGCACGTCGGCGAACCAAATCTCCTAATCACGCTGTACGAAGATCTTGTGCACGTTGACTATCTCTTTGTGGAGATCTCTCAAACCGCCGAAAGGAACGAGGGCAGACAGACATTCGTCCTGTGGCAGCGCGACGACGAAGTAGCTCGGGCCTTCTCGCGACCGTACGTGCCTGACGCTGTCAGCGACGTGACGTACGCGGAATCGCGGATTTGGACGTGGGTCTGGTACATCCAGACCAAGATTCTTCGCGGCGAGCTGTGGGAGGCGGTCAGCGGGCTCAATTCCGTAAGGGACATGGTTCTGTTTCGACTACTAGCCGTGGCTCGCGCCCAGCGGTATCGAGGTGCTCGCTATGCCGAGGAATTGCTCAGCGAGCATCGCAACGCTTTCGCACATACGCTTGCGACAATCGACCAGGAGTCTCTTCTCGGCGCACTGCGCGCCGAGGCCGATCTGTACATGCGGCTCGCCGATCCATTGCTGGCGCTCCACGGAGTCGAGCCTCAACGCGCCGCTCGCGAGGCTGTCTTGTCTGCACTCGATGCCGGCCTTGCCTGGCGACCCTAACCGCTGAGCTAGCTCAGCGCGGCCGACCCGATCAGGATGTCCCTCATCGCCCGCACCGCCGCCGCGTCGCGCTGGCGCACGGCCGATCGGAGCGCCCGGACCGCGCGCGGAGTGTCGAGGTCGTCGGCCAGCGCCGCGTTGAACTCGGCCATCAACTTTGGTCCAGGCTTCGGCTTGACGCCGCGTTTGGCCGATCGGGCATCGTCGGCGAGGAACTTGCGCATCCGCTCGACAAACCGCGCCGAACGCAAAAGCCCGCTCCACTCGAAGTCCCAGTCGCGGCGGTAGCGATGCGAGATGAGATACAGGCGGACAGCCGCCGCAGGCGCGCGCTGCAGCGCCTGGCTGACCTTGACCAGGTTGCCGAGCGACTTGCTCATCTTGCGGCCGTTGTAACGGACCATCCCGGTGTGGACCCACGCCCGCGCAAAAGGCGCCTTGTGCGTCAGGGACTCGGATTGCGCCCGCTCGGACTCGTGATGGCTGAACACAAGGTCTCGCCCGCCGCCATGGATGTCGATCTGCGGCCCGAGATAGTGCATCGCCATCACCGAGCACTCGATGTGCCAGCCCGGCCGGCCGTCGCCGAACTTCGACGGCCACGCCGGCTCGTCCGGAGCGGAACGCCGCCACAGTGGGAAGTCGAGCAGGTCGCGCTTGGCGTCAGGCCCGACCTTGCCCAGCAGGGACTCCTCTCGAAGCTTGCGCAGCATAGAGCGACGTGTGCGGTGAGAAAGGCGTCCGTAGCCCCGGTACTTGCTCGTGTCGAAGTAGAGGGCGTCGGTGCGGTACGCATGTCCGGAGACCTTGAGGCGCGACGCGGCGCCAACGATCCGCTGGATCTCGTCTGACACCCGCGGCATCGCATCAGGCGGGCGCCACCCGAGCACTGTCATATCGCGGATGTGGACCTGGGTTTCGCGTTCAGCGAGGTCACGCCAATCGATGTCATCGCGGCGCGCCCGCTCGAACAGTGGATCGTCGATGTCGGTCACGTTCTGCACGTATTTCACCCTCAGGCCGTTGGCCTCGAGAAACCTGACCAGCACGTCGAACACCGAGAAGGTGAAGGCGTGGCCCATGTGACCTGAGTCGTACGGGGTGACGCCGCAGACATAGAGCGTCAGAGGTTTGCGCCCGCGAGGAGCGAACGATACTTTGCGCTGGGTCAGCGTGTCGCGAACACGAAGACGGGCCAGGGAATCAGCTCTGGCGCGCGGCGACGGTCGCATCGGCACGGAGCGCCTCGACCTTGTTCGTCATCTCCCACGGCACGCCGAGGTCGTCGCGCCCGAAGTGCCCGTAGGCGGCGGTCGGCCGATAGATCGGCCGCAGCAGGTCCATGTTCGCGATGATGGCCCCGGGGCGAAGGTCGAAATGCCGGCGGATCAGGCCCAGCAACTCCTCCTCAGACTTCGACCCGGTGCCAAACGTCTCCACCGCGATCGAGGTTGGGTGCGCACGCCCGATCGCATACGAGACCTGGACCTCGCACCGCTCAGCAAGGCCGGCCGCGACGAGATTCTTGGCCACGTGGCGCGCAGCGTATGCGGCGGACCTGTCGACCTTGCTCGGGTCTTTGCCGCTGAAGGCGCCGCCGCCATGGCGGGCGACTCCCCCGTACGTATCGACGATGATCTTGCGCCCGGTGAGCCCCGCATCCGCCGCGGGCCCTCCGAGCACGAACGAACCGCTTGGGTTGACCATGATCTTGGTCGCAGCGTCGACGACCTGGCCCTTCAAGACGGGGTTGATGACCAGCTCCCGCACGCCGTCGGCGATCTCCTTTTGAGTTGCGCTCGCGGCGTGGTGGGTCGAGACGACCACCGCCTCGATTCGCTTGGGCTTGCCGAGCTCGTACTCGACCGTGACCTGCGTCTTGCCGTCGGGACGGAGAAAAGGAAGCGATCCGTTCTTGCGGACTTCAGCGAGCTTTTTGGCGAGGCGATTCGCGAGCGAGATCGTGAGCGGCATGAGCTCGGGGGTCTCCTGGCACGCGAAGCCGATCATCATGCCCTGGTCCCCGGCACCCTGCATCTCGAACGGATCCTGCCCGGTCGCCCCCCCTCGCTCTTCGAGCGAGTGATTGACACCCGCAGCGATGTCGGGCGACTGCTCTTTCAAGTACACCTGGATGAGGGCGTGGTCCGCGTCGAAACCGATCTGCTCGTCGTTGTAGCCGATAGAGCGGATCGTTTCGCGGATCGTGCGCTGGATGTCGAGCTCGGCATGAGTCGTGACTTCGCCGATGACGACGCAGAGGCCTTTTGTGATCGCCGTCTCGCACGCGACGCGTGCCGCGGAGTCCTGCCCGAGCATCCCATCGAGAACTGCGTCCGATACCTGGTCGCAGATCTTGTCGGGATGGCCCTCGGTAACTGATTCAGACGTCAGTAGAAACGACCGCGACGAACTGAACGATGTGGTCACGAAGGCAGATGATACCTGCGGAACTCTTCCCCACTTGTGGGGAAGTCCCCGGCGCGGCCGGGGGATGGGGCTGACGGGCTAAGCCCCGTTGTGGTGCCGGCTGTCCTCTGGATCTTGCCCGAGCAGCTGGGCCTGAAGGGCGAAGATGTCGTCGAGCACCCGATCGACCCGCCGCCCCTCGAGCCGGTGGTCCGCGATCACGCCGGCGTGCTCGAGATGGCTGCGGAGCGCGGCCCCCAGCGGTCCATCGATTCTGTTCTGACCACGGATCTGCGCTTCCTCGAGAAGCTGGAGGCATCGATCGAGCGCTAGCTGCTTCGTCTTATGAGCTCTCAGGTTCATGCCGTGCCCAGCACCTCAACCCGGCCCGATGGAGTGACGCGGACGTGGACCTTGTTCAGCGTAGGCAAGGCGTAAGGACCCATCGGGCGGCCGTCCGACATGAACTTCGCCGGGTGGCATGGGCACGCAAGATGAGCGCTCCCCCCATCCCACGACAGCTCGCACGGCAGATGCGAGCAGATCGAAGAAACCGCGGTGACCTGTTCGCCGCGACGGAAGAGAAAGGCGCCGATTCCGCCCGCCACCACGCGCGTCCCCTGGCCTTCGACGAGGTCGGCCGCGGCGCCGACGTCGACCCAGCGGCCGTTGACTGGTTCGATCGTCTCGCTCGCCTTGACCGGTTCGGGGCCGGCTGTCCTGCCGAGCAAGACCCCACCTGCCGCGCCGGCGGCCAGGCCCAGGCCGGCGACGAGCGCGCTGCGACGTGTGATCCATCCATCACTCGGCGCGCGCTCCAGCGATTGAGCCAGGCGCTTGCGAAACGCCGGATGCATGCGCTGCGGACCTTGGCGCGCGCCCGCGAGCCGTGCCGCGGCCGTGATCGCGGCTTTCTCCTCGGCGTCGCCGCCGCGCAGCTTCAGCCGCCGCCCTCGCAAAAGGTCGGCGACGATCTTTTCGATGCGGTTCTCGGGTCTGCCGTTCATGCGAGCGGTCTGACCTTCGCCGCCGCGCGCAGGGCACGCAGTTGCATCACCTTGATCGCACCTACTGTCGAGTTCATTTCAGCGGCAGCTTCCTTCAACGAATACCCATGCAGGAAACGCAGCTCCAGGACGCGGCGGTAGTTGTCGGAAAGCTGCGCCAGGATCTGCTGCACCGTGTCGGCGCTCCCTTCGGACGGTGGCGATGGCGGCAACGCAAGCGCGA
>WNFW01000634.1_pt1 | contig 24243 bp, 21 predicted proteins | sample 5400131 | NCBI WGS metagenome assembly WNFW01 (sample SAMN13153362, study PRJNA577476) | soil metagenome | isolation source: 20 cm soil or saprolite under grassland replicate 1 | place: USA:California | collected 2016-06-15 | reverse complement strand
CTCATCGGCGTGGAAGCCGCGCTCGTGCGCGTCGAAGTGGACGTGACCGCCGGCCTGCCGGCCTTCACCACGGTGGGGCTGCCGGACTCCGCCGTCCGCGAGAGTCGCGAGCGCGTGCGCACCGCGATCCGCAACGCCGGTTTCGCCTTCCCGTCGGATCGGGTCACCGTGAACCTGGCGCCCGCCGACATTCGCAAGGAGGGCGCATCGTTCGACCTGCCGATCGCCCTCGGCATCCTCGCCGCCACCGGAGCCGTGAAAAACGGAGTCATCGGACCCTACGCCGTCGTCGGAGAGCTCGCGCTCGACGGCCAGATCCAGCCGGTCCGCGGCGCGCTCGCGGTCGGGCTCGCCTGCCGACGCCACGGGATCGGCACGCTCGTGGTGCCCGTGGAGAACGCCGCTGAGGCGCTCGCCGTCGACGGGCTCCACGTGCTCGCCGCGCCAACGCTCAGAGACGCGGTCGGGCTGCTGAACGGCGACCGTGCCCCCGTGGCGGTGGCTCTCGCGCCCCCCGTTCGAGGGGCCAGGGCGGATGATCTCGACCTCGCCGATGTCCGGGGCCAGGCGCACGCCAAGCGTGCGCTCGAGATCGCCGCGGCCGGCGCGCACAACGTGCTCCTGGTGGGCCCGCCGGGTGGGGGCAAGACGATGCTCGCGCGACGCCTCTCGGTGATCCTGCCGCTCCTGTCGAGCGACGAGGCGCTCGAGGTGTCGGCGATCTGGAGCGTCGCGGGGCTCCTCCCGCGGCACGGTGAGCTCATGGCGCGCCGACCGTTCCGTGCCCCCCACCACACGATCTCGGTCTCGGGCCTGATCGGCGGCGGCAGCCCGCCTCATCCGGGCGAGGTGACGCTCGCCCACCTCGGCGTACTCTTCCTAGACGAGCTGCCGGAGTTCCAGCAGCATGTCCTCGAGTCGCTCCGCCAGCCGCTCGAGGACGGGCGCGTGACGATCGCCCGGGCGAGCGGCGTCGGCGACTTTCCCGCGAGGTTCCAGCTGGTCGCCGCCGCCAACCCTTGCCGCCGCGGCTGCCCGTCGCTCGAGCACTGCCTCTGCACGGCGGCCGAGCGGCATCGCTACCTCGGCCGTATCTCGCGTCCGCTCCTCGACCGGATCGACCTCCACGTCGAGCTGCCGGCGCTCGGTCCGGCCGACCTGCAGAGTGCTGCCATCGGGGAGAGCTCCGCCGTCGTCAGGGCGCGGGTCGCCGAGGCCCGCGAGCGCCAGCGCGAGCGCTTTCGCGCCTCCTCCACCCGCGTCAACGCGGCGATGACGCCGCGGCAGGTCCGGCGCCACTGCCAGCCTCCACCCGAGGCCGAGCGGCTCCTGGCCGCCGCAATGAGCCGCCTCGGCTTGTCGGCGCGCGGCCACGATCGCGTCCTCAAGGTCGCGCTCACGATCGCGGATCTGGCGGGCAGCGAGGCGATCCGGCCCGAGCACTGCGCCGAGGCGATTCAGTACCGCGGCCTCGACCGCCAGTGGCGGGCGTGAGAGCGGTGCGGGAGTGGCCGGTCCTATGTCTTCGTGAGGTGGCGGCCGAGGAACGCGAGCATCTTCCCCCACCCGTCCTTCACCGGCCGAGACGCCTCATCAGGCCCGCTGGAGACCGACGCGGGATTGAACCAGGCCTCGCGCATGCGCTTCGCCCGCGCCAGGCGCTCCCGAGCGGCGGCGATCTGTGAGGCGCACTGTCGACCGCGAGGCGAGGCGAGGAGGCGGTCCCAACTCCGGAAGCCGTGATTCCTCGCGATCTCCTCTTGCGCCAGGCGTAGGTCTCGCGCCCTCGGCAGGAGACCGACATCGTCCGCCGCTCGCGTCGCGCGTTCGACGGCCTGCAACCGCATCAGCTCGGCGTCGAGCTCCCGGGCCTGCTCGAGATCCCGCCAGGTCGACCGCACGAACGAATCGAAGTCGGTCAGAAAAGCCTCCAGCGGCAGCGACAAGCGGGGAAGATGCCGCGCGAGACGCCCGCTGCCGATCAGCCACTCGAGCAGCAGCCTCGGCAGGCGCTCGGGATCGGCGCCACCGGTGACGTCATCGCCGCGCTCGCGGGTCAGCTCCGAGCGCACGAACGGAACGTCGCGCCGCCGTCGATGAAGGGAGGCGAGCGTGCTCGCATCGCCGAGCATCTGCTTGACGGCGGAAACCGCCCGCCTGGCGTCCTCACGCTTGAGATCGAATTGCGCGCAGTACTCTCCCAGCTCTGGTGGGAATTGCCCCACCCGCCGCACCTCTGGCCAGGTCCGCTCGGGATAGTAGATCGCCGCCGCCGCGCCGACGATCTGCCGTGCGCTTGCGCGGTCGAGCAATCGTCGCCGCACGGCCCGCGAGACCGCATATCGCACGTTGACGAGCGGCAGCGACACCGCCGCGTCCGAACCGTCGCCGCTGACCGCCACGGCGACGTCCTCGTCGCTCTCGAGAACGCCCATGCGATACAGCCGGTAGATCAGTCCGACGCCCTTGGCTCCGGCGGGCCAGCAGTCGGCGGCACGCAAGGCGCCCATGCTGGACGCGCCGATGACGAGCGCTCCGTCTTGCAGCACGTCGACAACCTCGCGTGGCGACACGGCGTCCTCCTGCATGAAGACGCCATCGATGATGAGGAACCCCCACGCGCCCTCCTCGCGCTCGCGGTACAGATCGTCCCGGCGGACGGGCGGCCGCAGGTCGAGGCCGGGGCATAGCCGCTCGGCCTCCGCGCGGGAGATCGACGGGCCCACGAAGGCGATCATCGGACGTGGGGCGCCACTCACAGGAGGTGCCTGAAGCAGCGAGGGCCGAGCCGCCGCTTGTTGACGCAGTAGGGCGACAGGCCTGCGATCCGCACGCGCACCACCGGGATCGACCAGGAAGGATGCGTCAAGTCCACGGCGACGCACTGCCGAACGCCGGCCTTGGCGAGGCATGCGAGCAGGAATTCGAGATCGGCGCGCAGATCCGACGACTTGAAGCCGGGCACTTGCAAGAACCCCCGCCGACGGCGGGACACCCTGCGATTGCGCATCGCGGCCGGCGCCGCCCGGCGCGGCGCGGTGCGTATCCGGTTGTACGAGTCGCGGGCCGCCTGGATTATGATCAGCCGCGCCTGGATGGCCTCCGACAGCGCCCGGAGCACCGCCACGTCGGGGTCCGGGTGTGTGCCGAGGCCGAAGAACAGCCGCGGGCGCGACTCGCCCCCGGGCGCCGGATAGTGGCGGTCGAGGAGGAGCGTATAGAACGTGGGCACGCCGACGTCGCTCGTGATGTCGAGGACCTCCAGCTCCAGCCCTGCGCGAGCGATCCGCTCCGCCCACTCGAGGGCCTGCGCGGGCAGCGTCCCGAGCTCGATCGCCACCTGCGCGTACGGCTGATCCTCGGAGTCGCCGAATGTGGCTGTGAAGAGGATCTGACTGAGCGCATCGCGCTCGACGATCTCGCAGATCGCGTGCACGACTGCTTCGAGGTGGATATTGCCGGAGGCGAGCCCGTTGGTGTCGATGTCGCGCAGCATGCCCTCGGATGGCGGCGTGATCACGAGGTCCAGAGGGATGAGTACGTCACGGCCGGCGAGCAGCTCGCGTCCCTGCACCCACGTGAACTTCGAATCGGGACGATACGCGGTGTCCGCCGGGAGGTCGAGTGCCCGCGGGTCGATGGGCGGCAGCGGCCCGCCCCTCTCCAGCTCCCGGTACGAGGCGAGAAGGCAAGGTGCGAAGCTGCGCTCCGCCGCCACCCGCTCGACGGCCTCCATCATGGCGCTCACGCGAGCCGCCTCGCGCGTCGCCCCCTTTCCGTTATGGATTTTTAGATCACGCGCGAGAGGGGTGACGGCGGAGTAGACGGGCAGCCGCAGGTCGTCGAGCGGCGTGAGGTCCGCGACTCTGGATATCGGAACCCGACGCGCGATGCTCTTGACACGCGCGTAGGTCTCGGAGACGACGACGCTACGCTCTCCGGCGTCGACCTTGAGGGTCGGCGCGAAAGCCCAGGGGCTCGCGGCTGGTGCGTGCTCGGGCGCTCCGAGACTCATCGCGTCCTTCGGACGTGGCATCTCCACGTCGTCGCTCGGTATGGTCCGTGATCTCGCGGCCAGCGACACGCCGACATCCGCGTCGGTAGACCATATCGCAAGCCGCACTGGGCGACAACTGGGCAGGCGGCTCCCGAATCTCGTCATCTATCCAAGGGACGACGCCCGTAGCTTGAGGGCTTCATCGACCAGCAAACGATGCCCGACGGCGCCGACGTCAAGGCGGGCGACGTCCTCTTCGTCATCGACCCGCGGCCCTTCCGCGTCGCCCTGGACAGCGCCAAGGCCCAGCTCCTGGGCTACACGACCGTCCGCTCTCCCGTCACGGGCCGCATGGGGAGGGCCGAGGTCCGCGTCGGCAGTCTCGTCGGCAGGAACGAGGCCACCCTGCTCGCGACGGTCTCCACGCTCGATCCGATGTACGTCAACTTCAGCGTGAGCGAGCGTGAAGCGCTCCAGGTATGGCGGCGCCGCCAGGCGGAGATGCAGGCGCTCTACAAGGCCCTCATGGGCGGCTGGGCGGAGCCTCGACCGTCGTGAGCAGCCCGTTGCCTTGCGGCTCGATCGGGGGGTGAAATTCAGCCGCTGCGGCGATCCAGTACCGCGGCCTCGACCGCGCCCGACGTGCATGAGAAGATACGACCGTCGGTGCAGTCCCGCCCGTCGGGAGGGGTCATGCCAAAGCCGGTCCTCGTCGTCGTCGACGTGCAGGAGCGCCTCTTCAGCGCGATGGACACCGAACGGCGCGAGGAGATGGTCCGCAACATCAAGATCCTGGGCGCCGCGGCCCGCCGGCTCGGCCTGCCGGTACTCGCCACCGAGCAGTACCCGAAGGGGCTCGGCCGGACGCTACCCGAGCTGCGCGCGCTCTTCGACGATGTCACGCCGATCGAGAAGACCGCCTTCTCGTGCTGCGGCGCCCAGGGGTTCACGCAGCGGCTCCGCGCGCTCGACCCGAGCCGTGTGATCCTGGCCGGGATCGAGGCGCATGTGTGCATACTCCTGACGGCACTCGACTTGTTGGGCCAGGGTTTTCACGTCTCGGTCGTCGCCGACGCGGTCGCTTCACGCACGCCGGCCAAGCTCGAGCTCGGTTTGGCGCAGGCGCGCCAGGCGGGTGCAGTGGTCACGGCCACGGAGACCGTGGTCTTCCAACTCCTCGGGAGCGCCGACACCGACGCATTCCGCGAGATCGCGAAGCTCCTGAAGTGAGGCGTCGCGCTCGCGCTACTGGCGCCGCTCGCTCAGCTAGCGGCGGCCGTTGGGCGGGATGTTCGTGTAGACGACGGTCCCATCCTCCGCGACCGTTCGGTAAATGACGGTCGACGCCGCACTCGGCCCATCGCCGCTCGCGTCGAAGAGCCGCAGGATCCGCGTCACGTAGTCCCGGGTCTCCGGGTACGGCGGGATCCCCTGGTACGCCGTGACGGCCTTCTCGCCCGCATTGTACGCGGCAAGCGCCAGCGGCAGGTTCTGCCCGAACCGATCGATGAGGCCGCGCAGGTGCCGAACGCCTCCGTCGATGTTCTCGTACGGGTCGAACATGTTCCGCACGCCGAGGACGGACGCGGTCTCCGGCATGAGCTGCATCAGGCCGCGCGCGCCCTTGGACGAGACGGCTCGTGGGTTGAACGCGGACTCGACCCGGATGACCGCGGACACGAGCTGCTCGGGCACACCGTAGCGCTCGGCGGCGCCCCTGATCTCTGTCATGTACCAGCTCGGGTCGCCGCCTGGGAGCTTGAGCCACCCCGCCGCGGTGCCCGACGTGAAGCCCGCGAGACGCTGGTAGCGAGGATCGGTCGGCGCGTTGGTGAAATGGACGGTGCCGTCCGCCTCGCTCAACCGGTACGTTTGAGCGGAAACCGACGTGGCGCTCGCGGTGACGGCGGCGGCGAGCGCGATGGCGACGAGACGGCTCACCCGGCTATTTAACGAAGTGTCCATAGGCTCTGTCAAGCCCGTTACGTCAGCGATTCCTCAAAAATCCTTATGCCAGCGAGAGTTCCGAGGGCTCAGGTCGCGCCGGCACCTCGTCGAGGGCGAAGCGGATTACGGCCTGGACCGAGTCGACCAGGTGGATCGTCATGACCTCCCGCACTTCCGCCGGGACGTCCTCGACCAGGTTCTTCTCGTTCCGCCGAGGCAGGATCAAGGTGCGGATCCCGGCCCGGTGAGCCGCGAGCACCTTCTCCTTGATCCCCCCCACGGGCAGGACGCGGCCGGCCAGGCTCACCTCGCCCGTCATGGCGAGCCCCGGGCGGACGGGCCGGCCCGTCAGGAGCGAGACGAGCGCCGTGGTGATCGTGATGCCGGCCGACGGCCCGTCCTTCGGAATCGCCCCGGCGGGCACGTGGACGTGGACGTCAGAGGTCTCCCAGAAGTCTGGCGCGATGCCGAGTCCCGCCGCGTGAGAGCGCACCCACGAGAGCGCCGCCTGCGCCGACTCCTTCATGACGTCGCCGAGTTGACCGGTGAGCGTCAGCGAGCCCTTGCCCTTCATCCGCGTGGCCTCGATGAAGAGGATGTCGCCGCCCGCCGGCGTCCAGGCGAGCCCGATCGCCACGCCCGGCACCCGCGTGCGCTCCTCCAATTCCTCGTACTCGAACCGCGGAGCGCCGAGGACGGAGGTGACGAGATCCGGCGTGACCCGAACGGGCTCCGCGTGCCCCTCCGCATGCCGCCGCGCAACCTTTCGGCAGACGGCCGCGATCTCGCGCTCGAGGTTCCGCACGCCCGCCTCCCGCGTGTAGCCGCGGGCGAGGAGGCGCAGGGCCTCCGGCTCGAACGCGATGGCTTTGTCCGGCTCGAGCCCGTGCTCGCGCGCCTGCTTCGGCACGAGGTGGGTCTGCGCAATCCGGATCTTCTCCTCCTCGGTGTAACCCGCCAGCGGAAGAACCTCCATCCGGTCGCGCAGCGGTGCGGGCACCGTGTCGAGCACATTGGCGGTGGTGATGAAGAGCACCCGCGAGAGGTCGAACGGCACGTCGAGGTAATGGTCACGGAACGTGGCGTTCTGCTCGGGGTCGAGCACCTCCAGTAGCGCGGAGGCGGGATCGCCGCGAAAGTCCATGCCGAGCTTGTCGATTTCGTCGAGCATGAAGACCGGATTCCGCGTGCCGGCGCGGCGGAGGCCCTGGATGATCTGGCCCGGCAGCGCTCCGATGTAGGTGCGCCGGTGACCACGGATCTCGGCCTCATCCCGCATGCCGCCGAGCGAGATGCGGTGAAACTTGCGCCCGAGCGCCCGCGCGATCGACCGTCCGAGGGAGGTCTTGCCGACGCCTGGTGGGCCCACGAAGCACAGGATCGGGTCCTTGCCGGACGGGCGGATCTTCTTGACCGCGAGGTACTCGAGGATACGCTCCTTGACCTTCTCGAGCCCCTCGTGGTCTGCGTCCAGGACCACCCCGGCGGCTCCGATGTCGACGTTGTCGGTCGTCTCCTGCTTCCAGGGCATCGCCACGAGCCAGTCGATGTAGGTCCGGGCGACGGTGTACTCCGCCGCCGCGGGCGGCATCTTGGCGAGCCGGTCGAGCTCCCGGACCGCCTCGCCCCTGGCCTCCTCGGGCATCCCCGCCGCCTCGATCTTCTGGCGCAGCGCTTCGATCTCCTGCGTGCGCTCGTCGGTCTCGCCAAGCTCCTTCTGGATCGCCTTCATCTGCTCACGCAGGTAGTACTCACGCTGCGTCTTCGACATCTCGGACTGGACATCGGACTGGATCTTCGAGCCGAGCTCGAGGACCTCGGCCTCCTTGCCGAGCGCACCGACGAGCCGCTCGAGCCGCTGCTTGACGTCGATCGTTTCGAGCAACTCCTGCTTGAGCGGCGTCGGCAGCGACGGCAGCGACGCCGCGATCAGGTCCGCGAGGGCGCTCGCTCCCTCGGCCGCGGCTGCCACGTTGGCGAGTTCGTCGGGGAGCGTCGGCGAAAGGGAGACGATCTTCTGGAAGAGCCCGAGCACGCTCCGGGCGAGCGCTTCCACTTCGAGAGTCGGCGCCGCCTCGGCAGCATCGGCGCTGTGCTCGATCCGCGCCCGCAGGTACGGAGAGTCCTGGACCACTTCGAGGATCCGGAAGCGCTCGAGCCCCTGGACGATGAGGCGCAGCGTCCCGTCGGGCTGCTTGAACGCCCTGTGGATGACGACGACCGTCCCGACCGGATGGAGGCCGGCGGCGCCCGGAGCGTCCACGGCGGGGTCGCGCTGCATCACCGCGCCCACGAGCCGGCTCCCCGCGAGCGCCTCTTCGATCACACGCAGGGAGGACGCGCGGCCGGCGCCGAGCGGGACCACCGCGTGCGGAAACACGACAGTGTTCCGGAGCGGCAGAATACCGAGAATGTCGGGTACAGGACGGTCTTTTTCGTCCCGAGCGTCAGCCATGCGTGCGTGCTCCTTCCCAGGAACGGATGTCTAAAAGAGATCGACCGCGTTGAGCTGGCCGGAGGCGGCGCGGACGAGCGCTTCGCGCGGCGCTCGCGCGGCCTGGTCCTTCACCTCCGCGCCGTTCTCGCGGAGGTACGCGAGCAGGTCTTCGATCTGCTTCTGCATCTCGAGCATCCGGCGCCTCATCTTTAGGATGATCTCGATACCCGCGAGATTCACGCCAAGGTCGCGCGTCAGCCGTAACAGACGCGAGAGCTCCTCGACGTCCTCGGCCGAGTACATGCGCGTGCGGCCCACGGTCCGGCTCGGACGGACGAGCCCTTTCTTCTCGTAGAAGCGGAGCGTCTGAGGATGGACGTTCAGCATCTGCGCGACCACCCCGATCATATAGAGAGGCTTGCCGCGATCGGTCACGTGGCCCCCCCTCGGTATCGCTCGAGCGCGGTCCGTGGCTCGAGCGGCATCAGCCGCTCGAGCTCTCGGACGAGCTCATGCGTGCGCGAGTCGAGCCCGGTCGGGATCTCGATGCGCACCGTCACGTGGAGGTCCCCCAGCCCGTCGCCCGACAACTTCGGCAACCCCTGGCCCCGCAGGCGGAGGACTTGTCCCCCCGTGGTCCCCGACGGAATCACCAGCACGGCCTCACCCGAGGGCGTCGGCACCCGGATCCGTGCGCCGAGGATCGCCTCCCAGACGCTGATCGGTATCTCGCAATGGATGCTGTCACCCTTACGCTCGAAGAACGGATGCTCCTGGACCCGCGTGCTGACGATCAGGTCGCCGCGCGGGCCGCCGAACGGTCCCGCGCTCCCCTCGCCGCGTACGCGGATCTGCGAGCCGGAGTCGACGCCGGCCGGGATCGTGACCGATACGGGGTCGACAGCGCGGCGCACGCCGCGCCCGCCACAGGAGGGGCACCGCGCGTCACCCACGACTCCTGTCGCGCCGCACTTGGCGCACGGTGAGAACCGGGGAACCTCGAGCCGGAGGCTCGTCCCGCGCACGACGTCTGCGAACGCCAGCTGCACGGTGACGTGCACGTCTTCGCCCCGGCGGCCCGCAGCCAGCGCCGCGCCGTCGCGAAGCGCGTGGCCAAACTGGTCGTACATCGCGCGCGCGGCAGGATCGCTCAACACACGGTACGCCTCTTCGATCTCCCCGAAGAGATCGCGGGCCCGGGCGTCCCAGAAGTTCACGTCGGGTGAGTACTGCCGCGCGAGCCGCCGGTACGCCTGACGCACCTCGCGCAGCTCCGCCGTGGACACGACGCCCAGCACCGCGTAGTAGTCGCGCCGCATGGCCGTTACTTCTTCTTGTCGCCCAGATCCTCGAAGTCCGCGTCCACGACTTCTCCCTCCTTGGGGCCCGACGTCGCGCGGCCGTCCGCGCCCGGCCCGCCGGCGGGTTGCTGCGTCTGCCCCTGCGCCTCGCGGTACATGACTTCGGCGAGCTTGTGGGAGGCGCGCGTCAAGGTCTCCTGGGCGCGCTTCATCCGCTCGACGTCCTCGCTCTTCAACGCTTCGCGGGCGGCGGCGAGGGCCTCCTCGATCGCCTTCCGATCCGCCTCTGTGAGCTTCGCGCCGTGCTCGGTGAGCGTGCGCTCGGTGGAGTAGACGAGCGAGTCGGTCTGGTTGCGGACCTCGATCTCTTGCTTCCGTGTCGCGTCCTCCGCCGCGTGCGTCTCGGCGTCCTTGACCATCCGCTCGATTTCATCCTTCATCAGGCCCGACGACGCCGTGATCGTGATGTTCTGCTGCTTGCCGGTCGCCTTGTCCTGCGCGGCCACATTGAGAATGCCGTTCGCGTCGATGTCAAACGTCACCTCGATCTGCGGGACGCCGCGTGGCGCCGGCGGGATGCCGACGAGGTGGAACCGGCCGAGCGTCCGGTTGTCGCGCGCCATCTGGCGCTCCCCCTGCAGGACGTGGACCTCGACCGACGTCTGGCTGTCCGCGGCGGTCGTGAAGACCTCGCTCTTTTTGGTCGGGATGGTCGTGTTCCGCGGGATCAGCACGGTCGTCACGCCGCCGAGGGTCTCGATTCCGAGCGAGAGCGGCGTCACGTCGAGCAGCAGGAGGTCCTTGACCTCGCCGGTGAGCACCGCCGCCTGCACGGCTGCGCCCACGGCGACGACTTCGTCAGGGTTCACGCCCTTGTGTGGCTCCCTGCCGAAGAGCTGCTTCACGACCTCCTGCACCTTCGGCATGCGGGTCTGCCCGCCGACCAGGATGACCTCCTGGATGTCCTTCGGCGCCAAGCCGGCGTCCTGCATCGCTTGCCGGCAGGGTCCGATCGTGCGCTCGATGAGATCGGCCACCAGCGCCTCGAGCTTCGCCCGGGTGAGGGTGAGCACCAGGTGCTTGGGCCCGCTCGCGTCGGCCGTGATGAACGGCAGGTTGATCTCGGTCTGGAGCGTCGTCGAGAGCTCGCACTTGGCCTTCTCGGCGGCCTCCTTCAAGCGCTGCAAGGCCATCCGGTCCTTGCGGAGGTCGATCCCGTGCTCCTTCTTGAACTCCTCGCCGATCCACTCGATGATGCGCTGATCGAAATCGTCGCCGCCCAGGTGCGTATCGCCGTTGGTCGCCTTGACCTCGAAGACGCCCTCTCCGATCTCGAGGATCGAGACGTCGAACGTTCCGCCACCGAGGTCGTACACGGCGATCGTCTCATCCTTCTTCTTGTCCATCCCGTAGGCGAGCGCAGCCGCCGTCGGCTCGTTGATGATCCGAAGGACCTCGAGCCCCGCGATCTTGCCGGCGTCCTTGGTCGCTTGCCGCTGACTGTCGTTGAAGTATGCCGGCACGGTAATGACCGCCTGGGTCACCTTCTCGCCCAGGTAGGCCTCGGCCGCCTCCTTCAGCTTCCGGAGGACCAGGGCGGAGATTTCCGGAGGTGAGTATTGCTTGCCGCGGATCTCGACGCGGGCGTCGCCGTTCGGGGCCTTCACCACTTTGTACGGCACGAGCTTGATTTCCTGGAGGACCTCGTCGTAGCGCCGCCCCATGAAGCGCTTGATCGAGAAGATCGTGTTCTCGGGGTTCGTGATCGCCTGCCGTTTGGCCACCTGGCCGACGAGGATCTCGCCGTCCTTTGTGAAGGCGGCGACGGAGGGCGTGAGACGGCTCCCCTCCTGGTTCGCGATCACGGTGGGGTTGCCGCCCTCGACGACCGCCACGACCGAGTTGGTCGTCCCGAGGTCAATCCCGATTACCTTCGCCATTGTCTGATCTCCCTGTGGTGTCGGCGCCCGGCGGAGCGAGCCCACCCGGGCCCGCTCCGCCGTCTCTGGGCCGGATTACAGAATGTCGATCTTGATTTCCTTCGGCTTGACCTCGTCCGCCTTCGGCAGCCTCACCTCGAGCACCCCATCACGATAGGTCGCCTTCACGCGGTCGGCCTGGACGGGCATCGGGAGCCGGACGGTACGCTCGAACTTCCCGTAGACGCGCTCGACGTGGTAGTCGTTGCCGTCCTTCAGTTCCTCATTGAACGACCGCTCGCCCTTGAGCGTCAGCAGATCGCCCGTGATCGAGAGCGACACGTCCTTCTCGCGCACGCCCGGAAGCTCGAAGTTCAGAATGAGGTCATCCTTCGTCTCGTACATGTCGAGGACCGGCATCCACACCCGAGTCCCCGCCCCCGTCGCGATGGCCGTCGGACGACTGAGGAAACCGTCGAACAAGCGGTTCATCTCGCTTTCGATCTCGCGGAACGGCTCCCATCGCTCCAGGGAAGTCGCAAACGGACTCCAGCGCTCCATGGCCATAAGCAACTCCTCCTTTCCGATTGGCCTGGCCAGCGTTCCTCGCTGACCTACATTGAGTACATCAGTTATATATCAGATGAGTCATTAGCTGTCAATCTTGAGACGTCATTTCGATAGTAAGCCTTTATCCTGAAAGCTGTTTTCGGCCGTCGTGATAGGTTCTCTCGGTGCGCATCGGATACCATGGATTTCTCGTTCTAACCGTGGTTCTGGGAGGATTTGCTGGGCTAGGCTGGATCGGCTACCAGGCGCTTCAAAAACCGGAATTTCATCTACCGCCGCCGGGGCCTGGGGACGGTGCCCGAGCGCAGCGGAAGATCTACGCGCTCGCCAGCCGAGAGTCGGGCCACGGCACCGCCACCGCACCCATCGTGCTCACCCAGGGTGAGCTGAACGCGTTTCTCGCTCGCCACCTCGGGGAGGCCTCCGCGATACCCTTCACCGACATCGGGCTGCGGCTCGCAGGGGACGGAACCGTGGACGGCCGCGGCAGGCTCCCGCTCGCGCATCTCGTCACCGAGCCGCCGCTCTCCGGGCTCGCCGGCCTCCTGCCGCCGGCCTGGCTCGAGCGTCTGGTGTGGCTCCGAATCCGCGCGCGCATTCACCTCGAGCCGGCGACGATACCTCCCGAGCGACGTTACCTACGGCTGGACGTCCGCGAGTTCGCGGTCGGGCGGCAGCGCCTTCCGGCGTCGTTGCTTCGGTTCCTCCTCGACCCGCGGCGGCTGCGCGTCCTCCGCTGGCCGGTGCCCGGGTCGATCGAGGCGATCACGATCGAGGCGGACCAGGTGGTGATCCGGTTCGCTTCGTAGCCTCGACGTACCGGAGCTGGAGATCGTAGAGGAGCCCCTCGAGGACCTGGGTTTCCTCCATCGAGCGGCGGCCTTCCGTCTTCTCGCGCAGGAGCACAAGGAGGTCGATGGCCTCGCCGGCGTGGACCAGGTCGTAATGGCGCTGGCCCGTGACAGGATCGGGCGCGTCGCCCATCGCGATCGCCGCCGAGCTCGCGAGCATCATGAAGAGCACCGTCAGGCTGCGTTCGGGCTCGCGCGCCGGTCGCGATCGCTCACGCTCCGCGCGGGGCGGGGGCGCATTCGGAGGCGCGGGCCGGGTCGGCTCGTCATCCTGGGCCCGCCGGCGCCGATCCGTGACTTTGAACGTTTCCTCGGGGTCTTCGGAAGCCATCAGAGCGAGCCTAGCATACGCAAAAACCCGTGCTGTATAATCACTTATCCTCAGGAACGGACATGACCGAGTCCTCCGGTGTTCTCTTCGAACGACTCCTCGACGTCATGGCGCGGCTGCGCGGGCGCGACGGGTGCCCCTGGGACCGTGAGCAGACGCGGACCTCTCTGAAGCCCTGTCTCATCGAAGAAGCGTACGAGGTCCTTGAGGCGATCGAGACCGGCAACCCGGACTGGCTCGAAGAGGAGCTCGGCGATTTGCTCTTCCAGGTGGTCTTTCACGCGCGCTTGGCCGAGGAGGCCGGCGAGTTCGCCATGCCCGGCATCCTCGGGCGCCTCATCGACAAGATGGTGAGCCGCCATCCCCATGTGTTCGGCGGCGCGTCGGTCGCGACGCCAAGCGAGGCTCTCGCGCAGTGGGAGGCGATCAAGCGGCGCGAAGCCGAGCGGACGGGCCACCGGCGCTCCGCGATCGACGGCGTCCCGCGGTCGCTCCCGTCGCTGTTGCGCGCTGAGCGCGTCCAAGCCAAGGCCGCGCGCGTGCACTTCGACTGGCCGGATGCTCGGTCGGCCTGGGCCAAGGTGGAGGAGGAGATTCGCGAAGCCACCGCGGCGCTGGCGTCCGGCGAGGCCGCGCGCGTGCACGAGGAGCTGGGCGATGTGCTGTTCTCGCTCGTGAACGTCGCGCGGCTCTCTGCCATCGACGCGGAGGGCGCGCTCCAGGATGCGATCGAGAAGTTCCGGCGCCGCTTCGCTGCGATGGAGGCGGACCTCATCGCGCAGGGCAAGTCGGTCGGCGCGGTCCCGCAGAACGAGATGGAGCGGTCGTGGGAGGCCGCCAAGGCCCTCGAGCGCGGCGGCGCCAAGCCATGAAGTTCAAGATCGGCGACTCGTCCGTCTCGATCGAGCGCGGCGACATCACCGACTGGGAGGTTGACGCGATCGTCAACGCCGCGAGCTCGACGCTCGCCATGGGCGCCGGCGTCGCGGGCACCATCAAGCGAAAGGGCGGGGTCATCATCGAGGAGGAGGCGATGCGCCAGGGGCCGGTGGAGGTCGGCGAGGCCGTGCTCACCACCGGGGGCAACCTGGCGGCCACCCACGTCATTCACGCTGCGGTGATGGGACCCGACCTCAAGACCGACGCCGAGAAGATCGCCGTCACCACGCGCGCGGTCCTGGCACTCGCCGCCAAGCGCCGGATCACCTCCCTGGCGCTCCCGGCACTCGGGACAGGCGTCGGGCACGTGCCGCCGGCCGTTTCGGCTGAGACGATGTTGAACGCGGTCATCAGCCACCTGAAGGCCGGGGGCACCTCGCTCAAGCGAGTCGCGTTCGTGCTGTACCAGGACGACGCGTACAAAGCCTTTACTGATACGTTGAAACGGCTCGGTGGGGTACAGTAAAAAAGCTATGGCGCAGCTGCATCAGAAGCTAGGACAGCCTGTCAATCGGCGGCTCGGGGACCTCCTGGTCGCCGATGGGTTGCTGACTCAGGCACAGCTCCAGAAAGCCCTCGGCGAGCAGAAGGGCTCCACCGAGAAGCTCGGCTCCATTCTCATCAAGCTCGGCTTCATCAACGAGGAGCAGCTGATCGGCTTCCTCTCTCGCCAGTACGGCGTGCCCTCGATCACGCTCTCGCAACTGGAGATCGACCCCGGAGTCCTGCGCCTCGTGCCGGCGCCCATCGCGAAGAAGTACGAGATCATTCCCGTCCGGCGAATGGGCAACTCGCTGGCCGTCGCGATGGCCGACCCGACCAACGTCTTCGCCCTCGACGACATCGCGTTCATGACGAACCTCCAGGTGCTCCCCCTGGTCGCCTCGCAGACGGCGATCAGGAAGGCGATCGACCGCCACTACGAGTCGAAGACCGAGTCGATCCAGAGCGCCATGCAGGACTTCACCGCCGACCTCGCGAACGTCGAGGTCGTCGAGGGCGAGGACGAGACCGGCACGAAGGTCGACGTCTTCGAGCTCAAGGAGTCGGCCGACGAGGCGCCCGTCGTGAAGCTCGTGAACATGGTGCTCGTGGACGCGATCCAGAAGGGCGCCTCGGACATCCACTTCGAGACGTACGAAAAGGTGTTCCGGATTCGCTTCCGGATGGACGGCGTGCTCCACGAGATGCTCGCTCCACCCAAGCGCCTCGAGTCGGCCATTCTCTCGCGCATCAAGATCATGTCGAACCTCGACATCGCCGAGCGGCGCCTGCCGCAAGACGGGCGCATCAAGCTCAGGTACAGCACCCGCGAGATCGACTTCCGCGTCTCGACCCTGCCGACGATCTTCGGTGAGAAGGCGGTCCTCCGTATCCTCGACAAGGACGCGCTGCAGCTCGACCTCACCAAGCTCGGCTTCGACCCCTGGAGCCTCGAGAAGTTCAACGGCGTGATCCACCAGCCGTACGGCATGGTTCTCATCACGGGGCCCACGGGCTCGGGAAAGACGACGACGCTCTATTCGGCGATCCACACGATCAACTCGCCCGACGTCAACATCATGACCGCCGAAGACCCGGTCGAGTACAACCTCAAGGGCATCAATCAGGTGCAGATCAACGAGGGCGTGGGGCGGACCTTCGCCGCCGCGCTCCGCTCCTTCCTGCGCCAGGACCCGGACGTGATTCTGGTCGGTGAGACGCGCGACCTCGAGACGGCGCAGATCTCGATCCGCGCCGCGCTCACCGGCCACCTCGTGTTCACCACCCTCCATACGAACGACTGCCCCTCGACCATCGCGCGGCTCCTCGACATGGGGATCCCGCCGTTCCTCGTCTCGTCCTCGCTCCTGCTGATCCTGGCCCAGCGGCTCGGACGCAAACTGTGCAGCGGCTGCAGGGAGCCGTACGAGGTCGACGAGCAGACGCTCGTCCCCTACGGCCACGTGTCGACCGGGCGCGGCAAGGTCACGCTCTACAAGGGCAAGGGCTGTCCCGCGTGCAGCTTCACCGGCATGAAGGGGCGCGTGGCGATCTATGAGGTCATGCCGATCAGCGACGAGCTTCGCGACGCGATCCTCCGGAGCGCGCAGACGGCAGAGCTCCAGAAGATTGCGCAATCGCAGGGCATGAAGACCCTGCGGCAGTCGGGCCTCTCGAAGGTCCTCGAGGGGACCACGACGATCGAAGAGGTGCTGCGAGTCACGCTCGGCTAGCGCACCGTCACTTCGGGCGAAGGGGGAACAATGGCCGCGAACATGGCTGATCTCCTGCAAATCTTGGTGGACCGCGGAGCGTCCGACCTGCACATCACGAGCGGAACCTATCCGCAAGTCAGGATCAGCGGACGGCTGACGCAGCTCACCCAGTTCGAGCAGCTGACGCCGCAGGACACGCAGCGGCTCGCCTATAGCATCCTCAACGAAACGCAGAAGCAGAAGTTCGAGGAGGAGAACGAGCTCGACCTCTCGTTCGGCATCCAGGGGCTCGCCCGCTTCCGTTGCAACGTGTTTCGCCAGCGCGGTGCCGTCGGCGCGGCGATCCGCCTCATCCCATACAAGATCCGCACGTTCGACGAGCTCGCCTTGCCTCCCATCGTCCAGCAGCTCGCCGATCGACCGAAAGGGCTGATCCTCGTGACGGGTCCGACCGGATCGGGTAAGTCCACAACGCTCGCCGCGATGATCGACAAGGTCAACACCGAGCGTCACGACCACATCGTGACGATCGAGGACCCGATCGAGTTCGTGCACCCCCACAAGTCGTGCCTCGTCAACCAGCGCGAAGTGTACTCGGACACGCTCTCGTTCCAGCGGGCGCTCAAGTCCATTCTCCGGCAGGACCCGGACGTCGTGCTCGTCGGCGAGATGCGCGACCTTGAGACGATCTCAGCCGCGTTGACCATCGCCGAGACCGGTCACCTCACCTTCGCCACCTTGCACACCAACTCCTGCGCGCAGACGATGAACCGCATCATCGACGTGTTCCCGACCACCCAGCAGGCGCAAGTCCGCGCCCAGCTCGCCCTCGTCATCGAGGGCGTGCTCTCGCAGACCCTCATCCCCAAGGTCGGCGGCGGGCGCGTGATGTCGATGGAGATCATGGTGGCGACGCCCGCCATCCGGAACCTGATCCGCGAGGAGAAGATCCACCAGGTGTACTCGGCGATCGGGACGGGAACCAAGTACGGGATGCAGACCATGAACCAGTCGCTCTGCGATCTCGTGAAGCGGAAGCTGATCACGCGCGAGGAGGCATTGAACCGGTCGACCCTGGTCGAGGAGCTGCTCCAGCTCCTCGCGTCCGACGGCGGTGCTTCCTCGCCAGCGGCGCCGGCATCCGGCGCGTCGCCCTTCGCCAAGCGCTAGGAGAGGACCATGCCCGTTTTTACGTATCGTGGCCGGTCGGGGGCGGGAGTCGTGGCCGGCGAGATCGAGGCCGACGATCGGGTCACGGCCAATGCCCAGCTCCGGGCGAAGGGCGTGGTCGCCACGTTCGTCCGGGAGCGCCAGGCCAAGGCCGCGGCGGTCAAGAAGATCGGCGGTTCCGTCAAGGACAAGGACCTCGCCATCTACACGCGCCAGTTCTCCACGATGGTCGACGCCGGCCTCCCGATCGCCCAGTGCCTCGCGATTCTGTCGGAGCAGAGCGATTCCAAAACCCTGCGCGAGGTGACCACCCGCATCACGCGCGAGGTCGAGGGCGGCGCCACCCTCGCGGAGTCGTTCAAGAAGTACCCGAAGGTGTTCAACGATCTCTTCGTCAACATGCTCGCCGTTGGCGAGTCCGGCGGCGTGCTCGACGTCGTCCTGCAACGGCTGTCCGGCTACATCGAGAAGGCCGCCAAGCTGAAGAGCAAGGTCAAGGGCGCAATGGTCTACCCGGTCACGATCATCAGCGTCGCCGTCCTCGTGATCGTGTTCATGATGATCTTCGTCATCCCGACCTTCGCCAAGATGTTCCAGGGCCTCGGGGCCGAACTGCCGGTGCCCACGAAGATCGTCATGTTTATCTCCGAGTTCACCCAGCGATACATCGTGTTCATGGTGCTCGCGGGCGCGGCCCTCGTCTATGCGATCAAGCGCTATTACGGGACGGACCAGGGCAGCAAGGTCATCGACGCCTTCCTCTTGAAGGTGCCGGTCATCGGCATGCTCATCCGCAAGGTCGCGGTCGCGCGGTTCACGCGCACGCTCGGCACGCTCATCTCGTCCGGTGTCCCGATCCTCGAGGGGCTTCTCATCACGGCACGGTCGGCCGGGAACCGCGTCGTCGAGGCCACGGTGATGCAGGCGCGCACGGCCGTCACCTCGGGCCGCGCGCTCTCGGAGCCGCTGAAGGGCAGTACCGTGTTCCCGCCCATGGTCGTACACATGATCAGCGTCGGCGAGAACACGGGCGCCCTCGACCAGATGCTCCAAAAGATCGCCGACTTCTACGACGACGAGGTTGACACCGCGGTGACCGCGCTCACCTCGCTGCTCGAGCCAATCATGATCGTGTTCCTCGGCGTCGTCGTCGGCGGCCTTGTCGTGGCGATGTACCTGCCGATCTTCAAGCTGGTCACGATAATGAAGTAGTGAAGGCGCTCAACGTCGACGCGCTGCTGCGCGGGTTCGCCTGGGCGCGGCTCGGACTCGCGGTGCTGCTGCTCGCGCTCGGGCCGGTCATGCCGTCCGGCCTCGTGTCGGGCGAGCACCCGGTCGTCCTCGCGCTCGCGCTGCTCATCGCCGCCGCCTCGTCGGGCGTCCTCCTCCTGTTCGGCCCCGTCGCGCCGTCCCGGCCCGTCGCGTGGCTGTTCGGCCTGCTCGACATCGTCCTCATCACAGCCATCGTCGCCTCGACGGGCGGCGGGCGGTCGATCTTCGGCTTCCTCTACGTGCTGTCGGTCACCGGCGCGTGCGTGCTCCTGTCGCGGACCGGCGGTCTCGCGATGGCGGGCGTGGCGAGCGTGCTCTACACCGGGGTCGTGCTCGCTCGCACCGTGTTTCCGACCAACGTGTTCTTCGAAGCGCCCGGGGAAACCGCCGCCCTGGAGCTCTTGTCCATGTTCCTCAACGCCGGGACCGTCCTGATCGTTGCCATCGTCGCCGGCGGCCTCGCCGAACGGTTCCGGGCGACCAGCCTGGAGCTCGAGACCAAGCAGAAGGATCTGCGCGACCTGCAGGTGTTCAAGGACCTCGTGTTCCAGTCGGTGGGCACGGGCCTGATCGCCCTCGACCGCGATCATCGGATCACGGCGTTCAACGGGGCCGCCGAGGAGATCACGGGACGCTCGGCCCCGGAGACGATCGGCCGCCCCTGGACGGCGATCTTCGGCGACGCCGTGCCGCTGCCCGAGATCGAAGCGGTGATTGGCGGCAGCCCGCGTGCGTCCACGCGACACGAGGCCCTGCTCCGCCGGCCGGACGGCACCGCCGTCCCTGTGCGGCTGACCTTTTCGGCGCTTCGCTCCGGCGAGGGCGCCCGGCTCGGGCTGATCGGCGCATGCGACGACCTGTCGGCGATCCGCGCGATGGAGGCGCGGATGCGCCAGGCGGACCGCCTCGCGACGCTGGGCCGGATGGCCGCCAACATCGCGCACGAGATCCGCAACCCGCTCGCGTCGCTGACCGGCGCCATCGAGGTCCTCACCAGCACGGCGGCGGCGGGGGACGCGCGCGAGCGCCTGTCTCAGATCGTCGTGCGCGAGTCCGAACGGCTCAACCAGATCATCACGAACTTCCTCGAGTACGCCCGCCCCGCCCCGCTCACTCTCGAGTCGGTGGACGTCGCGGAGGCGCTCGAGGGCGTTCTCGTCCTGCTCGAGCACCACGGGGCGTCGGGCGGCCTCAAGATGGTTCGTGCGTTCTCCTCGCCCCTCGTCTGGCGGGTGGACCCGCAGCAGTTTCGGCAGGTGCTGTGGAACCTTTGCCGCAACGCGGTCGAGGCGATGCCCGAGGGAGGCGAGCTGCGCGTCGGAGCGACGGTGGTTCCGGGCCAGCGGCTCGAGGTGTGGGTGGCCGACAGCGGGCACGGGATCGCACCGGACGACCTCGCCCACGTCTTCGAGCCGTTCTTCTCCACCAAGCCAGGGGGCACCGGGCTCGGCCTCTCGCTCGTCCACCGCATCGTCCAGGAGCACGGCGGCGAGGTCGACGTGCGGAGCACGCTGGGCCTCGGGACCACGTTCACGGTAACGCTGCCCACCCGCGATGCCTGACACACGCGTCCTGGTCGTCGACGACGAGCGCAGCATGCGCGAGCTGCTCGCCATCATGCTGAGGCAGGCCGGGCACGACGTGACCGTTGCCGACGGCGGCACGGCCGCGATCGAGGCGCTCAACAGCGACGCCTTTGACCTCGTCATCACCGACCTCCGCATGCGAGAGATCGACGGCCTCGCGGTGCTGCGCGCCGCCAAAGAGCATTCGCCGCAGACGGTGGTGCTCGTCATCACGGCGTTCGCCTCCACCGAGACGGCGGTCGAGGCGATGAAGCTCGGCGCCTACGACTACCTGACGAAGCCCTTCAAGCTCGACGAGATCAAGCTGACGATCGCCAACGCGCTCGAGCGGAAGCGGCTCCAGGACGAAAACCAGGCGCTCAAGCGCCAGCTCAGGCGCGAGCGCGGCTTCGGCAACTTCATCGGCAAGAGTCGGCAGATGCTCGACATCTTCGACACGATCCGCAAGGCCGCCGACGGCGTCTCGAACGTGCTGGTCACGGGCGAGAGCGGGACCGGCAAGGAGCTGGTCGCGCGCGCGATCCATGACGAGAGTCCGCGCCGCAACGGCCCGTTCGTGTCGGTGAACTGCGGTGCGATCCCCGAGACGCTGATGGAGTCCGAGCTCTTCGGACACGTGAAGGGCGCCTTCACGGGCGCGGTCGCCAACACGGTCGGCCTGTTCTCGGCGGCGGCCGGCGGCACGCTCTTCCTCGACGAGGTCACGGAAGTGCCCTCGTCGGTGCAGGTCAAGCTCCTGCGCGCGATCCAGGAGCGCGAGATCCGCCGCGTCGGTGACACGCGCGACATCAAGGTCGACGTCCGGCTCATCGCGGCATCGAACCGCGACGTCGCCAAAGCCGTCGCCGACGGGGCGCTCCGCGAGGACCTCTTCTACCGTCTCAACGTGATCCCCATCCACCTTCCGCCGCTCCGCGAGCGGCGCGACGACGTGCCGCCTCTCGTGGCACACTTCATCACCCATCTCGCGGCGGAGCTCGGCCGGCCCGTTCGCGGCGCGACGCCGGAGGCGCTGGCGATCCTCGAGAACTACCGCTGGCCGGGCAACGTCCGGGAGCTGGAGAATGTCATCGAGCGGGCGCTCGTGCTCGGCAGCGGCGACATGCTCGATGCGCGCGCGCTGCCGCCGGACCTTCAGCGTCCTCCAGACGTGCAGGACATCTCCGTGGAGATCCCCGAAGAGGGGCTCGACCTCGAAGCGACGCTGAGCCAGGTCGAGCAGCGGTACATCCAGATGGCGCTGGCGCGCACGGGCGGCGTGCAGACGCGGGCCGCGGAGCTGCTCCGAGTGAGCTTCCGTCAATTCCGCTACAAGCTCCAGAAATATGCGCGGCCCGACGGGCGGAGCTGACCGCTTCCCTCAGAGGCTCCAGATTTTCGGTGACGTTTCTCGTCACCCCCACTGCCCCGTAGAGTCATCGTCGGACGCAATCCCTGGACAAATCGACTTGCAACCCTCTGATAACACGCTGATTCACGCGCCGCTTTGGTCTGGCATGCAAGGTGCTTCCCTCCCTGCGTGGTTCGTTGAAACAAAAGCGCAGTTCGTGGAAACCGAAGCACAGGAAGTGAACGTAACCGAAAAAAAGGAGCACACAATGTTCGAGCACAGGAACAAGACGCAGCGAGGCTTCACCCTCATCGAGCTGATGATCGTCGTCGCGATCATCGGCATCCTGGCGGCCATCGCCATCCCGCTGTACGCCAACGTCCAGGCGCGGGCCCGCATCTCCAAGGCTCAGGCTGACGCACGGACGATCGCGTCGGCGGCGACGATCTATGGCGCGCATGTCGGTTTGCTCCCGACCGGGGCGAACGACTTCGTCAACACCGTGAGCAACGCCCAGAGCCAGACGGCTGGTCCGTTCCTCGGCGCTTGGCCGACGCTTCCCGGCGGCTGGACGGCGGCCGGCAACGTCTCGCGCGGCCGGCACCTTCCGCATCACCGCCGCAGGCGACGGCGTAACCGTTGGCGTGCCGAACTAGATAAGCACCGTACTCACACAAACCGCCCACGGGAGGGCCCGCGCTCTTCCGTGGGCGGTCGTGCGTGAGGGCGCGGACTCGCATGCACTTAGAAATAGCCTCCCGAGACGCCAGAGCGAGGTGACGTTTCTCGTCACCGCCAGTGCCTCATGGAGTCATTACCGGACGCGCCACCCGTTCAACCTAAACCGCAACTTCCTGATAACACGGGTATTTCGCTCATGTCTTCTTCCTGGCACATACGATGCTTAACCATTGGCTAGTGGTCGAAACCGCGCGACAGCGCGTTAACGTGACCGAAAGGGAGGACACAATGAACAGGCAGAGAGGCTTCACCCTCATCGAGCTGATGATCGTCGTCGCGATCATCGGCATCCTGGCGGCCATCGCCATCCCGCTGTATGCCAACGTCCAGGCACGGGCCCGGATCTCCAAGGCCCAGGCTGACGCCCGGACGATCGCATCGGCGGCAACGATCTATGGCGCGCATGTCGGTTTGCTCCCGACCGCCGCGAACGACTTCGTCAACACCGTGAGCAACGCCCAGAGCCAGACGGCTGGTCCGTTCCTTGGCGCTTGGCCGCTGCTGCCCGGTGGCTGGACGGCGGCCGGTAACGTCTCGGGGGGCTACTACTACGTCGCCAACACCGCGGCCGGCACCTTCCGCATCACCGCCGCGGGCGACGGCGTAACCGTTGGCGTGCCGAACTAGCTAAGCACCGTACTCACGCAAACCGCCCACGGGAGGGCCCGCGCTCTTCCGTGGGCGGCGCGCGTTTCTCCGAAGACTCAAGCGTGACACCCGAAACCGAAGCCGTGGACGCCGCCGCGATCGCGCGCGAGGCCCAGGCGACTCCCGCCTCGCTCGCACCGGGCGCGACCCGACGCCGCACGCGCGCCCTCAGCGCGTACGCGATTCCGCTCGCCCTCGCCCTCGTCACATTCGCCGCGTTCTCACCCGCCCTCTGGAACCAGTTCGTCGAGTGGGATGACCAGGTCAATCTGACCTTGAACCAGGACTACCGTGGGCTCGGGCCGACGCAGCTCAAGTACTTCTTCACCACCCTCCTCATGGGCCACTACATCCCGCTCACGTGGCTCACCTTCGGCCTGGATTATGTCCTGTGGGACATGAACCCCATGGGCTACCACCTGACGAGCCTCATCATCTACGCGGCGAATGCCGTGGTCCTCTACTTCCTGGCGCTTCATCTGCTCGGGAAAGCCACGCCGCTCGCGGACGGTCCGCGACGCGCCGGTGCGGTCGCCGCGACGCTCTTCTTTACGCTCCACCCGCTCCGCGCCGAGTCCGTCGCATGGGTGACCGAACGTCGCGACGTCCTCTCCGGGCTCTTCTTCCTGCTGACGCTCCTGGCGTATGTGAAGATGTGCGACGCGACCGGACCCCAGCGGCGTTCGCTCCTCGTGCGATCGGTCGGCTACTACGTCCTGGCCCTCGCGTCGAAGGGAAGCGTCATGGTGCTGCCGGCCGTGCTGCTCGTTCTCGACGCCTATCCGTTGCGGCGGCTCAGCCGACGCGTCCTGCTCGAGAAGATCCCCTTCGTCGTGCTCGGGCTCGCGGGCGCGGCGGTCACCTACTACGCGCAGAACGCGAACGCGTATCTCACGACGCTCCAGCGCTACCCGTTGAGCGCGCGGGTCGGCATCACGTTCTACGGTCTCTGGTTCTATCTGTGGAAGACCCTCGTGCCGATGGGGCTCGGGCCCCTCCACGAGCT
>WNFW01000550.1_pt1 | contig 24252 bp, 19 predicted proteins | sample 5400131 | NCBI WGS metagenome assembly WNFW01 (sample SAMN13153362, study PRJNA577476) | soil metagenome | isolation source: 20 cm soil or saprolite under grassland replicate 1 | place: USA:California | collected 2016-06-15 | reverse complement strand
AGCAGTATGCCGAGCTCTATTACTCGGCCTGGTACTACTTTCCGCAAAGCTATACGCTAGGCGGCCCGGGCAGCTTTTGGATGCTGATGCAGTGGAAGTCGGCTACTGCGACTGCGCACGATCCATTCTTCATGCTTGTTGCGTATAGCGCCACGCCTTCGACCCTGAACCTCGGACTTGCCTGGTTTCCATTACCAGTCGATGGCCCGTTGCCGAGGCAGAGCGGCTACCGTTTGTTCCCGTCCAACATTCAGATGCCCGTTGGCCGGTGGTTCCAGGTTGAGACACGCTACAAGTCTGCGGGCGACTTCACCGGCGCAATCCAGATGTGGATCGACGGCGTCGAGGTATACCATATGGAGAACGTGAGGACCCGCTACCCGGATGGCAATACCATCTGGTCAGTTACGAGCTATGCCCAAGGCTTATCACCGTCACCCGTCGTGATCTACGTCGACGACGTCGTCATCTCGAAGCGTTGACGACGTTCTGTGGGCGAGCGCGTCGTCGGATAGTGCGCACAATTGGGATATTTGACGCCCGCCAACTTTTACGTTGACGACGGCGTCGCGAGCACTGTCTGTCACCTCCGTATCCGTCGCGGCACGAGCGCGGCGGCCGTTCTTTGCGATAGTCCGATTGGCGCATTTAGATCGCTTGGGCTCCCAAAATATGATTGAAGCACAATTGGCGGCGCACCTTGCAAAATTGTCGGCATCCGCTCACCCAAGCGAAGGAGGGCCTTCTCGTCTGTACTTCCATCACCGTAGTTCGCAAGTCCATAGCCGCGGCGATTGGAGCTGTCGCCATGACGCTGTTCCTGGCGGCGGGTTCTCCTTTGTCGGCCCAAGCCCAGAGCTGCGTGCCGGATACGACGCCCGACTGGATAGTGTCTATCCCGTTGAGCAACTCGTCGGCACGGGTACGCCCCGCCGACTGCGCCCGGGTTGAGCAGAGCCCTCCCGATTTGAGCTGGCCCGACCTGAGCTCCGATGCACAGTACCAAGTCACCCTTACTTACCCGGACGGCCACTCGAAGATCCTAACGGCGCCGCAGAACTGGATCAACTGGGACGAAGTCCTGCCGGCCGGAGCCTACACGTGGCAGGTGCAGGTGACCAACTCGAGCGGGATCCAGATCAGCCGGTCGCGCCGCTTCACGGTGGACGCGGCTGCCGTACCATTCCTGGTTCCCGACTGGAGCGTTCTCTTCAACCGCGCAACGTCAAAACTGCGCCCGCGCGCATTGCCCGACACCGCGACCGCGCTGACTATGCTCAGCCAGCGGCAAGCCGAATTCGGACTGTTGCTCTCCCAAGTGGACAGCGGGCTTGCCGAACCCGTTCAGGCCGAGCCGCCCCCCACCTCTTCGATACCCATCATCATCGAGCTGACGGATCTCGCGTGCAGGAAGGCGCTCGCCGCGGCGCTGGCCTGGCATATCTCCCTCAAGGAAGAACACCTGGCCGACGCGGTGCGCCGCGCGCTGAATCTGGCGTCCTGGAATCCCGGCGGCACGACGTCCTATGCAAACGCGATCGAGGCCTCCCGCCAAATCGCCGAGACGCTCACGCTCGCGTACGACTGGCTGTACCCCCGGCTTGACGTTGACCAAAAAAACCAGCTGCTAGCTGCGATACTGGCTCGCGCCACCGACATGTACAACGACATCATCTCTAGCCGCGCGCGCGTCGCGATCCATCCCTACGATTCCCTTGGCAACCAGACGCTGATCCACCTTGGGGCCATGTCCGCTGTGCTCGCCGGCGATGTTCCCGAAGCGCAAAGCTGGCTGCGCGACACGCTGCCGCTGGCCTTTAACTGGACCAGCCCGTGGGGCGGGGAGGACGGCGGCTTCGCGAACGGCACGAGTTACGCGCAGTTCGATACGGACGGTTCATTGATTGCCTGGAATACGCTGCGCTGGGTCGTCGGCGTCGATATCGCGCAGAAGGCGTGGGTGCGCAATTATGCGCGCTTCATTGCCTACTTTCTGGCACCGGGTACTCCAGCCGGCGCCTTCGGCGACGGCGCCGAGCAGGTGCTGACCGAGAGCTGGGCGCGTTCGGGCAAGGCCTACACGCTGTTTGCGCCGAGCCTGCTCGGGCGCTGGTACGCCTCGCAGCTCACCGGCGAGGACCAGACGCGGGTGGAGCTTCTGCTGGCTCCGCCCGCCGATCCCGGCCCGGCGCCGTATCCCGCCAGCACACCCAACGCCGCTCTGTTTCCGTCGATCGGCTGGGCGGCCATGCACGGCAGCCTCGAGGACCGGTCGCGCGTCTCGGTCTATTTCAAGAGCAGCCCATACGGTTCCGCCAGCCACAGTCACGCCGACCAGAACAGCTTCGTCGTCAATGCCGGGGGACAAGCCCTGGCGATCGATTCCGGCTACTACGATGGCTTCGATTCGCCACACTACCGGCAGTGGTACAAGCAGACCCGGGCGCACAACGCGATCACCTTCGACGGCGGCCAGGGGCAGGTCATCTTCGAGGAAAGCGGCCAGCTCGGTCCCGGTGCGATCATCCGCTTCGAGCACCAATCCGGGTACGACATCGTCACGGGCGACGCCACGCCGGCCTACGGCGGCGCGCTCAGCGAAGCTCAGCGCTCGATGGCGTACCTGCGGCCGAACCTGATTCTGGTGTACGACAGGCTGGCCTCCAGTATCCCGCGGCAGTGGGAGTGGAACATCCATGCGGTGAATTCCATGAATGTCATTTCGGACCGGCGGATCTCCGTTGCGGTCAATGGCCAGAGCCTATGCGTGGACATGCTGGCCGGGCCGACGATGAGCTTCGCGCAGACCAACCTCTTCACCGTCGATCCATCGAGCGGGGGATTCCGTCAGTGGCACGGCAACTTCCACAGCGTCGAGCTGCTGGGCGCCGCCGAGTTCATTGCGCTGCTCAACGTGGGATGCACGCCGACCGCCGCGAGCGCGAGCAAGGCGAACGGCGTGTGGACTGTGCCGCTGGGCGACAGCACCATCACGATCGCAGCCAACGGCAGCATCACCGTCTCCGACACTAGCCCGCCGACGGTCGCCATTACCGCTCCCACCCCCGGGGCCACCGTCTCCGGCATGATCAGCGTGACGGCGAGTGCCTCCGACAATTTCGGCGTTGCGGGCGTCCAGTTCAAGTACAACGGCGCCAACTTCGGCGCCGAGAAAACCACCCCTCCCTACTCGGTCACCGGGGACACGATCACCGTCCCGAACGGGATGTATACTCTGACGGCGGTGGCGCGCGACGCAGCGGGCAACCGGACCACATCGGCGCCAGTCACCGTCACGGTTTTCAACGACCTCAGCCCGCCGACGGTCGCCATTACCTCACCAGCATCCGGGGTCACTGTCTCCGGCACGATCACCGTGACGGCCGAAGCCTCCGACAACGTCGGCGTAGTCGGTGTCCAGTTCCAGTACAACGGCATCAACTTCGACGTGGAGTACACCACCCCCCCCTACACGACCACCGCGTTGACTAACAACGTCCCGAACGGGTCGTACACGCTGACAGCGGTGGCGCGCGACGCAGCGGGCAACCGGACCACCTCGGCGCCAGTCACCATCACGGTGTCCAACCCATGATGGAACAACGGCTGTTCGTTTCTCCACCGTCCGTCCGGCGCTGATTCAGGCTCGAGAGCTCGCCGCAGCGATCGGCCTACCTCACACGGGTTGACGTCAAAGGGGGTTGACGTCAAAGGCGTCCACTACGATGACGGCTTCCGTCGAAGCGGGGTTCTTCCGCCCCGTCACTTCGATCGTCAAAGTATGGGTGCCGGCGGACAGCCCCGGTAATGTGAAGATGGTTTTCTGAGGTGCAAACGTAGGGGAATAGGTATCAACTTCGGCCACGAAGACTTCATCCAGGAATACGCGGGCGATTCCGGTGATGGGCCCGCGGCCGCCAACCCAGCCGATCGACGTGCCGGTGAAGGTAAACGTGGCTCGCGCACCTGGCGTAGCGGATTCCGCGGCGGTCCTTTCACTGTATGCTCTGTCCCAAACGCCCAGAACCCAACCCGGGCCGTAGGTGACGGACGGATCCGTCTCTTGGAAGCGCGTTCCCGACGATGTAACGTCGAACGCATCCACGATGACAAGGGCGGACGTCGAGGCCTCGTTTTTCCGGCCCGTCGCTTCGATCGTCAACGTATGGCTCGCTTCGGCCAGATCCGTCGCCGCGAAGACGGCCGCCTGGATTTGATCGTTGGGAGCATACGTATCGACCTCGGCAACAAAGACTCCATCCAGGAAAACCCGGGCGATCCCCGTGATGGGCCCGCGGCCGCCAATCCAGCTGATCGACGTCCCGGCGAAAGCGAACGTGGCCCGCTCGCCCGCCGTAGCGGATTCCGCGGCGGTCCCGGCGCTCCATGCTCTACGGGGATCGCCCTGAATCCAACCCGCGGTGTAGATCACGGCAGGATCCGTTTCCTGCAAGCGGGAAACCGTGCGTGCGGGTACGTCGAACGCATCCACGACGACAACGGTGGACGTCGAAGACGGGTGCTTCCGGCCGGTCACTTCGATCGTCAACGTATGGCTCGCGTCCGCCAAGCGAGTTGCCGCGAACACGGGTACCCGGACTTCCTCGGAGTTGGACATCGTATCGACCTCGGTCACGAAGACTCCGTCCAGGAATACGCGAGCGATCCCGGTCTGGGGCCCACGGAAGCCGATCCAGCTGATTGACGACCCGGTGAATGTGAACGTGGCCTGCGCGCCCGCCGTCCCGGAGAACGCGGCGGTCCCGCCGCTCCAGGGCCTACTGTCACTGTGACTCTGACTCCAATCTGCCGTGTAGATCAGGGACGGATCCGTTTCCTCAAAACGCGTCACGATCGGCCCTGCGGTCGGAGGGGTGGTGTCGTTGGACACCGCTACGCTGATCAGCTCAGAGGCGTACTCGATGCCAGCCGCATCTCGCGCAACCGCGGTCAGGATATGAAAGCCATTGATCGTAGTAGTTGTGTCCCAGGAGACCGTATACGGCGCTCTCGTTTGTTCCACGCCGAGATTGACTCCATCGAGCCTGAACTGGACACCTGCGACGACCAAGGAACCCACGCTGCTTAGGCTCGCGCTGACCGGAACCTTGCCGGTGATGGTGGACCCGGAAGCTGGGGAAGTCATCGTCACCACCAAGCTGGACAGCGGAGGCGTTAGCACAGGTAGTGGAGGCGTTAGCACAGGTAGTACTTGTGCGGAAGCCTGGGGCGGAATCCAGGGCAGTATGGAAATCACGATCAGGGTTGCCGCGTAAAGTCGCCTCACAATTTTCAGCATGGTTTACTCCATTCGTCGAGAACTTTGATATTCTCGAATTCCGTGGTGTAGCGCCTCGCGTGGCCGCCATGGTCCAGATGGAGTGTCCGGACCTGCGTGTTTATCCGTGTCGCGATCAATAAATCACGGCCTGGCGGGCGCCAACTTGGAACACGTCAAGAGCGATTTTCACGGGCCTGTGGTCGCTCGTGTCGGCTTATTGCGCAGGGACACCACGGACATAGCTTAGTCCGGCAGCCCCCCGGTACCACGGTCGCCAGAAGACACATCCCGGCGAGGCGAGCGCGCCCATAAGCCCGGGCCCGCCAATGTCGCCGCAGGGAACTCGGGAAGGACCGGCCAGTCCTGCTAGCGGAGCACAGCCCTGGTACGTTTGGACTATGCTGCACCTGCATTTGGTGACCCCTCGGGTGGTTTAAATAGCACTTTCCGGATTCGGGGCTGTTGCCGCAACGCTTTGTATTGTCGAGAGAACACATGAATCTTCCCCGCCACTTTGTTCCCCTCCACTTTGGACTCCTTCCCGTGCTGCTGGCCCTCGGCGTCACGGGCGGATGCGGAAAGCAGCCGGAAGGCAAGACAGCCACGCAGGTGGCGGCCAAAGTCAATGCCGAGGAGATCACCGTGCACCAGATCAACCAAGTTCTGGCCCGCAGCCAGAACGTCACGCTGGAGACCGCGGAGCAGGCCAGACGCGAGATCCTCGATAAACTCATCGAGCAGGCCCTCGCCAAGCAGCAGGCGATCAAGAAAAAGCTCGATCGCTCGCCCGGGGTCATGCAAGCGGTCGAAGCTGCCCGCAGCGAAGTCCTCGCCCGCGCCTACCTGGAGCAGATCGCCGCAGCCCAGCCCAGGCCCACGGCCGAGGAAGTCAAGCGATATTACGCCGATCACCCCGAGCTGTTTGCGCAGCGGCGTATTTACACTCTGGAAGATCTCGTGGTGCTGCCGAGCGAAGGCCTCGCCGCGGGGCTGCGCGAACAAGTGGCCAAAGCCCGCTCCCTGTCGGAGATCGCCGCCTGGCTCAAGTCCCGCGACGCCAAGTTCACCGCCAATCGGGGCGTACGCGACGCCGAGCACATCCCGCTGGAGCTGCTGCCTAAAGTGCAAGCGATGAAGGACGGTGACATCCAGCTTGTCGAGAGCGGCGGCCGCCCGCAGGTGATCCGCCTGATAGCCTCGCAGGCGGCGCCGTTGGACGAGGCGACGGCTACCCCGCTCATCCAGCAGTTCCTGTTCAACCAGCGCTCGATCGTAGCCACCGCCAGGGAAATGAAGCAGCTCAAGGAAACGGCCCGCATCGAGTACGTCGGCGAGGTTTCCAACAAACCGGCCCGAGCCGAGCCCCCGCCGGCGGCGATCACCGCAGCGCCGGTTGCCGCGGGGGCGTCCGCGGCAAAGCCACTGTCGGCGCCCAACCTGGACAAGGGCGTGCGCGGGCTCCGATGAGCGTTGCGCACTCTTGCCTCGCCGCGGGAAACCCATGAGCCCCCAGCGCTGGCTGTTCCCGTTCCTGCTCGCCCTCGCGGGCTTGGGCGGCCTCGGCGCCCAGGCGCAGGACAAGTTCCCCGAGTATCGGCTTGGCCCCGGCGACACGATCCGCATCTTCGTTTATCAAAATCCCGACCTTACCCTGGAAACGCGGGTGACCGAAAATGGAAACATCACGTTTCCTCTGATCGGTGTCCTCGGAATCGGCGGCATGACGATCGCGTCCGCCGAACAGACGATCGCCAAGGCGTTGCAGGCCGGCGGCTTTATCAAGCGGCCGCAGGTGAACGTCCTCCTGGTGCAGAACCGCGGCAGCCAAGTTTCCGTCCTCGGACAAGTAAACCATCCGGGCCGCTTCCCTCTGGAGACCTTCAACACCCGGCTCTCGGAGATGGTGGCCACCGCTGGCGGCATCGCGCCTACGGGGGCTGATGTCGCCATACTCACTGGCGAGCGTAACGGCAAGCCTTTCCGTAGGGAAATCGACATCGCCGGTATGTTCATCAACGAGAATCTGGACGGCGATCTGATGGTTGCCGGCGGCGACGTGATATATGTTCAACGGGCGCCGATGTTCTACATCTACGGCGAGGTGCAGCGTCCAAGCTCTTACCGCGTCGAGCGCAACATGACAATCCGCCAGGCCCTGGCACAGGGTGGCGGCCTCACCGTTCGCGGCACCGAGCGCGCTCTCCGCCTGTACCGCCGCGCGGCGAGCGGCGCCGTCGAGACGCTCAACCCGAACCTCGACGATCCGGTCCGGCCGAATGACGTACTCTACGTGCGCGAAAGCATCTTCTGAGGACACGCCATGAACCTGCAACAGTTATTCTGTATCCTGCTGGCGCGTTACAAGGTCGTGTTGTTAGCGTTGTTCGCGACGGTAGCGTCGACGCTTGGGGTCAGTTTGATGCTGCCGAAGCAATACACCGCGACGGCCGCCGTCGTGGTTGACGTGAAGTCCCCTGACCCGATCGCCGGCATGATGCTTCCCGCTTTGGTGACGCCCGGTTACATGGCGACGCAAGTCAATATCATCGAGAGCGACCGCGTGGCGCGGACAGTCGTCCATATGCTCAAGCTGGACGAGAACCCGGGGGCAAGAGAGGAATGGCAAGAGGCTACCGATGGCAAGGGCAAGCTCGAAGTCTGGCTCGCCGACGCACTCAAGAAACGACTCGACGTCAGACCTTCACGCGAGAGCAGCGTAATCAGCATCAGCTACCGTGCGGCGGATCCGCGATTCGCCGAAGCGGTTGCCAATGCCTTCGCGCAAGCCTACATCGATACCAATATCGAGTTGAAGGTCGAGCCGGCCAAACAATACACCCTCTGGTTCGGGGAACAGGGCAAGGCGCTGCGTGACAACGTGGAGAGAGCCCAGGCCCGGTTGTCCGAACACCAGCAGGTGCACGGCATTGTCGCCAGCGATGAGCGGCTGGATATCGAAACGGCCAAGCTCAACGACCTTGCCGCCCAGCTTACCATCGTACAGGGGCAGACTGCCGACGCCCAAAGCAAACAGCGCTCCGGGAGCGCCGCGAGCGCGCTGCCGGAGGTGATGCAGAATCCGCTGATCCAGACTCTCAAGGCTGACGTCGCTCGCCTCGAGGCCAAGCTGCAGGAGACGGCCGGCAACCTCGGCAAGAACCACCCACAGTACCAGCGCATGGAATCCGAACTCGCTTCACTCAAACAGAAACTGGAAACGGAGACGCGGCATATCGCCAATGGCTTTTCCGCCTCGAGGACCGTCGGCAAAGACAAGGAAGCCGAGCTCAAGGCCGCCATCGCGGCGCAGAAGAAGTTACTGCTCGAGCTCAAGCATAAGCGCGATGAGCTCGCCGTCCTCGCGCGCGACGTGGAGGCGGCGCAGAAAGCCTACGATACCGTCTCGCAACGGTTTAACCAGACCAACCTTGAGAGCCAGTCCAGGCAAACCAATGTTTCGGTGCTCACCCCGGCATCGGAGCCGATCGAGCCTTCGTTTCCGAAAATGCCGCTCAACACCTTGCTATCCATCTTCCTGGGCACCCTCTTCGGTATCGGTACAGCGCTGGTACTCGAGATTCTCGACCGGCGTATCCGCTCGGCCGACGACCTCGCCGAAATGTTGCAGCTGCCCGTGCTGGGGGTCATCGGACCAGCCAGCAAGCAAAGCACGCTTGCGATCGCCTATCGCAAGCCCGCGCTTGAGGGGCGATAAGGAACTGCCGTGGGAGCAAACAACCTCATTTCCGCCGCCACCGAGAGCATCCTTCCCAAGGCCGATCGCTCGATCGGCAACATTCTGGTCGAAGCAGGGCGGCTTACACTCGAAAGCGCCGCGCGCATTGTGCGCCTTCAGCGCGAAAAAAACCTGCGCTTCGGCGACGCCGCCATCCAGCTCGGGCTGCTGACGCACGCCGACATCGAATTTGCGCTCTCGCGCCAGTTCAACCATACCTACCTGCTACGCGGCGAAAGCAAGGTCAGCGAAGACCTGGTCGCCGCTTATGCTCCGTTCAGCCACCAGTCGGAAGCGCTGCGCGCCTTGCGCAGTCAGCTCATGACGCGCTGGTTCGATGGCAATCCGGCCCACAAGGCGCTGGCCATCGTCAGCGCCGAACGCAAGGACGGCCGCAGCTTCCTCGCCGCCAATCTCGCGGTGGTGTTCTCTCAACTCGGCGCGCACACGCTGTTGATCGACGCCGACTTGCGCAACTCGTGCCAGCACACCCTTTTCGGCCTCGACAATCGCGCGGGCTTGTCGGCAGTGCTCTCGGAGCGTGCCGGGCCGGATGCGATCCAGCGTATTCCCGGTCTGCTCGATCTGTCGGTGCTGCCCGCCGGCGCCCAGCCGCCCAACCCGCACGAGCTGCTGGCGCGTGCGCCGTTTTGGAAGGTATTGCGGGAAGTGGAAAAGAAGTTCGACGTAGTTCTTCTGGATTCCCCAGCCGCGGCCCATTACGCTGACGCACAAACCGTTGCCGTGCGCGCTGGTGCTGCGATGATCGTCGCACGCAAGAACACGGCCCGGAGGTGGCAGGTCTGCGGCGTGTCGGATACGGTGTCCCAAGCGAGCACCACCATCGTCGGCGCCGTGCTGAACGAATTTTAGGCGGTTCAACATGTCTGCGATGCTTGACGCCAATCCTCCCCGCGGCGGCGCCGGCCTCGAATGGCTGCCGATCATCGCAGGGCTGCTGGTCCTCTACATCCCGATCTACTACAGCTTGGCGGTGACGCTTTGGCAACTGGACGACCACGCCCATGCCCCTATCGTTCTGGCCGTCACATGGTTGCTGCTGTGGCAAAAGCGTGAACGCCTGCTAACCGGGCCGGCCCGGCCAGCTCCCTGGGCCGGTTGGGGCATGCTGATTCTCGGACTTCTGATCTATGTTCTGGGCCGCTCTCAGGACATTATCTTGTTCGAACTCGGCTCACAAATTCCCGTTATCGCGGGTGCCCTGGCGGTGATGCGTGGTATGGCCGCCGTGCGCATGGCGTGGTTTCCGCTGTTGTTCCTCGCGTTCATGGTCCCGCTTCCGAGTTTCGTGGTCGACACATTTACCTCACCGCTCAGGCAGTGGGTCTCGATGCTCGCCGACACCGCGCTCTACAACGCTGGCTATCCGATCGCCCGCGGCGGCACGGTAATCATCGTCGGGCAGTACCATTTGCTGGTGGCCGAGGCATGCTCCGGGCTTAATTCCATGTTCAGCCTCGCGGCGGTCGGGCTGCTTTACTTGTACCTAATTCGGCACAAGGAATGGTGGCGCAACGGCATTCTCATTGCGAGCATTGTCCCCATCGCGTTCCTGGCCAACGTGGTGCGGGTAATGTTGCTGATCGTGATTACTTACCATTTCGGCGATGCGGCCGGGCAAGGGTTTTTCCATGATTTTTCCGGCATGCTGCTGTTCGGCGCCGCGCTCTTGCTTCTCCTGGGTGTCGACAGCTTGCTCCAGGCCACCGTGAAACTGTTCTCTCGACCGGGCGCCACGTGACCCGAGACACGTTCAGAGGGCTAGCCGTTCTTCTGGCGATGCTCGCTACTACGGGCCTCAGTTCTTTTCCGGCACCGACAGAGCGGATAGCTGATTCTCGTCCTGCAGTCAACCTCGAATCCCTCGTACCCGAGCGGTTTGGAAATTGGAACACTGATAAGAGCATTATCCCGATTGGGGTCAGCCCCGACGTTCTGGCGGCACTCGACAAATTTTACAATCAGATATTGACGCGCACGTATGTGAACACCGCTGGCGAGCGAATCATGCTCTCAATCGCCTACGGGGCAGATCAGTCCGATAATTTGAATCTCCATCTGCCCGAAGGATGCTACGACGCCCAAGGATTTGCCGTCGGCGACAAGATCACAGTACTCATGCAGACGCCGTTTGGCGAGATGACCGTTGCCCGTTTGTTGGCCACGAAGGAGCAGCGTGTCGAGCCGATCACGTACTGGATGGTGATCGGAGGCAAGTTGGCAACCAGCTTTTGGGAAGCAAAAGAGATCAAGCTCGCCTATGCGATCAAGAGGCAGATTCCGGATGGCATCTTGTTTCGCATATCGAGCATCAGCAGCGACCCAGAACGCGGGTACGCGCTGCAACAGGAGTTCGCCAATGCAATGATGCTGGAACTGGGATCCGAGGCAAGAAGAGTGCTCGTTGGCGGCACGTTGCTGAATGACTACTCAGGCTGATTTCGAAACGGCGCCACGCCTGGGAAACTCTCAATGACGAGTCTTCGTAGGGCCAATATCCTTAGCGCGACCGCAGGCTCCTTAGTACTGCCGGTCGTGGTGTTGGTCACCGCCGTGTTGGTAGGAATGGTTACGGCGTTAGTCGGCAGCCTGGCTGGCTACCGCGCCATTTACTATGTCGCCGTCTTCGGTCTTATTGTCGTCGGGGGCATGGTAGTGATTGGGCGAAGAGAGCCGCTGCGGTTTGCCTTTCTGGCGCTGATTGTCAGTTTTCCGTTGGCGTCTGCGATCGTCCCACCGGGACGTCTCGGCCTCACGATCTTCGATGTGGTCATGATCGCGCTCATGGTCGGGCTGATCGGGAAAAACGTGTTTGCTTCTTCCAAAGCCAGCGAGCCGCTCTTCCCGACAACGTCGTTGCTGATCGCCTGGCTGCTTTCCATTCCTTGTGTCGTTTTTTCCCAGTTTCCGCTGACCTCACTGCAGACATTCATCGAAAATTTTGCGGTTTACATTTTCTTTCTATTCGCGCTTAACGAGCTCAGGCGCGGCGGGGGGGTCGAACGCCTTGTTCTCCTATTTTCGATCGTCTTGATTTTCGTGGCCATCGGCCTCTTCGTCGACCATTTCCTGCACGTGAATCTGAGTCTCCGGGGCAGCAACCTGAATCAATTGAGTTACGCCGTCGGTTTGGAGATATGGCGGGCAGGAGGATTTTTTCAGGACCCGCAAAGCGCCGGCGCGTTTCTCGCTTGCATCATCACATTCCTTTTGCTCCTATCCGTCCGCGGCCGGTTTCGTGGCATGAGGATGCGTCTTGTAGTCTGGGTCGCGATCGCGATTGGCTCGGTCGCGCTAGTCATGACGATTTCCCGCAGCGCCATATTGGCGTTCCTATTTGTGTCTGGAATAACTCTCTTTGCATTCAATAAATGGAACGCTGCCACCAAGCTGGTGATCGTGGTAGGTGTGACGCTGATGGTCATGGCGATTGCGCTGACCACGACCACGGAAACATGGCTGAACATCGTCCCCGCGGCGGTTGCCGAGCGCTTCGCGACCACGCGCGCCGCGCTCGACATCCGCAGCATGATCTGGTTGGACACGTGGGACATGTTTGCCGATCACCCATTGACGGGTATCGGTTTCGGCAGCTTCCAGTCGTATCTCATCGCATCGCACCCGGGCGTCTTCAACTATTACGGCATTGGCACGCAGGCGGGTATCTCGTACGTCCCGAATCAACCGGAAAATGGTTACCTCAACATCCTTTACGAAGGTGGAATCGCCGGGTCGCTCGCGGCGCTGCTGGTGGCGGGCGACGCGCTAAGGCGGGCGATTGGTGTCGTAGCCAGCAACCATACGAGTTCAGATGCTCGTACCGAGGGCATCGCCGCGCTTGCAGGGCTTATTACCTTCGGCGCGACGTTCCTGACGCTCTACACCGTCAATGACGAAAGAATTGCGGCAACTCTCGCGTTCTTGCTTGCCGTAGTCTGGCATCGCTCGCTACAGGGTCCGCACGGTGCCCGGAAGGCGTAATGATCCCGGATGGAAAACCGCACGGACAACGCCACGCCGCGCAACCTGATCGGTCGTGCTTCGATCGCCGCCACTGGAACCCTATACCAGCAGGGCGTATCGTTCATGTCGGGACTGATCGTCGCCCGGGTGATCGGCGCGGCGGATTACGGGATTTTCAATCTGGCCCGTAATCTGGTTGACGTCACGGGAACCCTGACCCGCATGGGGCTTGAAATCGGGCTCCAGCGCTACTTCGGTGAGAGCGACACGGCGCGGGACCGCGCCGCGCGCGTCGTCGTGCTGCGGCGGGTCCGCCGGGTCGCCGGCATGTTCGCCCTGCTGCCGATGATTGCGGTCGCGCTCGGCCTGGGCCGGGTTCTCGAGGCGAACGTCTATCCCTATTCCGGTTTTGCAGAAATCCTGCTGTGTCTGGCGCTGGCGCTTCCTTTCTCGACCGATTTGGCGGTCCTGGGAGGCGCATACCGCGGCATTCTCAAGCTGTCTCCGAGCGTACTCGCGGAGTGCGTCTTGTTGCCGACCATCCGCCTGGCGGTCATCGTGATTCTGTTTCTCGCCGGATGGCGTCTCTGGGCCGTAGTCGTGGGAACCACGCTGGGGTCCTTCCTGGCTTCAGTGTTCCTGGCGACGCGCGCGCACGCCGACTTCGGTGGTGGCACTCCCGTCCAGCCGCAGTCGTGGGTCGATGCGTTTCGAGTGATGCGTTACTCGAGTGTCCTGGCAATGGGAGTGCTCGTGGCCACGCTTACCGCCAGCATGGACCTGTTGATGCTCGGTCATTTCACCACCGCACAGGATACGGGACAGTACTCGCTGGTGAAGACGCTGCTCGTACTGATGGGGATATTCGCCGCGGCTTTTACCCAGGGCCTCGGTGCGCTGGTCGCCGAGCGCTTCTTTCGCGGAGACCTTGCGGGCGTAGTGCGCATCATGTCCTTGACCGCCCGCTTGGTGACCCTGGGTACGTTGCCCATCTTCGCGATCTTTCTCTTTTGGGGCGCGCGGCTAACGCTGCTATTCGGCCCGTCGTTTGAAGCCTCCCAGGCCGTCGTCGGCTGGCTCGCGGTCAGCCAGTTTGCTTTCATGATCCTCGGACACTCCGGCTGGGCCCTGTCGATGACGGGCAAGCACCTCCTCGAGCTGAAGGTCCTCTCGGCCGGGCTGATCATCGCCACGCTCCTGTGCTGGGTCGCGGTGCCCGCTTTCGGCCAGCTGGGAGCGGCCATCGCGACCTGTACCTCGGTGGTGGTCTCGAATACGGCGCGGGTCCTGTTTGTCCGCCGCTCTCTGGGAGCGTTCCCGTTCAGCCGTGACATCTTCATCATTACCGCGGTAGGAGTCGGGCTGGCTTGGGCGAGCAACGTTGTCGTGGCGCAGTTCTCCCTCACTTCATTCTGGAGCGCGGTCTGCGGAATCGGGTGCTTTCTCATGGCCTACGGAATAGCCGTCTGGACGCACCTGCTGAGCGAATCGGAAAAAAGCGGTGTCTATGGGACGGTCAGCGGTACGGCACGAATTCTGTTCAGCAGGGGCCACTAATGGATCCACTTCACGTGGAACCGATATGACGCTGAGAGCGTTTGTCAGCAGTGGCCTCAAACATCTGCTACCCGGCCCTTGGTATTGGCGTTATCTGGCGTGGAGGTTCGGTTGTTTTGACCTCGAGCTGCGGCTGCTTCACTACCTGTGCGATAGAAGCAAGGTTTCGATCGACATCGGCGCGTCCATTGGAAGTTACACCGTCCACCTGCTCAATCATTCGAGGAAATGCTACGCATTCGAGCCCCGACCGCATGCAGCGGCGTACCTCGTGCATAGATTGACCGCCCGCCCGAATCCCCGTTTGCACGTGGAAACCGTGGCGCTGTCGGATCGTGCGGGCGACGCGCAGCTCAGGGTCGTGGTGGCCGACACCGGACGGAGCAGCATCGAACGAGCGAACCCCGTCGAACAATTGGGCGCGGTCGAGGTACTAACAGTGCCGACGCGGTGCCTTGATGACTACGAAGCCATTGAGCCTGTGGGGTGCATCAAGATCGACGTGGAGGGTCACGAAGACGCCGTTTTGCGTGGCGCCAGGCGCATTCTTGTTCGCGATCACCCGTCGCTGATCATCGAAATCGAGGAGCGGCATAAACGCCATTCGGTCAGCACAGTCACGGGTTTTCTTGAGGAGTTAGGTTACCAAGGGTTTTTTTTCCGCGGTAATCGATTGAAGCCGATCGCATCGTTCCGAGCGGATGAGCACCAGGATGTTTCCAATATTGTCGACAACGTCAACAAAGAAGACAAGTATGTCAACAATTTCTTGTTCTTCGCCAATGAATCGCTGGCAAAGGTACAGCACCTGATCGAAGGCCGATGAGTCTGCCTTTGTCTTGACAATCTCGCAGGGTGAACATCATTCGGGTGAACGCCGTGAGGATCGCGCTGCTGGCATTCCATTTCGCCGAATACGCTAGCCGGCTTGCGCTCGCGCTGTCGCAGAAACATAAGGTCCTGCTCTTGGTTCGGTCAGATAATGCTCAAGACGAATTGGCGGATGACTTGCGCGCACTGGTTCAGGAAAGGGTAATCGTGCGAGCAGTCGACCATCGCAGGTTGCGCGACCCACGTATTCTGGGCACCGTTCTTTCGATATATAGGATGGTGCGGCATTTTTCGCCGGACATATTACACATCCAAGAGACTTACCTTACCTACTTGGTATTGCCGATCTGGTCATTGCGCAGACATTTTCCGATTGTTCTGACGGTGCACGATCTTGCTCCCCACTCCGGGCGCGACTCCAGGAAATATTGGCGCGAGAGAGTGTACGGTCAATGGTTACGCAGTCAGGCCAACCGGCTGATAGTCCATGGAACGCGAACCCAAGCCGAAAGTGAAAAACTCGATAGACGTCTTGCCGGCCGGGTTGATGCAATCCCTCACGGAACGCTCGGCAGGGCAAACGTGAGCGACGACATTTCGGGAGACGAGGCGGGCACGTTTCTGTTCTTCGGCCGCATCGAGGCCTATAAGGGTCTAGGTTACCTTCTGGACGCGTGCGAGATTCTGCGCAGTCGAGGTCATAATTTCCGGCTGATCGTGGCAGGAAGCGGCAGTGACCTGGAACAGCACCGGAGACGAATTGGAGCGACCGCCTGGGTCGAACTGATCGACCGATACATTTCGGCCGCGGAAGTTCCCGACCTGTTCCGCCGGGCGACCGCCGTGGTCCTCCCCTATACCGAGGCCACCCAAAGCGGCGTATGCGCTTTGGCATTCGCCTTTGCACGGCCGGTGGTTGCAACCCGTACCGGCGACGTGTCCGAAGTCGTGATCGATGGCCAGACCGGATTGCTTGTCCCCCCGCGAGATGCGGAAGCGCTAGGGGATGCCATGGGAAAGCTTCTAGTCGACCGCCGACTGCGCGATTCGCTCGCCGCGGGTGCCGGCCGATTCGCGAAAGAAAAGCTATCTTGGCCACGCATCGCCGATATGACGTGTGACACCTACCGTCGCGCAATCAACGGGGCTTGACTCAATAAGCACTTGCGGCAACTCGATATGCACTGTCAGTTCATCTTGAATACTCTTGGCAGGGGTGGCGCAGAAACCCATACTGTCAGCCTCGCCAATGCGCTGATTGCTTTGGGCCATCGTTGCGATGTTGTGGCGCTTAAGCGGCTCCCCCCGCGTTATGGCGATGAACTGGTGCCCAATGCCGATGCCGCAGTCTTCTGGTGCGATTCCAGGGGTTTCATCGATTTCCGAGCCATGAGGCGTCTGGCGAAGATAATTAACGACCGTCGTGCCGATGTTCTCGTGGCAGTGAACGAGTACTCCATGATGTATGCGCACCTTGCCCGACGCCTCGCAGGGCAGCGAATACCGGTAGTGGTTACTTTTCACACGACGCTGGTGCCCACTCTGAAGGAGCGGGTGAAGAACCGATGCCAGCGAATTTTCTTCGGCCTATCGGATATGCTGGTTTATATAAGCGAATGTCAGGCCGCATACTGGCGTTCGCGCGGCGTGCGTGCCAAAGCCGAGTGTGTCATCCATAACGGCGTAGATATTGACTTCTTTTCCATGGAGCAGGCTGAAACAATGCGCGGCGCTGCTCGGCGCCAGATGGGATTGGACAACGCTGAATATGTCATCGGGCTTTGCGGGAGGTTCTGGCCAGAGAAGAATCATACCCAGCTTGTAGACGCCGTTGCCCAATTCAGGCAAGAGGGTGTCCCTGTCAAAGCTGTGCTGGTGGGCGGCGGACCGAATCAGAGCGCCGTGCAGCAGTACGTCCGCGCCCGGGGCCTGTCCGATGCGGTAATTTTCGCAGGAGAACAAAAAGACGTGCGCCCCTATATTGCCGCGTTCGACGTCGGTGTTCTATGCAGCACTATGGAGACGTTTTCCGTGGCGGCTCTGGAGATCATGGCCATGGGACGTCCCGTGGTGCTCAGCGAGCTTGGCGGCGCGAGCGAGATGGTCATCGAAGGCAAGAACGGGTTTCTTTTTCCCGTTGGTGATACCAGGGCGTTTATTGGCCATTTGCGCTCGCTGTACGACAACACACGCCGGAGGATGATGGGAAACAAAGCACGGCAGATCGTTGTCGAGCGATTTTCTCACGGTGAAATGATTCGCTCCTATTGTGAAGTATTGACGGCATTGTTATGAGTTTCGCGCGCCGCCTTGACCGCCGGGAAGATGTGGACAGGCACGTAATACTGATGCTCGGCCCGAGCATGGCTTATCCCGGTGGAATGACTGAGGTTGTCAGAGCGTATGCGGCGCAGGGAATCTTCGAGGCGTGGCCCGTAAGCTACGTCTCCACCTACAACGGGCGGGGCATTTTCATCCAGCTCCGGTCGTGGCTGCCCGCCTTGTGTAGAGTGCTCTTGCTGCTCGTGCAGAGGCGTGTTGCCCTGGTCCACGTGCATAGCGCCGCGTACGGGAGTTTCTGGCGCAAGGCGGCGCTCTGCGCATTGGCTTCTGCTTTCCGGGTTCCCTACCTATTCCATCTCCACGACGGCCGTTTTCCTGTTTTCTACCAGCGCGGTTGTAATGGCTTCGCGAAGTCCTGGGTGCGAGCCGTCCTGCGCAAGGCCGCGCGCGTCGTCGTGCTCACCCAGCGTTGGCGCGACGAGGTGCGCAATATCGAACCGACGGCGAGGATTGCGATCATCGGTAATCCCGTAGCCGTTTCCATCTTGGTCCGGCCGTTGCGGCGCCCGGCACGCGAGGTGTTATTTCTCGGGTGGCTGCACCAGGACAAAGGGGTTCTCGATCTGATGCGGGCGATTCCGATTATTCTGCGCTCTGTGCCAGAGGCCACATTTGTGCTTGCCGGCACCGGCGACATGGACTCCATGATGACCCTCGCGCGATCGCTGGGCGTTGAGCGGGCGATTCGCTGGCCGGGCTGGGTCGATGGCGCTGAGAAAGACAATCTGCTGCGGGAGGCTGATGTCTTCGTATTGCCCTCTTACTACGAGGGACTGCCCGTCGGTGTTTTGGAGGCCATGGCCTGCGGAGTACCTGTAGTAGCCACCTCGGTGGGAGGGATTCCTGACGTGATAGAGGATCGCGTTAACGGTCTGCTGGTAGACCCTGGGGAACCAGAGGTGCTGGCCCGAGCGATCGTTACGATACTCACGGACGATGCGCTGCGAGCCCGACTACGAGAGGCAGCCCACCGCGACGTCCGCAAGTGGTTTTCCACTGAAACCGTGATCGGGGATCTCGAATCGCTGTATCGGGAACTCGGCATTCGAGTCCATCCAATCAAGCGACAAGCTCTTTCCAGCGCTTCGTGAATCCCGAACAAGCAGGATGATCCTCTAGAGCATGTGCGGCGTCATAGGACTGATCTCTAACTCTCCCTTCGCTCACGTCCCCCGGCCGGCGCTCGACGCATTGCGCCACAGAGGCCCGGACGGTTCGGGTTCGGAAGTGCTGCGGGCCGGGACGGCCCACGCCTGGCTGGGGCATACGCGACTTTCGATACTGGATCTGTCTCCCGCCGGCCACCAACCCATGCGCAGCCAGGATGGGCGATGGTGGGTGACTTTCAACGGAGAAATCTACAATCACCTGGAGCTCAGGAAGGAACTTCATGTCGTCTGGCGCGGGCATTCCGACACGGAAACGCTGGTCGAATGCCTGTCCGCCTGGGGTCTGGAGCACACGCTACCCCGCCTGAACGGAATGTTTGCGTTCGGGGCGCTCGACGTAATGGCCGGGAGGCTTTACCTGGCGCGTGACCCGTTTGGCGTGAAGCCGCTTTACTACTCCTTGGCGAATGACGGCGGTCTGGCGTTTTCTTCGGAAATAAAGGCGCTTCTCCCTCTCGCCAACAAAGCGCCGCGCTTGGATATCCAGGCGTTTCGGGCATTTCTGACCCTCAGGTTCGTTCCCTCGCCGAACACCTTGCTCGAGGGAATTAAGCGGCTGCCGCCGGGGCACTTTCTCGTGAGGGAACTGGAAACGAGGCACGACGATCTGCGATGCTATACGCGATATCCATCGGAGCGGTTCCGGGGAACGCTCGATGACGCAGTGGAGGCTTATTACGCGCTGCTATCGCGGGCGGTCAAGAGGCAGTTGCTTTCGGACGTGCCCCTTGGAATCTTTCTCTCCGGTGGGGTCGATTCCGCGCTCGTGGCAGCGCTCGCAGTGGAACAGGTTGGAAAGTTGCCGAGCTACACCATCGGCTATGGTGCGGGCCACGATGCGTGTGAGCTGACAGACGCGGCCGAAACGGCCGCTGTGCTGGGGCTTGAACACCATCCCGTCACAGTCACGGCGAGCGACCTGTGGAATGCCTTCGAAAACTGCGTTTCGGCCGTGGAGGAGCCACTTGGGACCGCCTCGGTGCTGCCGATGTGGTACCTGGCCCAGCGCGCTCGCCGAGACGTGACCGTGGTGCTGACCGGGCAAGGCGCCGATGAACCTTGGGGAGGCTACCGCCGCTACCAGGGGGAAATCTGGCACGAGCGTCTTCCCTTTCCCTCGTTGCTCGCCTTGTTCCGACCCCTCCTGCGCGGTGTGCCCAAGGTGCCGGAATTCATCGAGCGCGCTGCGGCCTCCATCCCGATCGCCGACCGCGCGCAACGCTTCCAGCGGGCCTACGCGCTGTTTTTCCCCGAGATGCGCCGTCAGCTTGTGGGATCGCCCGAACCGGGCTGTGCCGCCAGCGCGATTCGCTATTGGCTGGATTGGCTCGGTTCGACCGAGGTCTCGGGTGTGGAAGCCATGATGGCGATCGATACGCGTATGGGACTCGCGGATGACCTCCTCCTATACGGTGACAAGATCTCCATGGCTCATTCCCTCGAAGCGAGGGTGCCGATGCTGGATATCGAACTCGTGAAATTCGTGGAATCCCTGCCCATTCAATACCGGTTATCGCTGCATGGCGGCAAGATTGCGCACAAGCTCGCTGCTGCCCGGCATCTCGCCCCCGCCATCGTCAACCGTCCGAAGAAGGCGTTCATGGTGCCGTTTAGCACATGGGCCGCCACCGTCTGGAAGGACCGGATAGCTGACACCTTACTTAATCCCTCGGCCGCGCACTGGGCATGGCTGAACAGGCAGGCCGTCCAGGACCTTTGGCGCGAGCACGTGAATGGTAAGCGAGACAGAGGCCGGCAGTTGTTTGCGCTCGCATCGTTTTGTCTCTGGTCGAGCCGAACGGGCGTCGTGTGAAACGAGACGAATGGCTAGAGTTCGATGAAGATCTGGCTCGAAATCTCCAATTCCCCCCATATCAATCTATTCTCCGGAATGATCCACGATCTTGGTCGCTCGCATGAAATCATCGTCACCGCCCGACCGCTTGCGAACACGATTGACCTGCTCGAGCTCCACGGGATCAAGCACATGGTCGTCGGAAAGCACTACGGTGCCGGACGTCTCGCGAAGCTTTATGGATACCCCGTCCGGATTTGCCAGCTTTGGCGCTATCTGAAGGACAAGAACATAGACGTCGCGCTTTCCCAAAGTTCATTTCACTCACCCGTGGTGGCGCGGCTCCTCGGCGTGCGTTCCATCTATATGAACGACAATGAACATGCGCTCGGGAACATTCCGTCCTTTCTGGCGGCATCCACGATCATGGTTCCGGAGTTCCTGTCGACGGAGCATCTGCGAAAGCAGTGCGCCTCTCCCCGAAAGGTCGTTCGCTACCCCGGGCTGAAGGAGGGCATCTATCTTCACCGCTTGGGCCAGGTCTTAGCTCAATCGCAGGGCATGAAAGGGGGCAAGCCCCGCCGGTCCGTTTACGTTCGACCGGAACCGTGGGCTGCTCAGTACTACAGGGGGCGCGTCAACTTTCTCGACGAATTACTGCTCGGTTTGAAAAACGAAGTCAACGTGACGTTGCTTCCTCGTGACAAGGAACAGGCGAAATACTACGTTCAGCCGCGCTTCGGCGGCATTCGTGTGGTGGCTACGGCGCTCGACATTGCGGAGATCGCGCCGGACTGTGACTTGTTTATCGGCGCGGGCGGAACAATGACTCGCGAGACGGCGGTACTCGGAATTCCGACTATTTCGGTCTATCAGGACGAGTTGCTCGACGTGGATCGCTACCTGGTGGCCCGCAATGCATTTCTCCATCGGCCCGATTTGACCGCGGTCGAAGCGCTCCAATATCTTGAGCACTCTGCGCGGCGCCCTCCCAACCGGGAACTTTTGCAGAAGGGTCGCCAAGCCTACGACATGATCAAATCAGTCATCGTGAATGGCTGACAGCGCAGTCTCCAAGCTACTTCGCAAGATTGAGAATACTTCATGATTCGTGTCGCGCTGATCGGTCTGGGCAAGATGGGTATCTCCCATCACGCCATCATCAATACCCATCCGGACGCCGAGCTTGTCGCCGTTTGTGATAGCGCGGCCTACGTGTTGGATGTATTGAGGAAATACACGGGCGTCAGGTGTTACGCCGATTTCCTCGCGCTATTGGATCAGGAAAAGCCCGACGCCTTGTTCATCGCCACTCCCTCGCGCTTTCACGGGGAGATGGTGAAGGCGGCCCTCGACCGCAATATGCATGTCTTCTGCGAAAAACCCTTTAGCCTAGATCCAGCTGAAGGCAAGACGTTGGTCAGCATCGCGGAACAAAAACGCCTGGTGACTCAGGTCGGCTATCACTATCGGTTCGTCGCCTCTTTCCAGGAAATGAAGCGCTTGCTCGCGGCTGGCGTACTCGGACAAATTCACCACATCAGATCGGAGGTCTATGGTTCGGTGGTGCTGCGCCCCCAAGGCTCCACGTGGAGAACTCGCAGGGAGGAAGGTGGCGGATGCTTGTACGATTATGCCAGTCACGCGGTTGATCTGGTGAATTACCTCGTCGGAGCCCCCGATGCTGTGGGCGGCTCGGTGCTGAACAAACTGTTCTCCCGCGACGTGGAAGACGAAGTGTACAGCACATTCTATTACGGCAACGGGATGACAGCTCAGATCGCCGCCAACTGGAGTGACGACTCGTACCGGAAGATTACCGCGAAGGTGACAGTCTGGGGAACAAAGGGCCGAATCACTGGTGATCGCCAGGAATTGCAAATTTATCTGTGTGACGCCGGAAACCCGTCGTACGGGCTCAACAAGGGATGGAACGTACGCTACACAACCGAGTTGACTAAAGACGTGTGGTTCTATCTTCGCGGGGAAGAGTACTCGGCACAAATCGATCATTTCCTGCAGTGCATCAAAATAAACAGCTGCGGAGAAAACATAAGTCCTTTTGCTTCGGCAGCGCGGACGGACGACGTTCTGGCTATGATTCTCCGGGATTCCGGGACAGCTCGCGCGCGCGCTCACGCACCCGATACGGCGAAGCTTGCCTCGGGAGGCACGCAGGGTCTCCTGCAGCGCATCTTTTCTCGTCGATAGTCCGCAATCTGTCTAACTACAGTCTCGGCTTGGCACATGGAAAGAATTCTGTTCGGGGACAATCAGTTCTTCGGCGTGAACCACATGTCCGAGGAAAAGGCGCGTGCCCAGTCAATCAAGTTTCAAGACATTGAGGCGATCATTCATGTGCTGGACGCGGCGTATGACGAGGGGATCACGGGTTTCATGTGTACAACTCATGAGCGCATCGGCGACATATGCGATCACGTGCGTAACAATCGAGGGCGTTACCAGAACTTTCAATTTTACCCGTGCATGCCGTACGCCTATAAGTATGCGAATGCAGTCACGAACTACGGCATGATCGGCGCTTTGAAACGGTTTCTTCCCGAGGATGGCGCCATCGGCGCCGTCCTCAAGGGCGGCATGTCAGTGGCGAAGAAAGACCTGCAAGGTCTTGGCGAACTGCTGATCGATGCTGAAATGAAGATGTTCGATGGCCTGCGGACTCCTGTCATATTTCTTCAAAATGTGGTTACCGATCTGCTGCTTGGTCTCGGGTTCCACGAGGCGTTCTGTATCTTTGCGGACCACGTAAAGAACCGCTACAACGCCGAGGCTGGGTTCATCACCATGAATCTGCCAAAACTGCTTGATGTGCTTGACGCTCTTGCGATCGAGAATCCGATCGTTTGCACGAACATCAACAAGATCGGTTTCCGTATGTGCGGCGGGATCGCGGCATATGAGAAAGTGATCGCGACGCGCCGGTTTCGCCCGATAGCCATGTCGGTCTTTGCTTCTGGCGCGATTCCGGCGAAGGAGGCGCTGGAATACGTTTGTAAACAGACCAATATTCGGTCAATCGTATTCGGCGCATCCAGCCGAGGCAACATCCGCCAAACCAAGCAGCTTATTGATCAGCTCACACGGCCATCCTGACATTAATGTCGAACGTTTCAAATCGGGAACGACTGCGATGAAGACGATTGCCACCGTCGCCGGCGCAAGGCCGAATTTCATGAAGATCGCCCCGATCGTGCGCGCGCGGCGCAAGCTAGGCGGCGATCTTGGCTTCACGATCATCCACACCGGCCAGCACTATGATATATTTTTCGAGGAGCTGGGCATCCCGTCATTCTCTGCGGCGCCTCGGGTACTCGCTTCTGGTGGCCTCCACGCTACGAGTAGACGGGCGCGATGGTCAGCCTCTTTACTGGCCGGGCCGAGTCTGCGAGATGACGGCGTCGTCGACGTAGATCACGACGGGTGACGGTGATAAGCCTTGGGCATAGCTCGTAACTGACCAGATGGTATTGCCATCCGGGTAGCGGGTCCTCACGTTCTCCATGTGGTATACCTCGACGCCGTCGATCCACATCTG
>WNFW01001665.1_pt1 | contig 24253 bp, 28 predicted proteins | sample 5400131 | NCBI WGS metagenome assembly WNFW01 (sample SAMN13153362, study PRJNA577476) | soil metagenome | isolation source: 20 cm soil or saprolite under grassland replicate 1 | place: USA:California | collected 2016-06-15 | reverse complement strand
TAGAGATTTTGCAAATTATTTTGATCCTAAATATTTGATTTCAGTTGCATTAGCTCAAACTACACCAGAAATAGCAAGAAAATACTTTGAAGCATCAGTTTATCTATAAAATAAATAAAAATATTATTTTTGTTTATGTAAATTATAAAATAAAACATTTATACATTAACAATCTTTACCAAAGATTAAACTTTATTGAACAATCATGAATATACAAAAAATATATACAAAAACAAAAAAAATATACTAAAATTATTCATATTCTCTTGCTTTATCACGTAATATTTGTCTACGCCCAATAATTGTTACACCCATTGAATTATATTCAGAATCTGATAATCTTGTAAGTTGATTAACAAGAATTTCTTGTTCTTTAAAAACAGTAAAATAACAAGTAAATTTACCCTCTCCAAATTCTTGATCTAATTCCTTTAAAAAATCTTCTATACTTGGTACTGATTTTTTATAATCTGATGTTGGTAAAGAAAATGATAAACTTTGGTCTGATATTTGTGAATTAGTTGAAGATCTTCTTGAATCATAATCAGGATAATAATATGAAAATGATGATTGTGGTGGTGGATAATATATTTGTTGAGAATATTGAGGATGTTGAAAATGTTGAGGATATGTTGTCATTGAAGGATGATTAACAAAATCATCTGTAGAATTTTTTTTAGTTACTTTTACTGAATGCATCATACTAAACATAGCATGATTAGGAGGAGTTTCCAAATCTGCATTCTTATTTACCTATAATAAAAATATAATAAATTCTAAATAATATAAAAAAAAATTTAAATTTTATAATATAATTATAAAATACATACAATTTCCTTAGCCCATAAACTAATTGCAAAATTATTCAAAGATAAATGACGATCTTCTTTAATAAAACAATGTTTGTGATTTTGAATATCACAAACATACTTATCATTCAATTTCATCACATAAGATCCAACTAATGCTTCATTTTCATCTAAATCTGCTTCTTTAGGTATACGCTTCTTTGCACGTTTTTTTGAAGGTTGTGATCTAGATTTAGTATTTTGAAGAGGCAAAGTATCATCTTCTGATTCATTATTAGACTCCTGTTCTGAAACTTCATCCTATAATATTAAAAGTTTAAATGATAATTTATACAAAATATTTTATTAAATAGCTTTAAAATAATAAATACCTGATGTAATTTCTTCTTAGGTGATTCTTTAAGTGTAACAATAATTACTACCTTTTTATTTCCTGCTGTTATACTTTGATAATCTTTTAAAAATTCATTAAATGCATCTTCATTATCCAATAGTGTTCCAGCTCCATTCTCTGATTGTGATTTATATGCTAAAGTATATTCATTGCTGTAAACTAGCCCAACTTGTTCACAAATGTATGATTCAACTTTATTTCTAAATTCCATAAAATTTGGATTTTCTAAACTAAAGCTAATTATTACAAAAGGTAATACTTTTTTTTTTTGTTTGATAGACATGCGTAATTTGAATTCTATTTGTGATGGTATAGATGGTGAAAATGGTGAAGATAGTTGAAGAGAAGTATCATCAGTTGGTGATGGAGAAATAATAATGACTTTTTTGTTTTTATCAGCTGCTTTAACATCTCTATTCATTTGACTGTTACATGCTGAACAAAGTATACAATTGTGTGCCAGCTCCACATTCCATTTATACCCATATTTTTGATTACTAAATGATATAGTTTTTTTTATTGCTTCATGTATTTGATTTGGCTTGTAAGCTAAGTTTCTAAAATTTGGAACTTGACTAGTACGATTTTTTTTGGTTGGTTTGATTGTCTTATCACAATTACAATTATTTGATGTCAAATCTATACCACAATACATACATAGTTGACATACAAAACAAACTCCAATTTGATAATTTCTTGGTGAAATTGAAGACATTTTTATGCGCGACGCGTCAAATTTTTTCACGGTAAAAAAATTTTTTGTGGGGTAATTTTTATTGGTCAGATCGTCATGTTACACAAAATTGAAATTCGAATTGTTTTTTCGTAACATATTATCATGTGATGGTGATTTGCACCATTTTGAAAATAGCGATAATTATTTTATGTAGCCTTAAAAAATAATTGAATAAACCTATTGTGTAACATACAATGAATGTTTACAAATTTTTCTCCCCAATACATTTCATATCATTAATAAATCCTATTTTTATCAATGTTTCATTTTTAGTGACCAGTTCTTCATTTAACTCGTTCAATTCAATTTTAAAATTTCGTTGTTCATTGGCCACATCGTAATCTATTATTAAATATGAGAAGATCCACATCAGTTATTAAACCAATTGAGCCCTCATAAATAGATTGTAAATTACAAAATCATCCTCGTCTGCTTTTAATTCTGAATGAATCATTTGAATTATTAAAGCAGATAGCAACGATGATATGAGTATAAATAGCAAAGTTGTTAGTTTTTTTTGTTTATTCATTAAAAAAATGTATAACCCTTATGATTTTTATAATCTAAACCTTAACTTTAAAAAAAGGAAGATTTTACTTTATTATAGTATAATTACATCAGGAACGTCATTTGGATCAAACGATACATCAAATTTTAAGTTTGAAAGACTTCCTTGTGTCTTAATAAGAAGGTCTATCAAACGTTGAATATAGCCGATTGAATTATCTATGTGTCTATTATACAATTTTTGATGATATTTAAGTTCAGTTAATATTTTAGAATTTTGTTCTATAATTGTTTTGCTATCTATGTGAAGTATTGTACCACATAACAAAGCTAATAAAAAAAGAACAACGAGGATAATGAAGTATAATCGTAAGCGGTCGTAATCGTAGTTATTACAAAACATGCTTTGCGTTATTGTGGAGGTTTCTGTTTGATCCAATTTGTTGACTTCCATTTTTTGAATTAATTCTTGTGCTTCTTGTACTTCAAAATAATTATTTGGATATTCATTTTTTTTGGTGTAGATTTCTGGATTAGAATTAGACTTTTCTAAAATGTTATAGCTTTAAAATGTTTATAATTTGAAAAGGAACATTTCTCAATGAACTTATAAATAAAAATTGGAGGTGCTTACATAATTTCGGATTTAAAAAGAAGATTTGCCGGACAAATCAGATGTCATATTTCTCGGTCTAATATCCGATTAAACTCCTTCAGAAGATCACTTTTATTCTCACACTCACACTTCGGGTTGTCAAAGAATTTCTCCCCTTATATACTCTTCTAACGATGAAAAAAAATGAATTACATCAACTTTCAAGCAATAACTATTCTCTAAATTGCGAAAATTTTCAAAAAGATCTGTCAATGAATTCTTTAAAGATTGAATTCGAAACTAAATGTAATGAATTTAATGGTCTTAGGATGAAAATATTAAAAATCTCGAAAAAAAAAAATAGAAAATTTATACAGGTAATCTTTATAAATTATATTTTCGTTTTAGTTTTATGGATAATGGATTTACTTGCAAGTTTTTCTTGTTAACATAAAGATTTAATTACTCATTTTGGAGAATGGAAATTATTCAACTGTAAATTTGTAAATTGTCAATTCCAAAGATTGGAAGTAGTTGTTGAAGGAGCGATTCCGAACAATTTTTTTTGAACGAGACTTTCGGTATGGTGGATTGCACACGTGTTTATTTTATCAATAACTAAAACAAAATTTTAAATCAATAAATATAATTATTATAAATTAAAATATTATAAATTAATAACTTCACCTAAATTAATAAGTTCTATATGACTACATAATCGTTTAATTTGAAGTTCGTTTTCAATAACACCATATAAATATATTTGTTTTTCCCTATATTTGAAGCATGCTAAGCTTGTCCTTCCTGAAAGTTTGTCTTGCCTGAAAAATATTCTTCATTCTTCGTTAAACATTTGATAGCTAATAATATATTAAAATCATCATTCCAAGAACTCGCGGATGAGATATATAAAATTTAAACATACCATTGCACAATAAATCACTAGTTGTAATCTTATGGTTGATATGGAGAACATTCTTTAAGTTATCAAGTGCTTCACGAAGTCTAGAGTTGTACTTCTTAGTAGCATTTCATCTTCGTTTCATTAAAATCTGAGTTTTATTGGTATCGATTAATTCTTTATTATACTCGATGATTTGAAATTGAGGAACATCTACATTAAAGTTGACTGGAATTTGATAATTTTCGTTAGGAATTTGGTCGTTAACGTTAAAGTTGATTGGAACTTTGTTAGGATTTTGGTCGTTAGAGATGATTGGAACCTGAAATTGTTCATTAGGAACTAGGTCGTTTGAAACAATGTAAATAAGGTTTGAACTATGAGAGCTTGAGTCACAGTTTCCATTTTGTTGCAATAATTCATTCTCCATTTTCGATATATAACTACGAAGAAATTCGATTAACTTCCAAATTTATTTGAAGATTATTGATTATTTCATTTTTTTTTGATATCTCAACTTCCATCTTCAATATATTATTAAGAAGAGTTTTCAATTTCTTTATTGTAGTTATTCATAATTTCAGTTATTAATTCGTAAATTTAAAATTTATCGTTATATACTGTAGTAATATATACATTTTTAAAAAAATTATTAGCTGGTTCAAACCTGTTGGTTCTTTGACTGTGAATGAAGTTTTATTTCAGAAGATTTTTCAAGAAGTTCAACAAGATAAAAATCAGATGAAAATTTATTCAGAATTAGGAAATGTTCGAGCAAAATAAAAGTTACTGGCAACATTAAAATTATAAGTATCGGAAGCGATATGCTAAATAGGGGTGAAGGGTTGATAAATATAAATGCAGTATAATCTAAAAATAATTATCAAACAAATTATTGATCATAAATCATAAATGTAGGAGGTCAATTTCTTCTCAGTTTAGTAACCAGAATAGCCATTTTTACCATAAAAAGAAACTGACACCGTAAAACTCTTCCTTGAAATTTTTTTTCTGCCGGATAGGAATGTATAAAAATAGTGAACTTCTTGAAAAAAAAAAAAAATTAAAATATAAATTTCTTAATAAAATCTATGATTTTTTTAAAAAAAACAAACAAACAAACAAAAGCAATCTATGATTTCTAAGTAGAAAGAACATGCGACACCACAAATGATACGGCGGTAAAAGCTTTAAGTGAAGTTCAAAGAAGATTATGAGACTGTCTAGATACAGGTATGTTCAGAGTGATATATGACAGCGAAGATCTATGGTTTACAGCTCGAATGAGTTTGTCCTCGCTGCATCAGTGGATGGTTGTCGTGCATTGCTTGTTCATAACTTAGTTTATATCTTGGAATCTTTTATCATTGCAACTCGCCAGCCTGGACAACACTCTTTCTGGACAACAGAGATAGTTCTAACGGCTAAAAACTTTATTTCTAAATAGACCTCCGCAGACTTCACAACTGACCAATTCTTCATCTATGGATTTGGTTGATCGGTCTGAACAGATTCCAGCATACGAGCCTCTTCCTTCGTATATTAGGACAACGTGTAGGCATTCAGAGGAATGGATTATCTTGAGGAAGTTAACCGATCGTGAGAGGGGCATGATGTTGAATCATGATTTAACTCATCACTTATGGTGTGCGAGATGTGATCAGCTGGTAAATAGAAAGTATAAACAGTAAAAACGTTACCCCGGAATTGGCTTATTTGCGTAAAGACAATAATATCTATTAAATGATTGATCAAATGAAATTAGACGTGTAGCTTTTTCTTAATAAATCAATAATTTCATTATCCGGACTACATCTCTATATGAAAAAGAGCTCGCGAACAATTTTTTCTTTCAAATATCCATAGAGAAGTTTTACAATTTCCTGCTAAGTCCTGCGAAATTTGCGAAATTTGCAAAATTGAATAAACAATTAATCGGGAAATTTCAAAATTCCAAAATCCTAATCGTAATTTGGTCAATGAAAAAATATTTGAAGTCATAATCCCAAATTTTCTGATGTGATAACATGAAAAAAAATTGGATCTCATTATTCGATCATAAACATCAACGCATAGAGTTTATCATAATAACTTTCACACACTATATCTGATAATACTCCAAGGGCAGCAACTGCAGCGGCTATACCAATTACACCACCCAGGGCCCCAGTAGCAATCACGACGATTCCTACAGCTGCTGCTATACTGCAGACTTCCCATATAATGCTGTTGACTTTTTTCAGTTTATTGAGAGTATCAGTTACTTTTTTCCAATTTTCATAGGCTTCTCCCCGTACAGAATCTTTAATTTTATGTTCCAAATCATCAATGCTGTTATACCCCATCGCTTTCATTATAGAGTCTAATCTTTCTCAACTTGCTCTCATTATTTTTCATGATAGTATCGTATTGAAATTTAAAATACTCGCAGTCATCATGCAACTGATTTACTCGTGCTCTTCGAGACGGATTGCCTGTTACGATAAGATTAGTCAAATCAAAAATCAAAAGTTTAAACCTTTCTTTACTAGCTAACCTGGGTAAAAAGTATCACTGATCGAATTTCCCATTATAAGGAGTTGAGGGTGGATGAAAATTTTTTTAAGTGTAAAATATTTTACCCATTCGATTTTGCTTATTTAGGTCCTATCAATCGTAAATAATCAGGATTTTCATATGTAAGTCATAATATAATGATAATAGACAGATTGTTCATTGCATGCATATTTCTGAAATTGGAAATATTCCTGAAAACTCCTTATTTAAACGCACTTTTTTAGAATAATTTCTGTATGCCGAAACACAATAATTTTTTTCTTTTTTCACATTTTTGAAATTACGATGTTGCAACGGTGTTTTACAACTTTCGGAGTTTTCTATAAAAAAACCGTAATTTTGACATGTTCAAAGAGTATTTTCAAAATGTCTCTCGACATACTTTATCCAGGTAAAAGTAACGTCTTTGATTTCCATTCCTTTGCTTTTGTTTAACGAGAGGAAAGCTCAATGTGAAATTGGTCGCACTGTCACAAAAGTACGATACTTATTATTTTTATTAATTAGGCAATAAAGACTGCGCTAACCGGGTGGAACAATTAACTAATGATATTTCAAACATGCAGCAGCATGTCCTCAATGGGCTCCACGAAATGGATCAAATGGGCGAACATATGAATGAGCTTATGAATGAAATTTTAAAAAAGGATAATTTGAAGACATTCCAAGATCTCGAGGAAAAGGTTTTGAAATTACTAAGTTCTGAAGATAGAGAAAGTTATTTGAAGGTTGGTTTAATTGGTCAATATCCATCAATTTACTTTCTTTTAATGACATATTCAATTCTTTTGTTTCTTGAACAAGTAAAAAAAATTTCTGACGACACTTCTAATGTTTTTTACTGGACTTTGACTATTAGTGGGCTCGCAGTTTCCGGTCGATTAAGTATGGTTTAAGTCGAAAAGTTAATTACTTATTAAAAGCATATTTTACAATCCATACAATCACAACCTTTGTTTAGGTATTCCTTTGATTTCTGTCATTAAAAGTGGCGCCGTTAATTTTGTATGCAGAACCTACCTCAATGCTTTTAAGTTAATTGTAAGGGATGAAGACTTTACAGCCGGTATGAAATTACTTGGTGAAATCCAACCATTGGCTAAAGAAATATTGAAAGAAGGATCTGAAGTATCTGAGATTTTCATAAATATTTCTAAATTTGCCAAAGTTGTTGAAATTCTAGGTTTAGTTGTCACAGTCGTAAGTATTAATAAAATGTCTTGAAGTTTTGCTAGGATTGAATTTGTCTAGAACACATTCTCAATTATTATCCAGGCTCTAATCATCTATGATGCTGTTGAGGGAGCCAAACAGCGTGAACGATTACAAAATGCTATCAAAAACTTGTTTTCCCGTCGGTTGTTAACATACTACTATGAATTGCAAGCCGATTTAACTTCTAAATGGCAAAATTCATGTTATTCGGCTTTTATAGACATGGCAGAGGATACTGAATTATCTGTAGAAGCTAAGGATAGACTAATGAAAAAGAAAATTGAAAGAATGGTAAATGATTTGAATAAAGAACTCGATAAAATTACCAAAGAATATGCATACGATAATCTTAAACTCAAAGATAGTGAGAGTCATGCCTGGACTAATGAGGATCCTAGCTTCCAAGATACTTTTCAATATATTAAAAATGTGCCTTAATTGAAGGAAATATCTGGTGATATATCGAATCATTGATTAGTTTTACTCGTGTAAAGATTTTAATTTAAAATTTAAATTTTTTAACATCACGTGACAGAGCGAAATAAGGTATTATTTTATCAAAATACGGTGCAGAACCTCTATAATAGGAACTTAAAAAAACTTAAATAAAATTTGATCCTATGATGGGATTTTAATTTAGTAAAAAGAATTAAACTCTGCTTGTTAAAAGGAAATGATTTATTAAAAAAAAGAAAAAGTCTCAAATTTTCAGATTATGTAAACACCATGTGATACAAATATCAACCAATCATAAATTAAGATTATAAATCACGTGATATAAAAACATATTGTATTAGGTACAAGACTTATAATTTTTTGACAGCAAACTCTGCCATTTTTCCAGTAATTCCTTTTCTATAAATATTCATATATTCAAAATTTTGTTGCTCTAGAATTTCCAGTATATGTTCTTTTTAGTATATTATATGCATTATCTAAGTAAAATTACTTAATTGTTAAATTCTCTCATTAATAATCTCACTGTAAATTCAGCTAAAAATGATTTGTAGTATAAATTTTATTAGATAATATGATCCTTTTTCGTATTAAATAAAATTAATTATATCAAAATTTTCCTTAAAATTTAATCGAAGGGTAATTTTATAAAAATTTCTATTGTGACAATTTATTTTCATTAATTAACAAAGAAAAATATTTTTTTTTTGTAGTCTGATGCCTTAAGAAATAAAAATAGAATAGTTAAAGTAATAATAATAAAAGTATATAAGGAATAATCCTATATACCTGAAATTTACACAATATGCATTTCATCTTGCTCTACAACTATTACTAAGATGAAATTGTAGTTTTAGAAGGCCGATTTTGACTTTTCGGGGATGGCCAGAAATGACATCATTTCACATTCTTATTTTTATATTAAAAAAATCTATTAATTCTTGATGAGAACATAAACACTTATTTTCATTTTATATTCGAACTAATTTCGATTAGACGGGACTGTGATCCCGTTCATGTAGATGAAAATTCACACTACTTCATTGATATAATTATTTTAGGAGAATAATTTTAAAATTCTTTATTATTATATTATATTCTATGAGCTCTTGAAAAATGTTATTATCCTAAATATTATAAATTACATATGTATGAAGATTGGAGCAAAAGAAATTAATAAAATTTTAAAGTTAATTCGTAAAAGGTACACATTTAATATAAAACTATCAATTAATAAATAGATTTTGTTTTGTTTATCTTGAGCATTCTACACTTATGAATTATTTGGATAATCTATTATTTCAGATGGTTCTTCAAACATTCCATCTATATTAGTTTCTTTATCTAAAGAAAACTCTTTTACAGTTTCAGGTACTCTTTCAATAGGGTAATTATCGTAAAGTAAGGCTACGATGTCAACCTATGCAATGAATGTGGGAGTACATACAAGAAAGAAGTAATCAATTAAATATTCAACTTGAAAATCAACAAGAAAGAAAGAAATGATCAAGTAAATCTTCTAAACGATCCTTGGTGTAATTGTTGTAATTATTCTTATTGTCCATATCGCACGGATTCTCGTAACATAAAACCTGGCCGCAAGCGCCGTTATCATTGTCTTGCTGGTATTTCAAAGTAATATAATTTAGCCCATATAAATTTATTACTTTTATAATCGTTATTGTATTATGTATTATCGTTATTCATTATTGTATTTACAAATAAAAAATGAAAAGTAGCGAAAGTCGATTTACGTTTTTGGCTAATTTCATTTTTGGAAGTGGCGATAGTATTTCAGTCTCCGAATATTATTTGATGGCAATAATACATTGATAAGAAAATTTGATATTACAGTATTAAGTTTTTATTTTTTTCAAGGGTTATAAGTATAATTATAATGTATTAACAACTTTTATTTCTTTCGTTTTTTTGTTTTTTTCTTGGGACTATTAACAGTAGTAATTCCAAATGTTATACGATGATGCAATCTATTTGCTAATGCATTATTTAATAAAGATAAGTTTATTATTGCGATATTCTACAAATATACAATAACAGTACATATATAAGTTTCGCAATATTATACTACAATTAACTTATTTAAAGAATACAACGAAGAAATTTCTACTTACTCTGAGATTCAATAGTAATTTAACGATCTTTACGATTCCATCTTCATTGCACGGATTCAAGGGAATTTCTGCCTCTTGGAGGTGAAAATATCGAACAAGATCATTGGAATCACGCAGAAGAATAGTTAATCCTATAGTAGTTCCTAAAAATCGTTTACAAAATACCGTATTAAACAAATTATCTCTATTTAAATCAAATACTTGAACTAAAATTATGTTAACTATACAAACCAAATACTTGAACTCCGATTATGTTAAATTGATTCTTAGGTGGCTTGCAGTGCTTCCAAATCCACATCATTGCGTCATTAAGTTCACGCCATAATTTGACTGAATCGTCAGTTTTTTTACGCGTAGAACACATAATTCGAGAACATTCAGTAAAAACAATCTTATACTTAATTCCTTCTATATACATTGCCATAATACTGTCGGGCTTCTTTCCGATAGCTATCTTATTATTTGAATCGCTTCTCCTATACTTGCTTGCTGCGCTTTCTAATTTTGCTCTATATATAAAAGTCAAAATTGAAATTCTAAACCCACATTTATTTCTTAAGTAAAGTTGTAGAGCTAATAGAGATACACATAATCCTCAATTTCTACCTTTATATTATAGATAGTGAAGTTTTACGCCTGATTTTTATACTAAAATTTTCTTAAAAATACAGTTTCTCTATATAAAAGTCAAAATATGTATTCTTAATCTACTATTTATGTATAATTAAAGTTGTAGAACCGATGAAATTACATGTAGAGCTAAAATATGAAGCTTATAGACCAAATACATATCTAAAGATTAAAATTTTTCAAAAAAATCAGTTAAAGATACAGTTACACAAAACAAATGCTGTAATTAGAGATCGACATGACGATTTTTATATGAAAAAATGCATCAAAATTACTTTTACGTCTATGCTAGCATTACATTTCAACAATAAAACCTTTTATTATTTTAATATATAAGAAATTTCAAGTTTTATTCTTTCTTAAAATCAATTTATTTTTGTTATATCTATGGTAGTTTTAAAAAATCTTCAGTTAAAAATTGTAGATTTATTTTGTAGCGCAGTAAATTTTATAATTGTGATCGTTGCCATACTTAACATTAATGTTAAAAATAATGATAAGATTAAAATTCTACAATAATGTATTAATATTTAATAGTATATAGTCATAGATAACTGTAATAATTATCAGAAGTGAAAAATCACCGTAGTTTACGAATGAAGAGAACTGTGATTCATTTAAATCTGTTATAAATTTTCCAATAAAGAAAAGAGTAGTTGAAACTGTTTCTCCACTGGTACTAGCAATTCCACTCCATTGTCCATTAACTAAAGCAAGTAAAACATTACTATAAGAACTGGTATTACACATATAAATATACTGTCTCTCGATTGGACCTTTATAATTATATACTTTTTAACTGACATAAAAAATTTAGAATAATATTCATAAAATTGAAACATTAAAAAATTTCTTATCAAAAGATTCATTAAATAGTTATTGAATTTATTTATAAATACCATTAAAATAATTCTTTAATTGACTTAATTTAATCATTTTTTGATTCCTATTAAAAACTTTGAAATTGATCTTTTAAAGTAATTCAAATATACAGTTAAACTTTCAGGTTCCTCTTCATCTTCTGAGTAATCATATGCTTCATCCAAATTAGGATCAAAGTAATCAAGTTTTACTAAAAAAAACCAGAAAATTCAATTATTGAAATTCCAATAAATTGTGCTAAATACCTAAATACTTACGGTAAAGTTTAAACTTTCTACCAAAATTCTGATGGCATAGAATTGTATTTATAAATAATAAAAATAATAAAATTGATATAATTGCTCCTTCAATTAAACCGATTTCGCCTATAGTAAATACATAGTTTCAATTACTATTAATTTTTAAATTAATTTAAACTATATTTTTTTAACTACTTACCGATGACTATAAAATAAATATAAACACAAATTTGTACCATAATAGTTAAATAAATTAAAAGCATAAAACCATTTGATTCCTCTTTAATCTTAAACTAAAAGCATTAATAAATTAAAATATAAAATAAGCAGTATAGCAATGTTAAGGTATACTTACAATTTTTGATTCAAATATTAGAATAAAAGATGGTAAGATTAAAACACAACTCGTTATATCTTGATAGACTTTTGAAGGAACTAATATGTCAAGATCAATCATGTTAATATAAAATAATGTAGTGACTAATAAGAAATTATAAAATTTGTATGTAATGTAAGGTTCTAATTAAAGTAATTTAAATTAATATTTATCGTTATAAATAATTTTTAAACATCATTATTTTATAGTAATAAATCCTTACTTTCTAGATAATTTAAAGGAATATTATTGGGCAAAAATATTTGTCGTAAATATGACTTTTTATTAGTAGCAACCTCATCTGTACTCCAAAGCCTAATTCAAGACATATTTTAGAAGTTTAATTTAAATAAAAAAAATAATCAAATTTAAACTTACTTTTTTTTTATAATAATAATAAATAAAATAATAAATAGAATATCTAAAAATAGAATTCCACTTGCAAAAATGGCAATAGTTATGCTTATAGTGGCTCCAGGTGTATAGTTGTTTGCAAAGTAGTGTATTGGAATTGCCATGTTTATTATACAAAAGGCCAATAATTGCGGTAATTCATCTTTAATAATCTGTTTTGCTAAATGAATAAGTATTATATTTTTTGATATAGCAACTGAAAGAAATAATTTAAAAATTCATACAGCATAACATCCCGAAACAATTATTATTGGTATTAAAACCAATATTGGTATTATAGTCAAAAATAAATCAAATAAATCAATATAAAATCACAAATCTAACACTAATAATACGATGGATATAATGATTAATATAATTTCAATAAGAAGTACTCCAAAAAATGTCTTGTTAACATTTCTTTTGTTTAACATTTTGTAGACTAGCATATTTCTTTAAGTAATCGTTAGATTTTATATTGGACACGATAATAATAATAAAAAATACTGGTGGCTTAAACAATGGAAGTGTCCAAATTTGCGATTGCCAAGTTGTGGCTTAAATAATAAGTCCAAGATTAGGATTTTTTGCGTCACATATTTAAAAAACGTTGATTTGCAAAAGAATAAAACCACTTCTATATAATGTTTTTAATAGATTCAATTACTAATCGACGTTTAACTGAACCAATTTGGTTCAGATTATTTCGAATTTTTTTTGCAATTTTTCTTACTGGGATAATTACGTATTATCTAATCACTTAACTTCAGAAACTTGGCACAGAAGTATCTGCTATCATTACGACAAAGGATTATTTTAGTAAGAAAATTATATATAATTTTTATAAAATTTGAAGTTATTTCTAAAAATTATTATTATTTTTTTTTTTTAAAAAAAAAAGCAACTCAACTTAATCTATATTTGTTGATAAAAGATGACGATATCGATATAAATTTCGAAAGCAATAAAGATATTTCTAAAAATATCGATAAATCATCTAATTATATAATTTATTTAAAGTTTAATTTTACAGCTTCAAGCAATCCTAATTTACTGGTTAATATCACTACTAGTGATTTTAAAAGTCCATTAGAATTAGGAATTAAAGAATATAAATTTTTTACCGAAAAAACAGTTTTTGTACCTTACCAAATACATAAAGGAGGTTCTTGGGAACTTAATCTAGGACAATTTTACATCTTAACTTTTGACCCAGTCATAACTAATGATGAAATGAAATTAAATCATCGAGTATCCCAAATTCCTATTGAATCCAATAAAATTCAATTTGAAATCTCTCCACCTTCAAATCCAAATAATGTCAAATTTGAAAAGTTGAAAAGATACGATAGTAAGTATATATGTTTAAAAAATTTTTTAAATTTATTTAATAATTCGTATCAATTGAATTTTATTAGTTACAGATTTATTATCTAGTGTTGGAGGGTTTTATGGTGCTATAGCAGGTATTCAATAAATAAGTATTAATTAATCAAACAAAACATTGTTCAAAAATATTCTAAAAAATAAATTTCATATAGGAATTTTTGTTTTATTTTTTGGAATGAATAAACATGAGCCGTGGTAAGTAATAAAATTTTTATATATTAAAATTGTATGATAGTATATTGATAACCTTTCTTATACTGTACATTTTATAAAGGGGATTAGCGCAAAAATATATTTGTTCTTATACACTTTGCAGAAGAAGCTTGAAGAGAAACTTCGCAAGAAAATATGTTTCATCTGCCGGTATTCCATTAGTTGAAAAAGTTAATCGAAAGCTTAAAAATCCTAAAGAATCTAAAAAATCTGAAGAATCTCTAGCAGAAAAAGTTCAAAATTTAGAATATTTAGAGGTAAGAGTTCAAATATTGGAAACTTTATTAAAAGATTATTATTTAGATGTTTATTGTTTGGAAAAAGTTAAAGAAGTTATAATTAATCATAGAGATTCACTTAAAATGCTTGAAATAATAAAACAAAATAAAAATGATGATTCTGTAGAAAAAATTGAACTTATGGGTGGGAATGATGAATCTGTATAAGTTAATGTAGTTTGTTTCAAAAATTAATATTAAATAAGTATAAATATTCAATCTTTTTTTTTTTTTTTTTGTATAATTTTATCCTCGTTTATTTACATTATCAATAATATAAATAAACGAGGATAAAATTTGATTTTTAATAATATTGATAGAATTTTTGCTATCATCCGAAAAGGGAAAATATAAAACCCTTGGTAGGCAGAAAAATATTCATTTCGGTATTTAATATTCTCTAAGTATTGTCTTTGATAAGAAAACATAAAAATAATTCAATTTCCTTAATTACCACTTAGGATAAACGCAAAATATTGGAAAGCTTATTATATTACAAAGGATTTGTATAATAAGGACATTAATTAATGTTATGGTCTTGAAGAAACTGCAAAATTATAAAATCTGTAATTAAAAAAAAATTCAGCCAAATAAATTCAAACAAAAATTGACAATAACAATCAACATTACATTACGTACAATAAAAACGATTCATTTGTAATTCACCGTTTCTTGCACGAATCTTAATTATTATGGTGGTCTGATTATGAAAAAGCGAGCAAACGTTCATGATGAAAAATGATTTGTAACAAAATGCTTTCAACGTACTTCTATATCAGAAAATAAAATAAAACCCTGTTATTATGTGTAATGTTAAGAAATAACTGATTTTTAATTAATATTATATGATGCATCTTGCCTGATCATGAATGTGAAACTCGCACAAATGTTCATGACAGAATATGAATGATAATATAACAGTTTCCAAGTATTCCTCTATCAGAAAATCAAAAAAAAAACCATGTTATTATGTGCAATCCTCTGAAATAACCAACTTTTATTCTACTTATAAGATGAATCTTAACTGATCTGTTTGCGAAAAAGTGAGCAAATGATTATGACAAAAAATGATTTGTAACAAATCGCTTTCAATGTACTTCTCTATCAGAAAATCTAAAAAAAAACCTGTTATTATGAGCAACGTTAAGAAATAACCGATTTTTAATTAATATTATATGAGGCATCTTACTTGATCGTGAATGTGAAAACGCGCATAAATGTTCATGATTTGTAACGAACACTATTAACGTACTTCTCTATCAGAAAATAAAAAAAACACTTTGTCATTATGAGCAATTGGTAGAATGAGTATACCAAGCTGCCTATTGGCGTCACAATTAAAAAAAAGAAATCACGTGATTTCATGTAAGGCGACACAACATTTGTAAAAAATTTTTTTATATATTATGTAATTAGCAAGTAAAAAAAATTTTTTTTAATTTTTAAAATTTGGGAATAAATAAAAATACCGACCGCCACCATCAAAATTTTGAGTCCATAAAACGAGAACCAACTTTTTAATGTTGTATCGCCTGTGTCGCATTTTAATGAACTCTAATGAGGATACCACAATCATGTAAAAATCATTATATCAACCAAAAATAGTAAATTTGAATGACTACTAAAAAAGGATGCGTTTTTGTTATTCTTGCGAATTTTTCTTTTCTTTTCTTTTTAAATAGCTCCTTTTACAATTGTTTATAACAATCTGTTCAAAAACTTAAATATGAACAATTCAGCTAAAATCCGCAATTCACACAATGGAGAACGAATATCTCTAGTATTAGTTTTTAATTCGTTCGTTCATTCGAACATAAAAAAAAATTTTTTTCATGTGTAATAGAAGGGCTAACCAGTACAGATCCTTACATGAATAATGTCCTATTTTATCCTATACAATCAAAACAATAAAAAAAAAATTTTTTTTTATTGTTCCTCTTTGGCGCAAAATTTTGTACAACACGCATATACAGTACATGCATGGTGAAAGTTTAATTTTTACCTTTTTTTATTCATAAGTTTGATTATATCATCAAATAATCAATTGGTTTAACATGCATATATGCTTAATCAAATGATAAAATGGTAATCAAAATTTTATAAATTTGTCATTTTTTCATAAAGCACACAAAGAAAAAAATTTTTTTTACGAATTTTGTGATAAAATCATGGCTAGCGAAGAAATTGAAGCTCAGAAAGATCCTATTAAAATTCTAATTTCTTCAGAAACGGAGGATGATGATACAAAAAAACATATGGAAGCGATTAATAATACAAAAGAACATACGAAATCAACGATCAATGAACATAGAAATTCAATTGATAGTATTATTGTTCCTCAATACATGAACGAAGAATATGACTCAATTCACGATACTTATGTTGTTACTTATAGTAAAAAGGATAATTCAATTCTTGGATGGTCTGTCAAAATTAAAGAGAATATACAACAAAAATGTGGATTGTATTTCAAGCTTGATCGAGATTACGATATTGTATCATTTAAATTATATAAAAAATTTTTGTTATTCCATTATAACGATAAGAATAGTGATAACAAATCAAATTATCGTAAGTAATTATTTTGATATAAAATATGAAATAAGCAAGCAAAATGTCTTATGTAATTAACTAATTAATAACTTGTATTGTTAGGTATAGTTGATTTAAATGACAAGGGTCAATTTCTTCAACTAGAATATGCAGAAAGACTTTTTATCAGAGAAAATTCAGTGGGATTTCGTCCTGTTGATTCTGATGATCATTTGATTGTAGTATCATTAAACAATGAAGGATTAAAAAAAGATTACAACATTTACATGTACTCTTTTAGTGATAAGCCGCCAACAACAAATCAAACTACAAATCAAACTCGTTGGAAGCATTCCCAAATTTATGATATAGAAATTCCTAAAAGTTTAAATGAAGATATTTTTGATTATTGTTTTGTATATCAAACAAAGTTATTTCTTTTTAATGGATTTCAATCGATGACTCAATGGAATTTATCGACAATGACCTTTGAGACGCAATACTTATTTAACATATTTGATTATGTCTTGCGTAGTTATCCATCTAATATAGTAATAAACACAGATCAAACATTAATTGCATTAAATATTGATGACAGAGTTAATATATTTTCAATGGGAAATGGAATGTGGATTTCAAGATATGGTTAGTATTAATTTACATTATTTTATTATATAACATTTTAAATAATTTGTTTTTTCGTTTAATGTAGAAGACATAGAAGTTGTGAAAGATTTAGAATATCCAATGGAATTTGTAACTTTAGAGGATGGTTCTGAAGGATTGATTATTATTAATAAATCCTTTGATAATAAATTATCATACAAATTTCTAGATCCTTTTCTTCCCTCTGATACAATTGATATTACTAAGGATATCAATGACAGTAAAAAAATTATTATAACTAAATCCAACAGAAAATTTTCAATTATTGAAAATAATGTTTGGACTGCAGACGGTTTGAATAAAGATACATTTCAACAAATATTAAACAAGACTATCTACCATAGTAATATTTATACTTTATCTATTTTCAAAAAGATAGAAAATATGCTTAATGATATGATTAAAAGTGACACAAGTCACACAACAAATAACAATAAAGTGACTATATTAGCAGATGGAACAATATTTCGCTTTATTCTTAAAGTGAAGGATTCTGGTCGTGCTAGACTTTTTGGAGAATGTTTGCAAAATAATGAATGGAAAAAAACTCAGAACAGTATTTCTTTTAAATATAAAATATTTTCATACAAAAAATTAGATAATCAGGATTTGGCTTTAATTACTAGAAAAGGAATCTTAATTTATACAATAACTGAAGATTTCTTAGGACTTCGATACTTTTGGAACAATGAAGATTGGAATGAAAAATTCGGGTTTGAAGATAATATTACTGATTTTGATAATTACTGTAAACCTTTTATTAAAGAAATTTTAGACGATAAATTTAAATTATCATTACCATCACCAAATTTTAAAACTATATTTGAAAAGATTAAAAAAGAACAATACAGGAAACACAAGAATACAGAATATAAGAAATATGAGAAATACTTTTTAAGTATTATAAATAATCCAGTAGAATTTTCAAAATTTGGATTAGAAATGTTAGAAATAGCAACTAATGAGAAAGATGGTAGTTTTATTTTTATCATTCAATCAATTGTTGATAAAATCATTGAATTAATTGATGATTCAGAAAATTACAATTACATATCATTTCTGCCTTTTATTAGTTTAAATTTATCTAAATTGTGTAATCCTTATTATTCTAATTTAGTAATGAAATATCTCTCACATACATCTATTATATTAGATCCCACTTATTCATCTACTAAATCTTCAACGAATACTTCACTTTATACATATTCAAAAGATATTTATATTAAAAGATCATCAAGTAATAACGATAATAATTGTTTAAAAAGTTTATCATTATTAAAAAGCTTATCATTACTTTATAAAGAATTAGCTTCCAAGTTAAAAATACAAGAAAAAACTCCAACAATTAGTTTTATTGTTCCTTTTCCACAAATTTACAAATATCTTGATGATAATGACATTTGGAAAGAAATTTTATATAAACAAAATGATAACTCTTGGAATGAAATTTTACATAAACAAAAATCTATTCTTTTTTGTAATATAGATACCAATAATTTTTATAAGTGGTGGAATTTTGCTGCCATTATAGATTTTAAATGGAAAGTTTTTGGAAGAACATATTATTATTTAAATTGGTATTTTTATACTAATTATTTTTTTTGCTTTGCATTGGCTTCTATATCTTCTGGTATTTTTATCAGCAATAATATACTTTTTGTACTTTCAATTTTATTTGGTTTTATATATTTAATTGTTAAAATTCGACAATGTTTATAGAAGCCACAAATTTATTTTAGCGATCCATGGAATTTATTTGGTAAGTAATTGGTACACTATTTTATACACTAATTTTTATTTTTTATTTACAAAAAATGAATTGATAATTTTATTATTTATAGATGTAGGAACATATCTTTCATCTATTATAGTGTCTATATATTGGTTCAATTTTTATGATGATGACAAAATTAAAGAAATTGGAGCAGTTACTAATTTATTATTTTATTTGAAATTTCTATTATTTTTCCGAGTAATTCAATCATTTGGAATTTATTTTTCCATAATTATTGGTGTTGCCAAAAAAGTTTTTCCATTCTTAGTAGTCTTATTTTTTATTTTACTTGGATTTGCTCATGCATTTTTTATTGTTTTAAGAACACTTAGTTTTTCGTTGGATAAACCAGTATTTAATGATGATCCAAATAATCCATGGAATCTTGCTAATCGATATATCTTTATTGATCAAAATGGAGCGCAATTAGACGATAGGATATTAATCTAACGGCCTGATGAAAACACAAATGTGTTTGTTTCATTTGATTCTTCACTTTATGCAATGTATTCGATTTTTTTGGGTAGTAATTTATTATTTTAATCATTTTTTTTTTGATATAAAAATTAATTTAATAATTTTTTTTTTAAAAAAAAAAAAACAATAGGTGATTACAAATCACTGGAAAACTTTATCCTTCCTACAGTAATGACAGTTTTATTCGTTTTACTTACATTTATACTAATTTATCTTATGAACTTATTTATTGGATTACTAAATTTGGCAATTAATGATTATAACAAATATGAAGAATTTTTACTTCAAAAAGCAAAGGTATTTTACTTTATTATAATTATAAATTTATAAATGTTAAATTTATTAGGGTTGTTTTATATTGATAATTTTAATTAAAATTTTATTAATTATTTTAAAAAGATTATTACAGAAATTGAATTATTTTTTATGTTCCCTTATCAAAGAAATAACAGAAAATGGTTTTCAGAATTGATGTGAGTATGCTAATAATATCAAATATTCTAATTATTTCTTTTGTATATTCTAATTATAATTTATTTTAGATATTATGATATTCCTATTAATGATGTTCGTAAATTAATTAATGCAGTTGATAATAAGAAAACTGTATTCGATCATCCTATATTTATCAGTAAAAGATTAAGAAAATTATTGGGAATTCCAGAACCAATTGAAGAACTTAAAGAACTTAAACAACAAATAATAGATTTAAAAAATACAAACAAATAATTTATTAAAAATTTAAAAAAGATAAAATCAGTTATGATAATAAATTAGTTATTTAATAGCTAGTATGGTAATAGAATCCTAAAACTGAAAAACAATTTAGCAATATTTACTTTTTTTGTTTATATTATTATAATCCATTAAAAAAAATACTAAGTTTAAATCAGTGTTGGGAAATTGGTCGCGAATGACTAATATAATTAATATAATCTTTTTTTTAAAGCTTTTTGCTCATGGCATTCAATGACCGGCAAAATTTTCACGACACCAGCAAAATCTAGAGTTTCGTAATAATCACGTGATATTCTAATTCCTCTGCAAAAACAATAATTTACTAACGAAAAACTACCATTTTATATTGAGATCTGTTTCTTTTCATCAACGCTTCCACTCCTTTACATTTGAAGAAAAATTTACTTTAATAACATTTAATAATACTGTAATATCGACTCAGTAATTTATAATTTTACCATAAGCTGCAATATCAAAAAGATTAATTTTTGAAAAAAAATCTGAATCAAAATATTTTGATTCTTTGCAATACAATTAATTGAGTTATTTCATAGAATTATATATGATTAAAATTGCTTAAGGCTTCCTGTAAAGTTGTAACTACCTGTATACAGTAATTAAAATAAATAATTGATAATTATTAGTTGACAAATATAAACAATGCCGTATTTTTTGAAGAAAAATACAAGTATTATACTATTATGATATTTTTATATAAATACATTTGTCGTCACGTACTGTAAATTCATTAATTTCAAAAGTAAGAAAAACATTTAAAAAAATAAAATGTTATGTGAAGTATGTGAAGTACATTCTAATTCGTTAGCAAAATTACCATATGATAAATATAAATGTATAAAACCTCGATGTAATGAAAAAGGATCACATTTTCACGATGTGTGTATTAAATGTTGCGATAAAAATAATAGTAATCAGATTAAGAAGAGTATGTCCAAACTCGAATCAAACAAAATAATCAAGCATTTAAATCAAACCAAATCTTCCTTAATAAAATGTCAGATGAACCGGAATCATTTGATGAAAATTCTTCTAATCTATTAGCACGAAGAATCAAAAGAAATAACAATCTAAAAAAAATTAAGGAACGTTCTCAACGACTTAATTCTTCAAAATAATTTACAGCATATACCAAAGGATAATGTGTAACAGTTTATAACAATATATAATAATGATAAATGAATGGTAAACAATTATTTACTTTTAAATCTTAAAATTATAAATAACATACAATGTTATAGTTTTTATTGATATTTTCAGTTGTATTTATTTTGATTATTTTAACGAAAATAAATTGTCAAATTATCAAATTTAAAATTATTGCCTCTAATACTATATTTTTCGAGTAGTAATTATTTGTTTATCTACAAACTCATCTTCGACTTTGTTTCTAACAGACTTTCCTTGCCTGCTTTGCATGTATTTATTAAAAAATTATTATTAAGAATGCTGTAAAACTAAATTTATAAATAGTCAAACTCATGCTCTTACTACATGCATCGTAGCATAAGCCTATCTAGTTTCTATGCTCACACATCTATTCATAATAATTGTAATTTTGTTGATATATTAGAAGTAACTAAAATTTGTTAACGTACTTTACAAATATTTCTTAATCAAAAATCTATAAACGAATAAACTCCCTTTACTGATAAAAAAAATATATATATTAAAAAGATTGAACATACTGTAGTACTTTGAAGAGAACAATATGCTAAATTAAAGGATAATACACTTTTTGTTCGATGTTTTGGACTTTCTCAAAATCCAAAAACAAAAAGTTATATCATGGTAATGGAATACATTCCTCATGGTTCTCTTGACAAATATGATATAATTAATATAACATGGAAGGATAGAGTAAAAGCATTATTAGATATTAGCAATGGACTTGAACAACTGCATGAATGTAATTTAACTCATCAAGATTTTCATCCAGGAAATCTTTTATTTAGCATTCAAAAGAATTTACTTATTACAGATCTTGGTTTATGTGGATCATCAGTAGATAAAAAGTCTGATGTGATTTATGGAGTTTTACCTTACATGGCTCCTGAATGATCATCCTGACAAAAGTTAAAAAATGGAATTTGATGATCGTAAACAGTAATTAAATTACTGGTTCCATTTGGATGAAGGATTTTATATGTTAAATTTGGTACATTACAAGTGATGTTTAACCTTTCGAATAAACGAAATACTATACTATTATCTGAATATGGTATCATTTGTTGTGGCATTAAATTTTTATCATAAAATGTTATGATACCGCCACATAATGAAATAAACAAAGATACGATTAAGATTGAAAATAATTTTTCATTTTTCATGATGAAGGATTTGTTTTGAAAATTAAAATTTCAAATGATGATAATTTATCTCGATGAGCATGAAATGAGGTACGACTACGTTGCTTATGACGATTAAAAAGTCTTGGATAAAAATTATTATATAAGATCAATTATTGATCTTAGGAAATGATAATTTGTTAAAAAAAAAGAATAAAGAATAGCAAAAGTCAACTGTTTAAATACGAAAAAACGAATGATAAATTTTAATCGATGATTTTGATTTTCCAGAATCAGTTTCACAATGTTGATTATACAACAACGGGTAATGTCATTAAGCCACAACTGATGATCTTATCGCTGCTGTACATGTCACATTGTCACATGTAATATCAGAAGTAATAACAAATAAGCCATTAACCGTTACATAAATGCAATATTGCTGTCCAGAGGCCTTTTTACGCATGAACTTATAAGGATGAGTACATTCAGCAAATATTTAAAATTGTTTTGACACCATCCATTAAAAATAGTACAGTAGTACAATATTAAGCATGTGTTCAGAAAATCTTCTCCATTCCGAACAATTTTAAAATAATATTTTGTCGGACGAGTATATAGCAACGTAATTAATCAATTACTAAAAATAAGGATAAGAAAACATTAATTACACACAGAGATTCCCATTTCACGAGTAACGCAGGTCTAATATAATGAGAAGAAAATCGTTAATTTCTTGTCGATTTTTGTAACGAATCCGATCCAATTTTTATTCAGCGACGTTTGTGACATGCGTCATCACGATCATAAGGTTAGCGTTAGTAGTTAGTACACTTAGTAAGCGTAAATATTACGTCAGAACCATGTGCTAAAAAAAATGTCTCAAACAATATGAATAGGTTTTATCATAGTAATAGAGCGAGAAGTGAGAATATTCTTTATATAAATAATAAACCTTTTTTCGAATCATAAATCATTTTTTTTTAGAAAAATGTTTCAAACAACATCAAAGTTAACCTATCAAATAAATTTACCCAATCCACTTGAAATAGATGATTG
>WNFW01001254.1_pt1 | contig 24277 bp, 27 predicted proteins | sample 5400131 | NCBI WGS metagenome assembly WNFW01 (sample SAMN13153362, study PRJNA577476) | soil metagenome | isolation source: 20 cm soil or saprolite under grassland replicate 1 | place: USA:California | collected 2016-06-15 | reverse complement strand
CGATCGCGAAGCCGAACATCACGCTCGCCATGCCCGATCCGGCACGCCCTTTTTCCGTGATGCGCTCGGTGCTGAAGTCGAGCGGGATGAAGGTGATCTCCTTCATTCGCGAATTGTCGAGTCCGACCTTCTCGAGCCGCGACGCGAGAATCGTCTCGCGAATTGCTGCCTTGATCTGCGCCATGTCCGCCATCGATGTGGCGTTCCGGCCCGCGTACCGCGCCGTCTCGCCAGCAACTGTCTGCTGGTCGACAACAACGTAGCCCGTCTTGACCTTCTGCATTACCTGGTGCGTCGCCAGACTCTCGGCCTGCGTCAGCGCGCTTGGCGCGACGACCGTGGTCTGGGGAATCCTCGTCGGGTTGGTGCTGTCGCCGGCGATGTTGATCGCGAGGCGGTGTCCGAATCCGGTCCCCGTCGCGTCGAGAATCGTAATGTTGTTGACGTCGCTGGTTGCCTTGCTGCGCGACGCCAGCCACGCCGGTACGATGATGATCGCGCTGAAGAAGATCGGCCCGAAGAACGTCGCGATCAGGAACCACTTCGATCGCACCCGCTCGAGATATTCCCGTTTGATGATCGCCCAGAGCTTAGCCATGTCCGCTCATCCCCTCTTCGACGTGCGTCCAGGAAGCGCGCTCCGCTGGCGGCGCCGTGATGCTGACCTTCTGGAGGAATATCTGGTGCAGCGACGGCTGGATCATCTCGAACCTCTGCACCGCCGCCCCCGACTCGACGATCCGCCGCAATAGCGCCTGCGGATCGGCACCGGGGACCAGCTCGATCTCGAAAAAGCGGTTGGAGTCGTCGGCGCGTTTGACGAGCGACTGGTCGCGCAATATCGCGGTGACGCTGGAGACTCCGTCGCCCTCGAGCGCCAGCGCGATGTTGCGCTGCCCGTGCTCCTCCTTGACGGCCGCTACCGTCCCGTCGAGCACTTTCTCGCCGCGGGCGATGATGCACACCGAGTCGCAGAGCCGCTCGGCGTTGTCCATCAGGTGCGTGCTGAAGATCACCGTTTTGCCGCGATGCTTGAGCTCGACGACCGTGTCCTTTAGCGCCTGCGCGTTGATTGGGTCGAGGCCGCTGAATGGCTCATCGAGGATTACGAGATCCGGATCGTGCAGCAAGGTACCGATGAATTGCACCTTCTGCTGCATGCCCCGCGACAGCTCGTCGATCTTGGCGAGCCCCCAATCCTTTTCCGGCGTCTTGAGCGACAGGCGCTCGAGCCACTCGTCGATCCGCCGATCCGCGTCGCTTCCTCTCACGCCTTTCAGCTCGGCGAGAAATTTCAACACCCGGCGCACCTGCATCTTCCGGTACAGCCCGCGCTCTTCCGGCAGATAGCCTATCCTGCTCGTGATCTTCGGATCGTTTGACGGCCGGCCGAAGATGTGGATCTTCCCGGAATCGGGCGCGATGATGTTGAGGATCATTCGGATGGTTGTCGTCTTCCCGGCACCGTTCGGCCCGAGGAGTCCGTAGACGCTTCCGGTGGGAACGCGCAGTGTCAGGTCGCGCACGGCCGTATGTTCGGCGAAGCGTTTGGTGACGTTGACTATGTCGATCGCGTATTCGGTCATGTAGTTTGGCTGCGGTGTGACAGAGCGAAAAAAATATACGTCCAAACGCCATGCCTGTTTCAGAAACTGTCGCGATCGCGTTTCTCTTTTTTGTCGGGGCGGCGCTCTACGCTTCCGTCGGGCACGGTGGGGCGTCCAGCTACCTCGCGGTAATGGGACTTTTCAGCTTCGCTCCGGAAGTGATGAAGCCGACGGCACTCGCCCTGAACATCATGGTCTCCGCGGTTGCAACTGTGAAGTTCTATCGCGCCGGCTTGTTCAAGTGGCAGCTCTTCTGGCCGTTCGCGGTTGCGTCCGTTCCCGCCGCGTTTGTCGGCGGCGCTACGATGTTGCCAGCGCGCTGGTACAAAGTGCTCGTGGGAATAGTGTTGCTCTATGCAGCCGTCTGGATGTTCAGGTCATCCCTCAAACAGGTGACCGGAGAGACGCGCTTCCCGCCGCTTTGGGCGGCAATCATCTCGGGCGTCGCGATCGGCTTCCTGTCCGGACTCACGGGAGTGGGCGGCGGAATATTTTTGAGTCCACTGCTTCTCTACATGTGCTGGGCGGAAACGCGTGGGACATCTGCCATTGCGGCGCCGTTCATACTGGTGAATTCGATCGCCGGCCTGCTCGGACATCTGTCCAGCGTTTCGCAGCTGCCGCCCAGTATTCCGCTGTGGGCCGGGGCGGCGGTCGCCGGCGGATGGATCGGTGCGAGCTACGGCAGCAAGAGAGCGCCAGCGCCGGTGTTGCGGCAGTTGTTGTCGCTGGTGCTGATCGTCGCTGGAGCAAAATTGATCGTCGGCTCGTGAGGTAATCGATGGCTTACGATGGAGATCTCCGTAGCTCAGGGAGTCTTGTCGCCAGGCCAGGGTTCTACTGCCGAGCCGCTGATGTTCGGGATACGTGCGCTTGACGAGCCGTCGCAGATGCGCCGTACCACGCGGGCCGGAGAGTGACGAGATCGAGCGGATTGACCGTGATTGAGCCGTAACGCGCCGCCCAGTGCAAGTGTGGACCGGTGACACGTCCCGTATTTCCCACCAGCCCGATCACCTGCGCGCGCTTCACGGTATCACCAATCGCAACGAGTGGTTTGCTGAGATGGAAATAGGCGGTAACTACTCCGCCGCCGTGGTCGATGTAAACCACGTTGCCGGCCAGAAAGAAGTTGTCGACGAGGACGACCACCCCGCGATTGGCCGCGCGCACAGGCTCGCCGACAGCGCCCCTGAAGTCGACGCCCAGGTGACGCGTTGTTAATCTGCCGTTGAATACACGGCCAGATCCGAATTCGCTCGTGATCACCGATGTCCGCGGCGTGAGAAAAGGAGAAGTCCACATGGCCGGACGATTGTGGGCGAGCCGGCCAATCTCGCGGGCGCGCGCATTCTCGCGATCTATCCGCGCCAGCGTCGCCGCGTCGAGCGGTCGCGTGAACGTGCTGTCAACCGCCAGCGGCTGCGCGACCGGAGGCGGGAGCTTCGGCAGACTAAAGCGAACGCGCGCTATCTCCGTCTTTCCCGATGCGTGCTGCACGACCGCGTTGGCGAGCAGACTGCCTGCAGAGTCGACCGGCACACCCCCAATCGCATGCCACGCCGCACCGGACCGCATGAAATGCAAAGGCTCGCCAGCCAGCGCGCCGTGAACCGATACGATCGAATCGCGCGACGACGGCGCATCCAAAGTCAGCCTCACGATCGCCCCCGGCTCCGGTCGCGTCGGAGTCGCCGACAAGCGGGCGGTCTGCGCAGCGAGAGCGTCGCAGAACAAAAGAGAAAGGCCGGTTACTGATGCGAAGATGATTTTCACAATTCGTCGTGTTTCGGTAGAGTGTAGCGCAAGCTAACGTATGGTACATCTGGGCCGACGCGAAGTTCTCCGCGCCGGGATGTCACATGGAATCACGACAGGCTCTACACAGGCCTCGGGGCAGAAGCTACCGACGATGTCACCGCGCTCCTGACTCTACACAGGATATTTTCTGGAGGATGAATGTTTCGTTCCCTCGGGTCGGTAGGTTTTCTTCTCGGCGCCGCACAGGGAGCATTGGCGCAAGCGCCGCGCGTTTCGGCGCCGATCACTGACGTCAGTTACGAGATCACCGCCGATTCATCCGCTGTAACCCGGCGACAACTTGGCGTCGTGATGTCGTTCCGCGTTACGGGCACCGCACCCGTAGTGCTGGCGCTTCCCGCGTGGTCGCCCGGCCACTACACGCTCCTCTGGTTCGCGCGGCGCGTCTCCGAGTTCTCGGCGCAGTCGGCCAGCGCACCTCTCGAGTGGCGCAAGCTTGATTACCAAACGTGGCAGATTACGCCACGTTCCGCGGGCATGGTACGCGTCTCGTTCAAATATCTCGCCGACGCCGTCGACCGCGCCGTCGCGTGGACTGCTCCCAACTTCGCTTTCTTCAATGGCACGAACGTCTTCCTTTATCCTGCTGGACGCGGATTCACCTGGCCGGCGCGCGTCAGCATTCACACTCAGCCATCGTGGCTGGTCGCGACTGGAATGGACCCGGCGTCAGGCGTCAACAACTTCACGGCCAGCAACTATCACGATCTCACCGACATGCCCTTCTACGTCGGCAGGTTTGCGATCGACAGCGCGCAGGTCGCGGGTAAATGGATTCGGCTCGCGTTCTATCCTGCCGCGAGTCTCACGACTGCGAGACGAGATCGCACCTTCGCCTGGCTCCAGAAGATCGTGCCTGCCCACGTTGCCGTCTTTGGTGAAGCTCCGTTCCGGAACTACACAATTTTTCAACGGTCCGATACCCTCGTAAACGGCGGCGGCCTCGAGCACCAGAGCTCACAAGTGGATGAAGTGCTTACTTCGCAGCTGGACGCCAGCTATCTGCCAGGCCTGTACTCGCACGAATTCTTCCACGCCTGGAACGTCAAGCGGCTGCGGCCGGCCGACATGGTTCCGTACCGTTACGACGACGCACAGCCGACCACCTGGCTCTGGGTGAGCGAAGGCGTGACCGACTACTACGGCGCGCTGGCGCTCGTTCGCGGCGGCATCAACGACAGCACCGGTTTCTTCAACTTCATCGCCGGTGAAATCGCTTCGGTGGCCGGAGCGCCACCGACCGCGGTGAGCGACGCGTCGCTCTCGCCATGGATCAATCCAACCGATGGCAGCAGTGGCCTGTACTACCCAAAGGGCGGCCTCACCGGATTTTTGCTCGACATCATGATCCGCGACGCCAGCGATAACCGCTCCTCGCTCGACGCCGTAATGCGGACGCTGTACAACCGGACATACAAGCGCGGCAGAGGATTCACTAGAACCGATTGGTGGGCTGAAGTCAGTCGCGCCGCAGGCGGAAGATCTTTCACCGACTTCGCCCGCCGTTTCGTAGACGGTCGCGAGCCTTCGCCCGTCGAGGCTACCCTCCGCCTTGCCGGCTTGCGCGTTCGGAGCGATACCATCCGCGAGCCACGTCTTGGGGTCTCGCCCGCCACGGATACCGATGGCGTGGCGATCACGCAGCTCGCACCAACCGGTGCGGCAGCCGCCGCAGGCGCCCGCGTCGGAGACCGGATCGTGTCGATCGGCGACGTGGCGATATCGAACGACGACTCGTTCGACGTCTTTCGGACGCGCTACGCCGGTACTACGCTGACGACGCTTCCACTCGTCGTGCGCCGTGGCACCGAAACGATCACCCTCCAGTTGCCAGTGCGGCTGTTCGCGCGCACTCAGACCCAGGTGTCACCAATCCCAAACGCACCCGCGAAGGCTCTACGAATACGCCAGGGAATCTTGAAAGGGTCAACCTCCTGAAAAGGGATGTCGATTTGGCCAAATCCCACTCGAGGAGCTGCGGCTTACTTCACCTCGATGATTCTGGAGGCTGCCGCCTTCGGATAATTCGCGACTTCGAGCTTCACCGAGTATTTGCCTGGCGGAACGAGCGACAGATCGAGCAGAATCGACCTCGCTGACAAAACGCCCGAAGCTCCATTCTCCTGCCAGCGAATGTTCAGCGGGGACGGCTTCGGCGCTATTCGCAGCGCACGAAATGCCCGCCTGAAAAAGCCTTCGTCGATCCGTGTAATCGTCAACGAGATCGGTAGCGCACTGTCGGGTGGTGCTTTTCCGTAAAGCTCCCAGAACAATCCAACCTTCACGTCGCGATGGAATTGCGTTCCTCCGTGCGCGCGCGGGATCGCCTCCGCCAGGTCAGCGGGAAGGGAAGGCCCGCCGTCGACGAACAGCAAGTCGGAGACGGCGACGTGGCCCGAATCGAGTGGAATCTCCGCAAATCCGGATCTCCAGCGTGCCGCTCCGGCGCTATCAGACGCCAGAAGCTCGACACCAATCAGCTGCTCCTTCCACGGCGTCGATAGCGTCAACACGTTCTCAGCCGGGGACTCTGCAATTACGGTCACTGAAGGGCTGGCGGTTTCGCTTCCCATCGCGACGAGCGCCGCCGCGAATTTCCTCTTCGCGAAAATGGTATCTCGTCTAACGTCGTACGCCGCGACAATTCGCGTTGAATCGCCGCGCCGGAATCGCGCGACTTGCGCGTCCAGCCTTGTGAACGAGCGCGCGTATAACGGCCCGTACTGCTCGCGCGGCGGTTTCTGATCAATATCGAAGATCGAGTCGCCGATCAGCGCGAGATTGTCCGCCGGCGATCGGGTGACGAAGAAGTGATAGCCGGGTTCTCGCTCGTGACTTGTGACCGCGGGCTGAGAAGCGAGAGAAACGCTTGTCGAGGGTGACTGAGTCCATTTTTCTGCCCAGCCGAATCGCAGGATCAGCTCGGCGAGGTCGCCGCCCCAGCTCAGGCCGAACGTGTTGACAGCGTTCTCCTCGAGCAGCGTGTGAACAACGCGTGAAAAATGTTCGGTGCGGCGCTCGTTACCGGCGGTCATGAAAAGCGGATCCGCCACCCACCAAATGCGCGAGTCAACGACCTCACGCTCGGCGCACGTGAGCTTTTTGTAGTTGTCACGAGCGTCGTCGTCGAGTAGCGGCGTGAGATTCAACCAGTGGCAACGCGTCGGCGGCGGCATATTGCCGAGGGCCGCGGAAAAAGCGCTGTCGGCTCCGGCGAAGTTGCCGCCGACGTGCAGTACCAGGCCTACCAGGCCGTCACACCACCATCTCGTCGCTCGGCACGAGCGCGCTACCGAGAGTGCCGAGGTGTCACGAGCCTCGAGGAGATAACGAATTCGCTGACCAACGATCCAGTCGTCGCCAGGCAGCGTAGCCGATGCTTTCTCGAGGTCGCGCAGCAACTCCTGCCGAGCGCGGGCGATTCCCTTTCCCTCATCCGGGACGACTACGTCGCGCAGATCGGGATGGGATTCACAAAATCGCCCGACGATGATGCAGTCAGTTGGGACACCGCCGTAGAAAGCTGGCAGCATCTGCCTGCGACGTCGCTCGAACCGCGCCTGCAGATCGCGCGCGCGGTGAGTGATTTCCGCCGAATCGACCCCGAGCTGCGCGCCGCGAGAGTTTGCCTGCATGAACTGCGGCTGCGACAGCACGCTGAAGAAGATCGCTATCAGCAACATCACGATAAATACTTATCGTCCGAACACGGCAGGCGCTACTGCGAGGGCATGCCCTCCAGGCGCGTCACCCGGGCGGTGACTCGACCGCTGGCGCGACCCACCTCGAGTCGAGTTGTCGGCGCGCGATCATGAGGCGCCACAGGAAAAGCAAACCACCAGAGGCGGGTCTGAGCGCGCAAAGCATCGCGGAGGGGCGTGCGGCCAAGGGCGTTGATCCAGCCGCCGATTGTGAGCGCTGTGATTAGCGCGGCGACAACCGTTCTGAAGTTGTCGCGCGGAAGAACTGTCGGGGCCGGAGATGTAGGATCAGTCATGGATTGATCGATTGTGTGGTCGCGCAATCACTCAATCAAGTTCCGTGCGCGAAAGTTTGCCAAACCCGGCCTTCAAACGTTCTTCCAGACCTCGGCCGCGGAATCCACTGTGAGGAGACGCCCGAACCTAGACTTTCCCCGCGGCAGGACGACGATCGCGCCCGAACGGATCGCCAAGGAGAGCTTCCGTGTGGAGTGCGCATACCCAGTGTCCGTCGCGCCGCACCCACGTGGAAGAGTCCGCCGCCTCGATCGTCACCGCGTTGCCCTCGACGGTCAGTACCTCTTTCACTTTGTACGCGACGATCGCCGCATCGTCCGCGATGACGCGCACCTGTACGTCCGTGAGGTCGAATTGGTGAAGGGTCCACCCGCCTGCCTGAAGCATCCCCGCGAATGCCTGCTGGCTGATGCGAGCGACTCCCTGAGCGCCGGTGACAATGCATGGATCGTCAGTGAGCCGCATCGCGGCCTGCACATCTCTGTCCTTGATCGCCTGCCAGTACTGCTTCTCGAGATCCAGCAGCTGCGCTTCAATGGGCCCTTCAGTCATTCGCGTCCCCGAAAACGTCCGCAGTAGATTGGCGCAGAATAACGCCGCCTTCAAGCGGCGCCATCAAAGAAGGAGCAGCCCTCGCTTGACTCCCGTCGCTACCGCTTCGGCCCGGGTGGCGACACCAAGCTTGTCGAATAGCAGCTCGAGATGAGTCTTCACGGTGTTCGTGGAAATGCCGAGCCGCGCGGCGATTTGCTTGTTGACGAGCCCGTCGGCGAGAAGCGCCAGAAGCTCTCGCTCCCGATTCGAGAGCACGGTCCCGATGACCGAATCGCTTTCGCCGCCGCCCACCGCAATCTTTGCCGTCGCTGAAGGTCTCGCCACGATGACCACATCGGCTGACGGATGCACGTTCGCGCTCGACGCCGAGACGCCGACCACCTCGAACTCGGGATTCGTCCTCAGTGCCGCCGCGAGTGAAAGGCGCAATTTCTCCGACGATGCGACAATGGCAACGCGCGTCATCGTCGCGCGGACTTGTTACGCGGCTCGCTGCGTGAGCGCGCGCTCGACGAATCGCTGAACGAGGGATGCCGGGACCGCAACGCCCAGCCCGTTGACCACCATGCTGTTGATGCCAATGAGCCTTCCATCGGCGTCGACAAGAGGGCCACCAGAGTTACCCGGCGCGAGTCGCACGTCCGCAACGATCCAGCGCGGAGACTTGGATCGATCGCGCGTGACCGCGTGCAGGACGCCCATCGCGAGCGCATCGCGAACGCCAAGTGGATGCCCGTGCGCGAAAACCAGCTCACCAGGACGGAGCGACTCGGCGTCTCGCAGCTCGAGGAACGGTCCGCCGACAGTAGGCGCGGCGAGGAGCGCAAGGTCATGATGAGGATGGTATGCGAGTGCGTGCGCTTCGCGCCACTTTCCGCCGGCGTCGACCTGAAGCTGCGCGCCGCGCTGCACGCAGTGCGCGTTAGTGACGACCAGACCGGCGCCTCCCCAGATGATTCCGGTCCCACTCCCATTTGTGCCGCTTCGCACCTCCACCACTGCTTGCCGCAGCAGCTCAGCGAGCCCGTTGGCGCTGGTCGATACTCCTCGCGCCGCGCCGAACAGTGACGCGTTCATTCTTTTCTTCCCCGATCCGCTGGCGTGACCGCGGCGGACTTCACTACTCCACCGCGCAAAAACTTGAGAGTGAGGGCGCCGCCGCTCGCTACACTCGACAGCGCATCGAGCAGGTCATCGGGACGGCCGAGCGGCTGACCGTCAGCTTCGAGCAGAACGTCGCCGAGGATCATCCCCGCCTTGTCAGCAGGGGATGAATCCGCGATCGAGACGACAAGGAGTCCCGCATCGTCCGCGAGCTTGTGCTGCTTTACCAGAGCCGCGGATAGCTCGACGGGCTGAACGGCGACACCGATGAACGGGCGTCTGACATGACCGCGCTCGAGAAGCTCGTCGACAACGCGATCCACCGCGGCAACCGGTAGCGCCATCGGTGTCCCACGCGCAAGCGCGGAGTTATTGAGACCGAGCACCGCGCCGGACGCGTCAACGAGAGCGCCGCCGGAAAAACCGTCGTACACCGAGAGATCGAGCCTGAGAACCCGCTCGATGCGCGCACCCTGCCACGTACGCCAGCCGTCACCCACAGCACTGACGATGCCGAAGCTCGCGGACGCGTTGCGACCCGGCCGCCCCACGGCCAGCACGAGTGAGCCGACGCGGAGAGAGCTCGGGTCCGCCCGCGGCGCAATGTATTTCGTGACGCCGGTCTCGACACGCAACGCGATCAGGTCGGTCGCGGAGTCCCGGCCCGCGATCTTCGCTTCGACCGAATCGCCGTTTGGAAGAGTGATTGGGGCGTCGTCCTCGCGCCTGACCGTGTGACTGGCACTGACGATGATTCCATCGCGCCAGACGATTCCGCTCGATGGGATGCGTCGACGGGCGTGAATGGCGACAATCGAGTTGGCGGCAGTCTCGACCGCTGCCGCGAGCTGGGACGACAGCTCGGACAGAGTGCTTTCAGATTTCTGTGCTGACATGCGAACCTGTTGGTGAAGGAAGCTCCTTCACGTTCACCTGGTCGCCGTCGCTCCGGTATCGGATGAATGGGTGAGGCTATGGCGTGCCGGACATCTCGCGCGCGTCACTGCCATGCGACATGATACGGAAGATCAGAACCGCATTCCCAACCGTGGAGATTTTATGAGCATCGCCGAAACGCTGTTACCGGAGTTCGACCAGGAAATGACCACCACGCGCAGGGTAGTGGAGCGCGTTCCGACCGAAAAAGGAAGCTGGAAGCCTCACCCGAAATCGTTTTCACTTGGCCACCTGACGCAGCTCGTCTCGGGAATGCCGGGTTGGATCACCAATGCCGTGACGCAGACCTCCCTGAATCTGGGGGAGTACCCCGGCTACTCTTACGAGAAGACAGAGGATCTTCTCGAGACCTTCGACAAGCACGTCAAAGAAGCGCGGCGAGCTATCGCCTCGGCGAAGGATTCGGACTTCACGGTGCCATGGTCACTGAAGCGCGGCGAGCAGGTGTTTTTCACGGCTCCGCGCGGCGTGATCGTGCGGCAGACCATCAACCATCTAGTCCACCATCGCGGCCAGCTCACTGTGTACCTGCGACTGATCGATGTGCCGGTTCCTTCGATCTACGGGCCTACGGCTGATGAGCCGATGCCGGGATTGTCTCCGGCTAAGCGATAGAGGCTACACGAGTCACGTCTTTAGCTCGCGAACCGCTTGTTCCACTTCCTCGGCGTGTCCCGGAATCTGGACTTTCGGAAAGATCCGCGCGACGCGCCCCTTCCGATCGATGATCACCGTCGTGCGCTCAACCCCCATGTACTTGCGCCCGTACATGGATTTCTCCTTCCAGATGCCGAATGCATCAGCGAGCTTGTGCTCTTCGTCTGCCAGGAGTCTGAAAGGCAGCGAAAGCTTTTTCTTGAATTTGCGGTGTGACTCGATGTTATCAGGGCTTACGCCAATCACTTCCGCACTGATCTCCCCGAACCGGGGAAACGCGTCGCGAAAATCCGACGCTTCCTGCGTTCAGCCCGATGTGTTGTCCTTGGGATAGAAAAACAGGACGACATTCCTTCCGGCGACAGAATCGAGCGTTACGATGCTCCCGTCATCGGCAGGTAGCGAGAATCGAGGAGCCGGATCACCTTCGCCGATCACGCCGCGGACCCACCGCTGCTCACTTGCTCGTCGAGCAGCCTCGTGCAAAGTCCGGCAAGCTCGGTGGTATCATGCTCAGCGCCATCAGCCGCTCGCCACACCCATTTGCCCGACGAGCTTTCTGTCGGATACAGCACCATCTCACGAACGACAGTCGCGCCTTCCCGACGTTTTGGTGAGCCGCGGCGAGAAACGATGCCGCGCCACACGACCACGTGCAGTTCGCCGAGTCCCGGGTCGTTGCCGCCACCTGAGAACCAGGACACGCTCACCGCTGCCGTCGCGGCCTGAAGTACGCACCCAGTCGGCGTGCGATGCTGTTCGACCGGCACGCTGAGATGCTCGCCACGCTTCAACACCCGCTCGGGCGCAAGCTCGTCCAACAGTGCCGTGACGGATCGCTGTACCGCGTTTTTGGCCTTGGAGCTCGGAGGAGCGCTCCAGCGAGAGGCAACGGGATCGTTCGGTTCGGTCATCGGTCGGTGCAGAGGTAAGCGAAGGTCTTGCTGTGCGAAGTTGGTGGAGCATTGCGGTACATGAAGCCTAACCTATCCAGTCCGATCTCACGACCTTTCGAGCCCCATCGGGGCGTCAGCGGTCGCCCGCAATGCGAGATCTTGCGTGTCAGTGCAGCGATCCACGCACGACGGGCGCAAGGAGGTCACGCCAAAGCGCATATCCCTGCGCGTTAAGGTGCAGCTTGTCCTCGAGGAACAATGCATTCCGGGGCATGCTATCCGCGCCCAGCATCGGCGTATATACATCTACGTAGATCTGCTTCGGGTCTTTCGCCGCGAAGTGGCGCACCAACGCGTTCGTCGCCCTTATCTGGCTCGCCCGGGCCCATCGTGCGCCGCTCGGCTTGATTGCGATGAATGCGATCCGGGTGCTCGGGAGCGTACGGCGAACGAGAGCGACAAACCTCTTATACGCGCTAAATACCGAGTCCGGCGGGTAACCGGAATCCAGATCATTGTCGCCGGCATACAGCACGATCAACCGGGGGCAGTAGGGCAGGACGATGCGCGGAGCATAGTAAACGACTTGCCAGAGCTGAGCGCCGCCGAACCCGCGTTGGAGCAGCTGAACGCCAGGAAAATCTGCCTCGAGATCAGGCCATAAGCGGATCGACGATCCGCCGACGAACAGCACTCCTCCCCTGGGGGGAGGGTTCCGGCGATCCTCTGCCTCGAACTGGGCAATTTCTCCTTCCCATTGCTCCGGCTCGGCTGATACGGGTGCGGGCCGCGGCGGATAGCACTGGGGATAGGAGCGTACAGAAATACCCGCGACTAGCGCGGTTACAAGGAGTGCCGTTGAACGCATGGACCAACGTTATCACCGAGTCCAGCCGGCGTCTAACGTTTTTTTTCCGAATCAGGGGACAATCGATTTACGCTCCTCTCGGGGCCCTCAGCGTTCCACAAAGGCGCCCGCTGCCGTTAGCGCCTAAAAAGGCTTGAGAGCATTTGACGAGGGCTCCTCAGCCAATCCTTGGCACGGAATCATGACTCGGGAATCCAGCCTTGGCGAGTTGCTCGACCTCGACTTCCGATAATCGAAGAACCGCAAACGCCTCGTGTGAAAGAACCCCCAACATGAGATTTCCCGCGCGGTAAAAAACCGGATCTTCGAACCACCCCGCATCCATCGGGTCGTATGCGAGAACGCCGCTTGGCAACGCGCGCTTCAAGGCCTCTACTGTGGTGTCGTTCAAGGACCAGAGTTTCGTTGTCCGTGTCAGGTCGTCCGCAGTGCGGCCGCTCATGCGCTCGCGAGTTTGTTCGCCGCGAAAGAATTGTTGAACGCTTTTGTCAAAGCGACTCCACACCTTCCCGGCCCGCGAGTCCGTCTCCACGCAGTCGATCGTGAATTCATCGGCGCCGATGCTCAGACACCACTCGATGAGACGCCAGGCGTCTGTCGCGGAGTAGTCGCTTGGCGCGAGATACCTCTTAACCAACGGCAATATTATTTGTGTGTCGCAAGTGCGCCTTCCAGCGCGTTCCAGGCGAGCAGAGCGCACTTCACTCGCGCCGGAAACCTTGCCACGCCAGACAACGCGCGCAGTGATCCGAGCTGAGGATCCTCCGCGACCGATGAATCGCCGAGCATGAGGCCTCGGAACTGTTTCCTGATCGCCTCGATCTCCTCAGTGCTCTTGCCCTTCACCAACTGCGTCATCATCGACGCCGACGCCTGCGATATGGAGCAGCCCCGTCCCGAGAACTTCAGATCGCACACGCTGTCGCCGGCGAACGCAACCTGAAGACTGATCTCGTCGCCGCACAACGGATTCTTGGTCTCGACGGACGCGTCCGGATTCTCGAGCGTCCCCTTGTTTCGCGGCCGTCGATAGTGATCCAGAATCATCTCCTGATAAAGCGCAGAGATTTCGGCCGAAGTCCTATTCTGTGGCATTATGCTCACCGCCGTACCCTTTAAGCCGACACATAGCCGAAGATCTCTCGCGCCTTTAGAATCCCCGCCACGAGCGCGTCGATGTCCGTCTCGTCGTTGTAGACGTAGAACGACGCGCGCGCTGTCGCTGGCACGTCGAGCCGACGCATCAATGGCTGCGCACAGTGATGCCCCGCGCGGATGCAGACTCCCTCGCCATCCAGAATCGTCGCGAGGTCGTGGGGATGCACGTCACCGAGCGTGAAGCTCACGACCCCGCTCCGCTCATCCGCCGGGGGCCCATAAATGCGTAGGCCCTCGATCGCTTCGAGCCGGGTCTGCGCTACGGACATCAGCACACGTTCGTGCGATCGTACGCGATCCATACCGATGGTGTCGAGGTACTCGACTGCCGCGGCCAGCCCCACCGCGTTGGCGGCATTGGGAGTGCCCGCCTCGAATTTGTGCGGAAGCACATTCCACGTCGTGCGATCGTCGTGCACGAACTCGATCATGTCGCCGCCCGTCTGGTAGGGTGGCATCTCCTCGAGCATCTCACGCCTGCCGATCAATCCGCCGATTCCCATCGGCCCCAGCATTTTGTGACCGCTGAACGCGTAGAAGTCGACCCCGAGCGAATCGAAGGAGACCGGAAAATGCGGAGCGCTCTGCGCGCCGTCGCAGACGATAATCGCGCCCGTTTTCTCACGCACCATCCGGGAGATCTCCGCGATGGGATTGATCGTGCCCAGCGCGTTCGATACGTGACTCAGCGCTACGATCCTGGTGCGCTCGTTGAGCAGATCACTCAGGAAATCGAGGTCGATCTTCCCGTCGGGCGTAAGCTCGCACAATCTGAACCTGGCGCCTTTCCTCATTGCGAGGACCTGCCACGGGACGAAATTCGCGTGGTGATCCATCGCCGTCGCGACGATCTCGTCACCCGTCGCGATGTTTGCCATTCCCCACGAGCCAGCGACCAGATTCAGGCCTTCCGTGGTCCCGCGCGTGAAGATGAGACAATCCGAATCGCTTACGCCGAGAAATTCCGCGGTGCGTACGCGAGCCTGGTGGTAGCACTCTGTCGCGCGCACGGAGAGCGAATACGCGCCGCGATGCGGATTGGCGTTCGCCGTCTCGTAGAAATCACGCAGCGCATCCAGAACCACCCTCGGCTTCTGCGATGTCGCCGCGGAGTCGAGGTAGTGTAACCCCGGATTATTGACGAGAAGCGGAAAATCCGCTCGGACCGTTAAATCCGAGAGCTCTGAATCCCGGCGCAGTCTCATGGCACTCGCACCGTCGATGTCTCGTACTTCCCGTCGATTCGGCGGCAGCGCGGTCCGACCAGGATCTTGTCGCCTTCGAGGCGCAACTGAAAAACCGGTAGCGGGCTCGTCGCGGGCACTTGCTTCACCTCGCCCGTCCGACAGTCGTACCGAGCACCATGCCAGGCGCATTGCAGCGTTCCATCGTGAAGCAGGTCGCCGAGTGACATCGAAAAATGCTGATGGGTGCAGATATCGCTCAGGGCGGAGATCTCGTCGTTGTGCCGCACGAGGCAGATCGTGTCACCGCTGGAGCGCACCCGTTGTAGAACGGTTCCCTCAGTCAGCTCGCCAACCGAAGCCACCGGCTCAAACTCCGGATTGCCATCGAGCGACTCGAAAACGGGTCTCGATGCGCCCGTCATTTGAGGCCTCTCGACGCCGTCATTTAGGTCCTCGCATGGATGGAAGCCGGTCCGCAGTGCACATTTCGCAACAGCCTAAGTGCTGACGAGACAATGGGATAGGAAGACAGGTGTTCGCTTGACTATCCCGACAGAATTGCTTTAGATTCAATCTACGAGGGGAAGTATAGAAACGCCAAGGAGTGGAATGAGCTCGGGAATTGAGGCGCTGGTCAACCGCGAGTACGCGTACGGGTTCGTCACCGATGTAGAGACGGATACCGTCCCGGCCGGGCTCAATGAGGACATCATCCGCACGATCTCCGCAAAAAAGAACGAGCCGGAGTTCATGCTGGAATGGCGCCTCAAGGCCTACCGTCGTTGGCTCACGATGAAAGAGCCGCACTGGGGGAACGTGCGGTACCCGGCCATCGACTACAACTCTCTGGTCTATTACTCCGCGCCGAAGAGCGTCAAGCCGCTGCAGAGCCTGGACGAAGTCGATCCCGAGCTCCTTCGCACCTACGAGAAGCTCGGCATCTCGCTCAACGAGCAAAAGATGCTTGCCGGGGTGGCGGTTGACGCGATTTTCGACAGCGTCTCCGTCGGAACGACGATGCGAGAGGAGCTCGGAAAACACGGAATCATCTTCTGCTCGTTTGGTGAAGCCGTCCAAAATCACCCTGAGCTGGTCGAGAAGTATCTCGGAAGCGTCGTTCCGCACAGCGACAATTTTTTTGCCGCGCTGAACGCGGCGGTGTTCAGCGACGGATCGTTCGCGTACGTGCCGAAGGGCGTGAAGTGTCCGATGGAGCTCTCGACCTACTTCCGCATCAACAGCAAGAACACCGGACAGTTCGAGCGCACGCTTATCATCGCCGACGAAGGCGCCTCCGTGAGTTACCTCGAGGGGTGCACGGCGCCCAAGCGCGACGAGAACCAGTTGCACGCGGCGGTCGTCGAGCTGATCGCGCTCGACAACGCGACCGTGAAATATTCGACGGTGCAGAACTGGTACTCGGGCGACGCCGAGGGAAAGGGCGGGATCTACAACTTCGTCACGAAGCGCGGCAAGGCAGCCGGCGTCAACTCGAAGATTTCGTGGACACAGGTGGAGACGGGATCCGCCATCACGTGGAAGTATCCGAGTGTGATTCTCCAGGGCGACAACTCGGTCGGTGAGTTCTATTCCGTCGCCGTCGTCAACAGAAAGCAGCAGGCGGACACTGGCACGAAGATGATCCACATCGGCAAGAACACGAAGTCGACGATCGTCTCGAAAGGAATCTCGGCTGGCGAAGGCAACAACAGCTACCGCGGACTGGTGCGCGTGCTGCCAAAGGCTTCTGGTGCGCGCAATTACACGCAGTGCGACTCGATGCTCATTGGCAACAAGTGCGGCGCGCACACGTTCCCCTACATCGAGGTTCAGAACAACACCGCGACCCTCGAGCACGAAGCATCGACTTCGAAGATCGGCGAGGACCAGATCTTCTACTGCAAGCAGCGCGGAGTGAGTGCCGAGCACGCGGTGTCGATGATCGTCAGCGGTTTCTGTCGCGAGGTTTTCAAGGAATTGCCGATGGAGTTCGCGGTTGAAGCGCAGCAGCTGCTCGGCATCACACTCGAAGGAAGCGTAGGCTGATCCACTAACTCGAAATGGCCTTGCGCAATCTCAACGACAGAATCCGCGCTGCCTGGGCCTGGCTCCGCTCCGGACCCAGGACGCCGGGCTATCCTTTCACGGCGAACTGGACGCTTTTCAGTCAGGCAGTGTACGCGATTCAAACCACATTCAATCACTGGTTCCGTGCTCGAAATAAATGATCTTCACGCCGGCATCGGCGACCGCGAAATTCTGAAGGGAATCACTCTCAGCGTGAACGCCGGGGAAGTGCACGCAGTCATGGGCCCCAACGGCTCCGGCAAATCCACGCTGGCGCAGGTGCTCGCGGGAAATCCGCAGTACGAAGTCACGCACGGCGCTGTCAGCTACAACGGGCAGGACCTGCTCGAAATGGACGCCGAGGTCCGCGCGCAGAACGGAATCTTCCTCGCATTCCAATATCCCGTGGAGATCCCCGGCGTTTCCAACGCCTATTTTCTGCGCTCGGCTTATAACGAGATCCGTAAGGCGAACGGTCAGGAAGAGGTGGATCCGCTGGAGTTCCTCGATCTCGTGCAGGACGCGCTCAAGCTCGTCGACATGGATGAATCGATGCTGAGTCGCTCGGTGAACCAGGGATTCTCGGGCGGTGAAAAAAAGCGCAACGAAATTTTCCAGATGGCAGTGCTCTCGCCGCGGCTTGCAGTTCTCGACGAGACGGACTCAGGGTTGGATATCGACGCGCTGCGGATCGTCGCTGAGGGCGTCAACAAGCTTCGCTCGCCCGAGAACGCGACGATCGTCGTCACGCACTACCAGCGCTTGCTCAACTACATCATTCCGGATTACGTCCACGTGCTTGTTAACGGGCGAATCGTGAAGTCGGGTGGCAAGGAGCTGGCGCTCGAGCTGGAAGAGAAGGGTTATGACTGGGTGCAGAATGCGACCGTTGGCGGAGCCGAGACGCGGGGAGCAAAAGTAGCTGGGGCAAGCGCTTGAGCGACGTCGCCGTGAAGAAAAACCTGCGTGGTAACCATCCTGGTGATGCCGCCGTCACAGCCGCCTCCGCGAAGAAGCCTGGTCGCTCGGTGGCGACGGCCGCGCCGAGCGCAGTCGAAGCTTATCGAGAGGATTTCGAGCGGCAGACGCCGGCACCTGCCTGGCTTCAATCTCTGCGCAAGCAGGCCTTTGCGCGCTTCGAAGCCCTCGGTTTTCCCACGACCAAGAACGAAGATTGGCACTTCACCAGTGTTGCGCCTGTCGCCCAGCAGACATTCCGGCTCGCTCCTAGAGAGTCGTTGCACGACACGCAGACCGGGAGCGACAATCGACGCGAAACATCACGTCGCAAGAATGATCCCGTAAACTCGCTTGGGGTCGTGCCGGCCGATGTGAAGCGCTTCAACTTTGACGAGAGTAGCTGGCACACGCTCGTATTTCTCAACGGCGCGTTCTCCGACGATCTCTCGTCGTACGCGGCACTCGGAAGCAGCACGCGTGTGGATAGCCTCGCCCGCGCGCTCAAATCGGGGAACCCCGAGCTCGAACGCCTGGTTGGCAAGCTCGCGAATTTCGAGCAGCACGCGTTTACTGCGCTGAACACGGCGTTCATCAACGATGGTGCCTTCGTTCACCTGAGTGCCGACACGGTCGTCGCGGAGCCGATCCATCTCATTTTCATCTCGGACGGCGAAGGGGTTTCACACCCACGCAACCTCATAGTTGCGGGCAGGCACTCGCGGGCAAGCGTAATCGAGAGCTACGTCTCTTTGCGGGACGGCGCGTATTTCACCAACGCGGTGACCGAGCTCGTCGTCGGTGAAGGCGCGCACGTCGATCACTACAAGCTCCAGCGCGAGAGTGAGGCAGCATTTCACATCGGTACGGTGCAGGTGCGCGAAGAGCGCAATGGCCAACTCCACTCCTTCTCTCTGGCGGTCGGTGGCGCGTTGGCGCGCACGAACATCTACACTTCGCTCGACGGAGACGCCGCGACCTGCACGCTGAACGGTCTCTATCTCACCGATGGCTCTCAGCACATCGACAACCAGACGAGCATCGAGCATATCGCGCCGAACTGTCCGAGTCATGAGCTCTACAAGGGAGTTCTCGATGGCCGCTCGCACGGCGTGTTCAACGGAAAAGTCTACGTTCACCCCGAAGCGCAGAAGACCGACGGGAAGCAAAGCAACAACAATCTCCTGCTCTCGCCAAACGCGCGCGTTGACACGAAGCCACAGCTCGAAATATTCGCCGACGACGTGAAATGCACGCACGGCGCGACTGTAGGGAGACTCGACGAGGTTGCGATGTTTTATCTCAACAGCCGGGGCATCGGGCCCGAGACCGCGCGCACGCTCCTCACCTACGCGTTCGCCGCAGACGTGCTGGAGACGATCGAGCTCGAGCCGCTGAGAAAGCAGCTCGAAAAGATGGTCCTGGTGCGCTTTGCCGGAGAGGTCGCCGAGTAATTTCGGCCCGCTTCCCGCTTCCCCTCCTAAACCCGACGCCTCTCGGCTAGCAATCCTCCAATCCAGGCGCAGGGAATCGAGATAAGGGCGACGGCAATCCCGTACCAATGCGGCCCCAGTGGCGGGTTCGCGTTCCACGTCGCTACTGCGCCCGCGGCTCCCACCGCCAATCCAAGCACCCCAAGCACCATGGCGTGCCACATCGGGCGGTTAGGCGCCAGTCGCGCCGCTACGTAGCTGCCGAGGATGTTGTAAATGATCCGGTACGTGGTGGCGAGCGCGAAAAGACCATCGGACATCGTCTGCCCCCACGGCGGATAAATCTTGAGAACATGGAGGATTTCATCCGTGCCCAGCGACAGCACCACCCCAACCACGATGCCTGCGAGCAGGGCAATCGCTGTCTTTCCGAGCCGGCGGGGCGGCGTGCCGATCCCTGTGGTGGCGTTGGTCACCTGTCCTCCTTCGCTGGCATTGACGCCAGGACGTCGTCGAGGTTGTCGTAGCTCTTGGCCACGCCGCCTTCCATTGGGGACTTGAGCACGCTGTCGCGAACTTTCTTCGACGAATAGAGAATCGTCGATGTGACAGTGGTCTTGCCTCCGCTTTCGACGAAGGTTGTCGTGTCGACCGCGCCGCCGCCTCCGTACCACGGGTCATCGAACAATTCAGTCGCAACGAGCCGATCGGGCTTTGTGATTTCCCGATAGACGCCTCCCATCGCGAGCTTCTGGCCGTTGGGGTGCCGCCAGACGTAGCGATATTTGCCTCCCAATCTCAGATCAACTTCGCAGACCTCGAACTTCCAGCCGCCGAATGATCCGAGCCAGCGTCTGATAAGCTGCGGTTTCGTCCATGCGTCGAAAACCATCTCACGCGGCGCGTCGAAAGTTCGGATCATCGCGATCTCGCGATCGGACGGAGTGGTGACTTGCAGTTTTCCCGGGTGCCTGGCGGTCGCGTTCACTTGTCGTCTCCTTTCTTCTTTGGTCGTGAGCGCTTCGAGTGTCCCGCTTTCATTTCTTCGAGCAGGGAATCGAGGCGCTGAAAATTTCCTTCCCAGTATTCGCGGTACTTCTCGAGCCACTCGGTTGCTTCGGCAAGCGGTTTTGCCTCGAGCTTGCGCGGGCGCCGCTGAGCGTCCTGTCCGCGCGAAACCAACGCGGCGCGCTCCAGCACTTTGAGGTGCTTGGAGATGGCGGGCTGGCTCATCTTGAACGGCTTCGCCAACTCCGCCACCGACGCTTCGCCTGTTGCCAGCCGTGCGAGGATGGCGCGTCTGGTCGGATCCGCGAGTGCGGCGAAAGTCGCGTTGAGCCGCGCGGGAGTGAGTTGTCTATAACCGTGTGGTTGCATAACTGCTAGGTTATATAATAGCGATGATTGATTGCGTCAAGGGGAAGCGGGAAAGCTGGTAGTCTTCAGTTGCAGTTAATCAGTTCGCTTCCCGCTATCTGCCCAGCAGATAGAGTATCACGACGATCACGGCGATAGCGCCGATAATGATATTGGTCGGAACGCTGCGCGGTGAATCCGGATCGAGATCTCCCGCGAGAATGGGATGCTTGATCGTGTTGCGGCGTGTGCTGATGTCCTTCTCGCGTTTCGTAGCGGATGCGGGCTCGATCACGGCAACGCCCAGCGGCAGCCGCTTCGTCGTGAAAGTAAGGATCGCCGAGCCCACTTCGACTTTGTCACCTTCGGCCAGCGACCGCGGCTCGGTGAGCGTCGCCCCGTTCACATTCGTGGGATTAACCCCACACGGATGCAGCACAAACTTGCCATCCTCGGCCCGCAGCTCGGCGTGGTTGCGTGAGACTGCTGGCTCGCGAATTAGAATATGACTCGCCGCGTCGCGTCCGATTGTCAGCAAAGCGTTCCTGACGGGGTAGGCGCGGCGCTCGAATTCGTATATGAGGTGGGCACTGTCGTCGCCCGGGGCCTGTAGAGCCATGAAAGCCATTCGAATCTCCGTGTTTTAAAGACGAATGACCGGCTGGGCAGGCCACATAAACCACCCCTGACCGGACAGGACAAAACAGGGGGCTCGTAGGCAGCGGCTTGGACGCGTATTATACCGCCAACCCACAATTCAACTCCCCGGAGGGGGCATGGCGACAAAACTCGAAAAAACTCTGAAGCGCGAGATCGACATCGATGGCAAGGCCTACATGGTGGCGATCTCTCCTGAGGGAGTTAAGGTCACACAGAAAGGCTTCCGCCGGGGCCCGGAACTCACCTGGCGATCCATCATCAGCGGCGAGGCCGAGATGGGTCAGCAGCTCAAGTCATCGGTGGGCGCTACCGGAGTTGGAGAAGGCTCGGAAGAGTAGCGTCAGGGGCTGCTCTTTGGGTTCATGTTCATCTGGTTCATCTGAAGATTGGGATTGCTCTGCATGTCCGACAGATGCTCCTGAATGATCACCCAGCGGCCTCCCTGTTTCTGAAAAACTGCCGTCCACGCGCCACCGATGACGTGGTTCATCCCCGTCGGCGTGAGGTGCGGGACGCGATATGTGCTCGTCATCACCGCGGCGTCGGGGGCGAGCACATCGACGTTCATCGAGGTCCACTCCCACCGCGGCTTTCGCATGTTCTGGCCGACATAGGTCCAGAACGCCTTGATCCCCTTCTCTAGTTCCGGGCGAGTCGTCGTCACCACGCCACCGCTCGCCGAGATGACGCGACCTTCGGTCGGATAGAGACTCATCAAGTTTTTCACCGGATCGGGCTTGGAGAGATCGTAAGCCTGCACCACGAGGCGCTTGAGCGAGTCGGCGACTGCCGTCTTCTCCGCAGCGGACATCTTCGCGCCCCCAGATCGATCTTCTGCTCCGCGCGGTGCGCAGGCGAAGAATCCAGTGAGAAGGAACCCGAGAATGAGGGAGAAAATGCAGTGTCCCGCGTTTGAAACAGGACGGGACGTAACGGGGTATGTCATCGTGGGCAGGGAATAGAGCGACTCTCGCGCCAAGTTAACTGCAGTTGCCTTTCCCGTTTCGCCCTTTCCGCTTCCCGCCTCCCGCAAAGCTGTCCCACTATAGAGACATCGCGTGTCACTGGCGGGTGACACGCACTCTGAAAAACCGACGTTGACCTCAATTTCAGAGGGGAAAGGCCCGGCGCGTCCATTGCCTTTATAGATGGCACTGGTGCGAATCATATGTTCCCCGCCGGTGTAGCAAGACGCACATGCAGTTATTTCCCTGTCGTGGGAAGGAGTTTTTATGAGAAAGAGTTATCTGTTGCTCGCCGGAGCTGGCGCCGTCCTTCTGGCCGCTTGCAGTAGCGACAAAAAGACGTCGATGAATGCTGATCTCAAGAAAGACCTGGAGCTCGCCTCCTCGTCAGATGGGATCACGCTCGCCAACAGCTCCCCTAACGCGGGTCAACAGGTTGTCTCGGCCATCGAGCGGACGACTCCGCCCGCGCGCCAGCAGACTCCTTCCACAAAGGTGAGACGCCACAAGCCGGCTCCGAAATCGCCGCCGCAAGTTGTTCAGACCAGGGCGCCCGCGACTGTCGCGGAGACTGAGCCCCAGCCGGTAGCTCCGGCGCCAGTCGCCGACCCGACTCCTGTTTCTCCGCGTCCGCAGCCGGTCGCGGTATCCTATCCGAGCGGTCCGTCGTCTGGTGGTGACGATGGGCGCGTGAGCAGCGGCGGTTCAGGTGTTGGTGCCGTGCTCGGCACGATCCTGGGCGCGGTCATTCGCGGTGGTGTCGTCGGCGACGGCGACAGCTGCGATCCGCGTACTGACGGGCGTCAGCGCGGCGGAGTCTTGATCAACCGCCGCTATCCGCCGATCGGGGGTCTCCCGGGTCGAATCGGTGGTGGCGTCAGCAGGTCGGGCGGATCCATCGGTGGAATTCCGGGCCGTTTCCCGCGCTTCTAACGCGAAGGGATGCGGTCGGATCGAGACCGCATCCTTTTTTTCGCTTTCGAGATGACAATGATGAAGACAACTTTCTCGAGGATCGCGACACCGGTCCTCTTTGGTGTTACCCTGGCGCTCGGCGCTTGCAAGCAGGGCGATAAGCCCGAAGACGCCCTGGCGCAGGACACCTCGCTGGCTCATGACCTTCAGCTCGCCAACGCCGATACGACGGCGCAGCCGCAGCTCAAGGACGTGCCCGCGACGGTAGAACCCGCTGAGAACGCAACCTCGCCCAAGCCGAAAGTCTCGCAGCGTCAGACTCCATCTCAGATCCTGACACCGAGCAGAAATCCGCGCCGTGTCGCGACGACGCCGCGGTCGACGCCGCAACCTGTCGAGGAAGCGCCCGTAACGACTTCCAATGGGAACACCGTGACCGAAGGCAGCAACGGCTCCGAGCGCTCGCTGGGAACCATCGCCAGCGGCTCGGAGATCTCGCTCTATTCGGGTCAACGCGTATGCACGAACACGTATGCGGTCGGAGATCGTTTCACCGCCAGCGTTGCCGAATCAGTGCAGGGCTCGAATGGAGTCTCGATTCCGGCCGGAGCAACGGCAGTGATCGAGGTCACATCGCTCAAGCGCAGCGAAAATGCGAATGACAATATCACGATGGAGTTCGTCGTCCGCTCGATCGCGTTCAACGGCAAGACCTATCCCGTGAATTCGACGGTGACTACGGCGGAAGTCCAGAAGGTTCGCAACGGTGACGCCAGCAACGACGGAAAGAAGGTCGCGACTGGCGCAATCATCGGCGCCATCGCGGGACAGATCTTCGGCCACAAGACGAAGTCGACCGTGATCGGTGCCGCGACGGGTGCTGCCGCTGGCGCGGTAGTCGCCGGCGCGACGGGCAAGTACGACGGCTGCGTTCCGAACGGCGGCCGGATCTCGCTCAAGCTCAATCAGGCGATGGTGGTGCAACAGTCGGTCTGATCGACGGCGGTTCAGCAAAAAGGCGCGCTCCTTGGAGCGCGCCTTTTTTTTACTCCATCGGATATCGGTTAACCGCCGTAACTCCGCGCGAGCAGGCGGCCGTAGTAGATACCAAGACCG
>WNFW01000544.1_pt1 | contig 24307 bp, 28 predicted proteins | sample 5400131 | NCBI WGS metagenome assembly WNFW01 (sample SAMN13153362, study PRJNA577476) | soil metagenome | isolation source: 20 cm soil or saprolite under grassland replicate 1 | place: USA:California | collected 2016-06-15 | reverse complement strand
TCACGACCGTAGCTGTCCTCACTCTCGCCCTCGGAATCGGCGCGACGACTGCCATGTTCAGTGTCGTGGACGGTGTGCTGCTCAGGCCTCTGCCCTATCCGCACGCGGAGAGCCTCGTAGAAGTAGCGCTCGACCTTCCTGGCATCAACCAGTTCAACTGGCCCTTAAGTCCAGCGGATTACTTTACCTTTCGAGAGCAGAGCCGCACTTTCCAGGACATCGGTCTCTACTATACAGGGTTCGGTGCTGCGCTCTACTCGGCCAACGTGACCGGCCGCGGGCGACCCGAACACGTGCCGGCTCTCGGCGTGACCGACGAGGTGCTCCCAATTCTGGGAGTCACACCTCTGCTCGGGCGCTCCTTCACGCGGACGGATGATGAGCCGGGCAGCTCGGACACAGTGATGATCACCTACGGCTACTGGCGCAGCAAGTTCGGCGGTGACCGTTCCGTGATCGGGAAAGCGATCGACGTGGATGGTAAGCCCACCACGATCATCGGCGTGCTACCGCAACGCTTTCGCTTCCTGGACATGACCAATCTGGGCATGCTGCTGCCTCTTAAGCCTCTACTGCTGCGGGGCTATAACTACTTTGCGGTTGCCCGGCTCAAGCCGGGGGTGACGCTTGCTGAAGCTAGTGCAGATGTGACGCGCATGATACCAATAGAAGTGGAGCGTTTGCCCGAGAGGGCCAACTTCTTCAAAGACACGCGGATAGGGCCGAATCTGCAGCTGCTGAAGCAATACATGATAGGCGACGTAGGCAAGGTCCTGTGGGTTGTGATGGGTGGGGTGGGCTTGGTGCTGGTAATCGCTTGTGCAAATGTGGCTAACCTTCTTTTGGTTAAAATTCAAGGGCGACAACAGGAGTTAGCTATTCGAGCGGCTTTGGGCGCCAGCCCCGGACGTATCGGTGGCGGCTTGTTGGTCGAAAGCCTCGTGCTGGCGGTGATTGGCGGTGCTCTCGGCTTGCTGTTTGCTTATGGTGGCTTACAGGCCCTGATCGCATTGGCACCGAGCGATTTGCCCCGGCTCAATGACATCGGAATCGACAGGCTCGTCTTGCTCTTTGCCCTAGGCGTCACGATGGTGGCAGGTCTCCTGTTCGGCTCGATGCTGCCCCTCAGATATGCCGGTGTTCGCGAGGGGACTGGATTGCGCGAGACGGGCCGCTCTGTCAGCGCCAGCCGGGAGCGTCATCGGGCGAGTAACGCGCTGGTGGTCATCCAGGTCGGTCTGGCTCTTGTTTTGCTCGTGAGCTCGGGCCTCATGATCCGTACCTTTCAAGCCTTGATACACGTTCAGCCCGGATTCACGGCGCCAGCTGAAGTCGAAACGTTCCATATCCATGTTCCTCCGGAAATGATCAAGGCTCCCGAGCGGTTGGTCCGTATGGATCAAGCGATTCTCGACAATATCGAAGCGATTCCTGGTGTCTCTTCTGCCGATTTTAGTTCGGCGGTGCCCATGGATGCTGGCGCCGAGAGCGGTCCCGTGCAAGTAGAGGATCACATGGTTCAGGGTCAGCTCCCGCCGGCTCGCAGGTTGTTTTGGGTTTCGCCAAGCTTTTTCAGGACCATGGGCATTCCCACAGTAGCCGGCCGCGATTTAACCTGGGACGACGTATTGAACAAGCGCCCCTTGGCTATCGTGTCGGAGAACCTCGCGCGTGAGTATTGGCATAATCCGTCGGATGCACTTGGGAAACAAATTGGAAACCCCAAGGCCTGGCGGCAGATAGTAGGCGTCGTGGGGAACGTCTACGATGACGGGACCAGCCGGGAAGCTCCGGCCACGGTTTACTGGCCGATAACGGACGCGGACGTTTTTCTGGGCCAGCCAGCGTTCGCCATCCGTAGCGCACGCGCGGGTTCGCAGGCGTTTATGAGCGAGATCCGGCAAGCAGTGTGGTCGGTGGCCCCCGATCTTCCGCTGTCGGCAGTCCACACGCTCGACTATTATTATAGGAATTCCATGGCGCGTGTTTCGTTCCTGCTGGTCATGCTATCTCTCGCCGGCGGCATGGCTCTGCTGCTGGGAGCCATCGGGCTATATGGCGTCATTGCCTATTCGGTGTCACAGCGCACCCGCGAAATCGGGATTCGCATGGCCCTCGGCGCGCAGAGGGAATACATTCTTCGATTAATCCTGAGGCAGGGAACGAAGCTCGCTTTAATTGGTGTAGCGAGCGGTATCGCTGCGGCGCTTGGTCTGTCGCATTTCCTATCTAGCCTGCTCTTCGGCGTGAAGCCAACCGACCCGCTGACGCTCCTCGGCGTGACAATCGTGCTCGTTATAGTCGCCCTGTTGGCTAGCTACATCCCTGCGCGCCGCGCGATGCGCGTCGACCCCGTGATCGCTCTGAGGTACGAGTAAAGAGCCATGTCCTTGCTGCGAAATATAACGAGCGGCCTTCGCTCACTCTTTCGAAGGGATCAGGTCGACCGGGAGTTGAATGAGGAGCTGCGCGCCTACTTGGAGATGGAAGCGGCTGAAAAGATGAAACAAGGCATGAGTCGCAAGGATGCCCTTCGCGCCGTCCGGTTGGAACAGGGAAGCTTGGACGTTTCGAAGGAAGTGGTCCGCGCCGCCGGCTGGGAATCCTTTGTGGAGACGTGCTGGCAAGACTTGCGATTCGGCTTCCGCCAACTCCGAAAGAACGGAGGATTAACCATCGTCTGCGTCCTTACGCTCGCGATTGGCATTGGCGCAACGACAGCAATCTTCGGTGTCGTCGATTCTCTCCTGTTGCGACCTCTTCCTTATCCAACTTCCCATCGGACCGTCAGGATCTGGAACACGTTCTCCCCCAGGGGACTGACGGAACTCGCTGCGTCGGAGCCGGAATTCCTTGAATATCATCAGAGCCAAACTTTAGCTCATGTCGCTGGATTTGCTCTCGGTTCAACAACGCTAACGGGACGTGGAGACCCGGCGAGACTTTCCGTCAGTTGGGGGACATCGGATTTCTTTGCGGCCCTGGGAACACAACCCGTACTTGGCAGGTCATTCTCACCTGACGAACAGGAGCTGGGGCACGATCAAGTTGTAATTCTCAGTCACCATTTATGGCGAGACCGCTTTGGATCGAATCCAGCGATCATCGGTAAACCTGTAATCTTGAATGGCAAAAGCTGCGCCGTTACAGGAGTCATGCCAGCGAATTTTAGGTTTCCGAGTGGCGACGTAGATTTGTGGCAGCCATTGCCCTCGCTGTTGCCATGTGAGTCGAAAGCATGAGCATCGTCTTTCAGGATGCGCGATATGGCCTTCGGATGGTGGCCAAAAATCCTGGTTTTGCCGCGGCGGCAGTGATCACCCTGGCTCTAGGCATCGGCGCGGCCACGACCATTTTTAGTGTGATCGACAACGTGCTGCTGGAGCCATTTCCCTACGTTGATGCGCAGCGCATCGTCATGATCACCATTCACAACGATGCCGACAATCGTCCCGGCGGGCGTTCATTCTTTCGCGATGACGAATTTCTGGATTATGAGGAACAGAACCATGTCTTCGACGCGGTGATTGGCGGAACAGGTCAGGACATTCTCTACTTCAACGGCGAGGGCACCGAGCAGTTCAACGGCGGATATGTAACTGCAAACATGTTCCAGGTCCTCGGAGTTCCCGCGCTCCTGGGCAGGACATTGATGCCCGATGACGACAAGCCAGGGGCTCCGCCGGTTTTTCTCATGGCATACAAGCTGTGGGCGGGACGTTTCAGTCTTGATCCCAAGATCGTAGGTAGCACCTTCACCCTTAACGGCGTGCCCACGACGCTAGTAGGAATCATGCCGCCACGCGTCACCAAGCTCGGTTCCGATCTTTGGATTCCGGTGGTTCTCGATCGTGGTAGGCCGGTCAGCCAGGCACGTTACTTCATGTTTCAGGCGCACTTAAAGCCGGGGGTGACTCTCCGTCAAGCCCAGGCCGACGTGAATGTGATCGCACACCAAATTGCGCAGCAGCGTCCCAAGGATTATCCCAAACAGTTCAGCGTTCAGGTTGATACCTGGATCGACCGCCTAGTGGGGCAATTTAGCAAGACGTTGTACACGCTGGCCGCTGCGGTTGGATTGCTCCTTCTGATCGCATGCAGCAATGTCGCCAACATGCTCCTGGCGCGCGGCGCAGCCCGGGGAAAAGAAATGGCAGTTCGGGCATCTATCGGTGCAAGCCAGTGGAGGCTCGTTCGCCAACTCCTGGTTGAGAGTGTCATTTTGGGACTAGCGGGAGCGGTTGCTGGCTGCTTGGTCGCTTATGCTGGCATCAAGCTCTTGGTAATGTTCATTCCGCAAGACACCATTCCGCATGAGGCGGTCATTGGATTGAACTTGCCCGTTCTAGCATTTGGCGTAGGTATATCGATTTTTACCTCCATACTGGCCGGACTTGCTCCTGCTTGGCAAACCGCCAAGCTCGACATCGTCGAACGGTTGAAAGACTCCGCCGGCGTCGGCGTTCGACGCGGAAAATTGCGCAGCGCTCTCGTCGTGGCGGAGGTCGCATTGTCGCTGGTCCTTTTAGCCGCAGCTGGACTGCTTATGCGCAGCTTCGTGGCTTTGCAAGAGGTGGACCTTGGATTGAGGCCCGACAACATTCTCGTTGCCCGCATTCCGCTTCCGCGCGGGCAATACGCGACGGCCGCAGCCAAGCAGCAGTTCTTTCGCTCACTCCTGGAGCGGGTCTCAGGTTTACCCGGAGTTGTATCGGCGACGGAAGCGAGTACGTTACCACCTTACGGCGGCATCCGGACGGAGCTGGAAATCTCTGGTAAGTCCCACACAGAGAAGTGGGAAGGCATCTTTCAGCTTGTGAGTGAAGGATACTTTCGGACTCTAGGCATCCGTTTGCTCCGCGGACGCACGCTCTCCGAAGTGGAAGTGAACGATGCTCGCAAGGTAGCTGTGATTAATCAGACTCTCGCCCGGAGATACTTCGGCGAAGAAGATCCAATCGGCCAAAATCTCACACTCGAGATGCTGGCGACCGACATCACTCCTCCGGTCACGGACCCGGTATTCGAAATCGTGGGTATCGTTGCCGACGCAAAGAACCAAGGCATTCAGGATCCGCCGCGGCCGGAAGTATTTATCCCGTACACCGTTACGGGGTCTTTTGAACGCGGAGTCCTGGTTAGAACCGCACGCGATCCGCTGCCGATGCTTGACACGTTGCGGAGGGAGATCTGGGCAGTGGACCGAAACGTAGCGCTTACCATGACCGGTAGTCTCAAGGACTATCTGAAACGCTTTTCTTATGCGGAGCCGCGTTTTAGCCTGATTCTGCTAGCGGTATTTGCGAGTATCGGTTTGGTCTTGGTTGGGCTCGGCGTCTACAGCCTGATCGCGTACACCGTGTCACGTCAGACGCGCGAAATCGGAATTCGCATGTCTCTTGGCGCCACTCGTTGGCATGTGCTTAGCATGGTATTGCAGATGGGATTGCAGCTCATCCTGCTGGGTGCAGGTGCAGGTCTGCTATTGACGTTTGCCGTGACCCGCGTGCTGGCTCATCAACTGTGGAACATTTCTACGCACGATCCCATGACACTTGTTGGCGCGGTGGGAATTATTGGCCTGGTAGGTTTGGCAGCGTGTTATGTTCCAGCCCGGCGCGCCACTCGAGTTGACCCCATGGTAGCTCTCAGATATGAGTAAGGACTGGTGACGCCATTCCCCGGACGGACGCGTTGCAGGCCCTCGCAGCCACCGAAACGTAAAGTCTTTATCCCAATTTATCCCAATACGCTGCCAACCGTGCCCAAACTGTCCAGATCGAGCCGAACGGCCCCTTTAGTTCGGATGCAGGATCATGACGGGCCTAACAATCGCCGGTTGTGGCCCTTAGTTTAGTGAGCGGGGCAATACAATCGAACGACTCTGTGATGAAACAGAGATCATCCGAATGGACAAACAGAAGTCATGGGGGATATTTAAAGGTTTCAACCCACCGTCGGCGGAGGCGCGATGGTGCACTCCGGTGTGCCCACGGTGTGTCAACACGCCACAGACCGTTCTTTGCCCGTGGATAGATTGGTGGTCAATCGGGACGATCGGGTATTGTCAGCACTGTACTCGCTTTTTTCATGTGTCGTCCGAATGGGAGCAAATTCCAGGTACCCATTCAAAGGCAGAACGAGATCAGCTTGTTAGCCATGAAGTTGTGGAGATTGAATTCGGCAACACCTGTGTTATTGAGACGGCGAAGGTTTGGGCGTGGCACGAGGCGCTCCCAGGTGACCGAGACATGCTTGACGACATTGACGCCGCGCGCAAGCGAATTCCCATGGAGAGCGTTGAGGCTGTGCTTCTCTCGTATATGCTTTGGACGATCTTGTGGAATGTGAACGCCCCGTCTGCGCACCTATTGGAGGACTTCTTCGAATTCGGACTACGTCATCCCCAATACTTGCAGTACAGGAGTAAACCAGTGTGGCTCGGACACGAGGTCCAGCTAGCTGAATCGCTCGAAAGGCGGTACCCAGACGAAGTCGTCCAGGCACTACATGCGGTCTGGATGGAGCATCAACCAACCGATGCAATATTCAAGGCCGGGTTAGGATTCTTTATACCGAAGTCGTCTTCCACACAGCAGCGATTCGGTGCGGCGTTCGCGAGCGCTGCTTCCAACGCAAGAAAGCGGCTTTGATTCTGACAGGTAGTGACTCGTCCGGCCGGAATATTGCTTCCCGGATCTTATGTGCTTCCAAAAAACAATGGCCAGCCGCCGGTGATTCAATAAAAAAGGAATTTATGGACAACTTCGGCTACAAAAATAGAAGATTCTTGAGTAATCCCGAAAACGCCGAAGCTTTGGCCTTCGTTCAGGATTACAACTTCAACAAAATTCCCCACACGCGAGAAAACGACCTAAAATTTCAGAAGTGTCGGGACATCGTAAACAAAGGACTAGGACTGAAGCAATAGCGCGCGATGTGAAGCCCACAGCCTGTAATCCACGCAAACGGTGGAGGTACTATAATTGTCTTGTTTGATTGGCGAAAAGAAAAGCCAAAACCAGTAACAACGGAAATTCGAGATACGCTTTTCGGCGACATGCCGTTTTCCCAGTGGACTTCATTCTCGACGCAACCGACTTCTGAACCATGGGCTTCATTTGAACGAGCCCGACACTTCATCGAATCTGGCGACACACAAAGTGCGACGGCAGCTCTGCAAGGGATTCTGGAAATTCCGGGACTCGAATCGCGCCACTACCTCCAGGCGTACCACTTCCTTGCGGAGTTGGGAGTGACTCCAATTCGCGAGTTAGCGAAGAATGTCCTCGGTGTTGTGGTTGAAATTGGAATGAAGGTCGGTCCCGACCTCGTTGCGGGATACGCCGACCATCATGCGCGATACTACAACAACAGCGGTGCGGGGGTCGTTTGGGAGAGACCGGACGGCACGCTCGACACCACTATCGACGAGTTGCTTCGAGTTGGCAGCGCAGTGGCACAAGTAATCGGCCCTTGGAAAGAAACTAGGCCACCTGCTCCAACCATCGGGCGTGCCAGACTCAATCTTCTCACTCCCAGCGGCCTTCATTTCGGTGAGGGTCCCCTTGATACTCTCGCAAAGGACAAGTTGGGCGGTCCGGTTGTAATTGATTCGGCCTTCCGGCTCATGCAAGAGCTGATTAAGTTCTCCAAGAAATGAAGGCCAACTCCCGAAGAACGCCGTTGCAATGCTGGCGAGAAGACTTCCCATTACCGATCTGGCTCCACTGCCGATCGGATTGATTCTGGGTTGCCGACACGTCCAGAATCCTCGCAGCCCTCTGCAAGGCGCTGCGCAGGCTATAATTGTGCACACGGATGGCTCTCACCTCTGGCTTTTGTTCGACCTCCGCCGGTGATAATGCGGTTGCGGTGGGCGCGTCGCTCTGCGGCTCATCGCCACCGGTAGAGACCGCCCGCACGTTAAAAGACCGCCATGAATAGCAGAAAGATCGTTATCCGCGCAGTGCAGGTTCTCATTGGCCTGCCCATCGTGTTGGTCTTGATCGTCTACGGGTCTTTCTACGCCGTTTTCTACTTCCCGAATCGGAGCAGCGCCATCACCAGTACCATCGTTTCCTCCGGCCAGAAGCGGGAGTACCTGCTGTACGTCCCAAAGAGCTACGACCGTGCAAAGCCGACATCGCTTGTCATTAATCTGCACACCGCGATGTCGTGGCCGACCTCTTCAATGAACATCAGCCAATGGAACCTGGTGGCCGACGAGCAGGGGTTCATAGTCGTTTATCCCGCGGGCACCGGTTACGGTCCCAAGTCATGGGCAATGACAGGAAGCGAAACGCCATCGCGCATGCCCGATGTCATTTTCATCTCGGAGTTGCTCGACAAGCTGGAGGCGTCCTACAACATCGACAAGACGCGGATCTACGCAAATGGGATGTCTAACGGCGGAGGCATGGCGTTCGTGCTGTCTTGCACGCTGTCCGATCGGATCGCGGCGGTGGGGATGGTTTCGGCTGGACTATACCCGGAGTGGAACTGGTGCACAGACCATCGACCGGTGCCGGTGATTGCGTTTCATGGAACCGCCGATCCTGTCTGTCCGTACAACGGCGGCCGGTCAAAGCTTGGCGACGACACATTTCCGAGCGTTCCGAGCTTTATGGCGAATTGGTCTCGGCGAAACCGGTGCGGACCGAATCCCATCGAATCTCCGGTCGCTGCGGATGTCACGCGCCTCCAATACACGGACTGCGCTGACGATGCAGGCGTGGTGCTCTACACAGTCAAGGGAGGAGGCCATCAGTGGCCCAACGGCAAGCCGATAGTGGCGAAATGGCTGGTCGGGCCGTATAGCCGCAGTATCGACGCGACGGGGCAGATGTGGGCGTTCTTTCGTGAGCATCGACTTCCAAAGAAGTAATCTCGGCGAGGCATCGAGCGGCGAGTGAATCACAGCGCGGAAAAATCTGCTCTTATGCACCGTTGGTTCGCCACCCAGACCAAAGAAAGCGGCTTTGATTCTGACAGGTAGTGACTCGTCCGGCCGGAATATTGCTTCCCGGATCTTAGACGACACCCTCGCCCCCATCGCGATGAGAAGGACATCGAACCCTCTTCGAATCCCACGGACTGGCTTGAGGCCAATTGAAGCGGCCGCCACCAGAGATTTTCCCATATTGCGGAGACCACGGGCGGAAGATGACGGCGGCCTACTGCAAGACAAACCATGCTCTAATGTCGGAACGTCGGCGGGCAAACCTCAGCCCGAACCTATTCCACTTAACATGTAGTTAACAGCTCCCCGGCCATCCCCAAACACCTTTTTCTTGTCCCCCTGATGTCCCCCAGCACAACGGCCCCAGGGAAGCAGCGATTAGGTTTCAAAGCGCGGCGTGGAATCGGTTGCAAATTGCCACATTCTTCTGCCTGCTGGATACTGTCGGCGTGAGATCTGCCTCACTCATTAAGGCGTGGTTTGCAAACGTATGGAAATTGGTTAGCAAGCTGTATCGTAGAGAACTTCGAATGGAACAAAAAGTCTACAGACTCGGGCACCATCTCGTCGCGTTCCTGGACGTGCTCGGACAGCGCGATAAGTTCAGAGGACTCAAAAGGCCCGCAAACGCGAAAGAGGAAGGCGAAGTCAAGGAGGTGTTGCGGCAAACAGCTGGTTTCGTCGTTGAGCTACGCACTGTGTTTCAGACCCAATTCGAAGTCTTCGAAGCAGGTGCGCAAAGTATGCAGCGACACACGAACGAAGCGGTGCGGCCGAGTTTCATCGGCTTCTCCGATTCATTCGTTACGTCAGTTCCCTTGCGGGAAGAGGGCCACGAGTTGGTCCCGGTCGTGACGGTGTTTTCGGCCTTATCGGCGGCCTGCGTAGTCATGCTAACCGCACTCGCCAACAAGCATCCTTTGCGAGGAGGGATTGATGTAGGCCTCGCAGCAGAGATCGGTCCTGGCGAAATCTACGGAACCGCGCTGGAGCGTGCTTATCTTCTGGAAGACAGGGTGGCGAAATATCCGCGACTCGTTATAGGGGATGAGCTGTGGAGATATTTGAACGTGGCCCTTGCAAACTTCGAGCGCCAAACGACTCCGGTATCAAAGGCAATCACCGCCATTGTGAAAAAGACTATCCAGATGATTGCGACCGATGCTGATGGGCAGAGAATCCTGGATTATTTAGGTGCTGTCGTGGTTGAAAATGCCGCGCCTGACCACGGGAAACTTATGATTCAACCTGCCTACAATTTTGTTCTCGCGGAGCAGAAGCGAATGCTCGCGAAAGGCGATCCTGAATTGATCGGGCGATATGTCCTGCTTCGGAGCTACTTCGAGTCGCGGCTGACTCCGTGGGGCGTGGAAGTGGAAAGAGACTAAGGGGCCAACTTCGCCCTCTAAAACCCCAAAAGTCCACGACGCATTTTCGCTAACCATTCGCCTCTTTCGCCTATCATTGAGGAAACCTATCCCCGAGTGCAGGGCGTTCATGAAAACAAAATCCGAGACTTTGTTTGAAGGGTTTCTCACTGCCAACAATCTGCCGTTCGAGAAGATTCAGGAGCAAACTACGCGCACGCCGGATTACCGCATCTCTGTAGGCGGCGGCGAAATCATCTTTGAGTTAAAGGAATTGGCAGCGGACGAGAATTTCGGCGTGGTCAAAGACCCCGCCTATCCTCACATCAAGAGCAACTCGCGCACATTGGGCGATCATGTTCGGCGCAGGATCGAAAGCTCAAAGAAGCAAATCCAATTCGGGGCCAAACAGAAAATTCCCTCGGTTCTCTTGATCTACAACAACATCGATCCGGTCTTTCAGTCGTTCGGCACCGAGCCCATGGACTTCGCGGCTGCTATGTACGGTGCGTACACGATCCTCGTAAACAGAGAGACCAAGGCCGCATCGGATTGGTTCAACGGCAAAGACCAGATGCTCCAGGAAACGAAAAACACGTCGTTCAGCGCCGTCGGCCATCTATGCGACCGGGGTGGAAAGACGACGGTCACGCTTTACGAGAACGTCTTCGCCAAGGTCAAAGTTCCTTACGACCAGTTGCCCCCTTGCTTTGATGTGCCGCGCATCGAGGTCTCAAGGGACCCCCTGATCGTGCCTTAGACGTGTTCCGGCGTAAAGACGTGTGAGGTGGTGCCGACTCTCTGCATTATGTTTTGGCCCTTTTCCCCGCCGAGCAGCTTGGAGTGGTGTTGTGAGCCCTTTGGAGAAGCAGTTTTCACAAAGCGAACTTGAGGCTATCGCAGCTGCTTTGGGCGACACTTCAGAGGGTTTAACCGGCTCAGAGATCGGCCACATACTGGCAACCCTGAAGATGGCCGACCCGAATCCAGACATGACCAAGTGGAAGCGTCTGCACAACGCTTTCGTCGAGCGTCAGAATTATAGCCAGAACCGCCGCGCAATTCTGGAATTCATCCGCCAGGCTATGAAACCGGAGAGGTATGCCAAATACCCTGAGCGTTTCGAGCCGATGCGAGCTAATGTCAATCGCGCCCTTGCCTTTTCTGGTTTAGCCGTCGATGCCGCAGGTCAAATCTACGCCGTGGATCGCGCGCAGACACTCTCAGAAGCGCAACGCCGCGCAAACGAACTGAGAGCCGACTTAACAACGCGTGGAGTCCATCCCGATGTATTGCGCTTTTGCCGCGCAGAACTGGTTGCCGACAACTATTTTCACGCGGTACTTGAAGCAACAAAAAGCATAGCTGACAAGCTTCGTGTGAAGTCTGGTTTGAGCGAGGACGGCGCGAAATTGGTTGACGCTTCGCCAAAACTCCAGCGGTCCGTGAAATCAATAACATACCTGCTGCCCTCCCATCGCCCTTCTGTTATAAATCCAGACCATGATTCGCTTCGTCGCGCTCTGCTTCGGGATGCTGGTCCGCTTCTTTCGTGGGCGGCCAAGTCTCCTTCTTGAGAATCTCGCTTTGCGTCAACAACTTGTCGCGCTGAAGCGTCGACATCCTCGCCCTAGTCTTGGCCTCTTCGATAAGCTCTTCTGGGTAATCGCTCGGTGGATTTGGTCGGCTTGGAAACATTCTCTCATCCTGGTCACGCCGGAAACCGTCGTCCGTTGGCACCGGACTGGTTTTCGAATCTACTGGCGGCTGGTCTCCAGAGTCCGGAGGCCGGTCGGAAGAAGACCGACACCGAAGGAGGTTCGGGAATTGATCTTTCGTATGGTCGCTGAGAACCCAACCTGGGGAGCGCCGCGGATCCATGGGGAACTCCGCATGCTCGGTTTTGAACTTTCCGAGAGAACTATCTCTCGTTGGATGAAGCGAGCACCGAGAGATCCTGACCGGGCCAAGCGCTGGCTGGCGTTCCTTCGAAACCATCGGGAAGCGATTGCGGCCATGGATTTCTTCACCGCGCCAACGATTACGTTCGGCGTGCTCTACTGCTTCTTCGTCATCAGTCATGATCGTCGGCGCATCCTGCACGTTAACGTTACGAAGCATCCGACGAGCGGCTGGATCATCCAGCAGTTGCGCGAGGCGTTTCCATTTGAAGCCCCCCAGAAATACTTGATCTTTGATCGCGATCAGAAGTTCGGGTTCGAGGTGATCGCAGCGGTGAAAGCCACAAGAATCATTCCCAAGCAAACGTCATTCCGAAGTCCCTGGCAGAATGGCGTCGCGGAGCGGTGGGTGGGAAGCTGTAGACGAGACCTCCTGGACCACATTGTTGCGCTGAATGAACGCCATCTGAAGCGATTGCTCTCCGAGTACGTTCGTTACCATCATGAGGACCGTACGCATCTCGGACTTGAGAAGGGGACACCTGAGGGCAGAATTCGTTCCGAAGCTTCGGCTCGAGTCCTTTCACAGGACCGCAGCGGTCGCAGAGTTAATGGCGGGCTTCTTAGCCCTCTCCAGCCATGAATTCTGGCCGGATGACTTAACATTGTTTGACAGCCGACGTGTTCGCCGAGACCGCCTGTTACATTCCGCACAGGTGACGGACAGCTATCTCTTGGCGCTGGCTGGAGCCCATGGCGGGAAACTGGCCACGTTCGTCCAGGACCTCGTCACTACATGCGGTGCTCAACGGACCGCAATATCTGCAGTTGATCGCGTAAGCCCAGCTTGAGAAGTTTCATCGAGGGCGCTCCTTTCGCAGCTCTTTTTGAGTTAGATTACCACGCGATTACCGAGAATTCCGTCCGTATGTCAACCAGCATCCTTATGGCACGCTAACCGCAGATCTCGTCGATCACAATGGGTTTCGGAAAAGTAGTACAACTTGCCGATATTGTTGTGGCATTATGTACTTATGCCAAGGAGGGTGCGAAAATGCCCACAGCGACGGCCAAGAGGTTGAACGAGTATCTGCAGGACTGGCTCGGCACGCGAGCCGAGTCCGAACAGACGATTGTGCGTTTGGTCGAAGCAGGTCTCCCGACCAAGGTCATCAACCATCTTCTCGACAAGGGCCTTAGTCGCGTCGAAGTGTTCGACATTATCATTCCCCTGCGCACTTGGAAGCACCGCAAGAGCCGCCATCAGCCGCTTTCGAAGGAAGAATCTGAAAGAGCAGTTCGCGCAGCGCGAGTTCTTGCCCGCGCGCAGGCAGTTATGGGAGACCAGGAATCGGCCCTTGAGTGGCTCCGGGCGCCAAAGGGACGCTTCGAAGGTCGCGCTCCACTCGAGATGCTTCGCACCGAAACCGGCGGGCGCCTCGTCGATCAAATGCTGATTCAAATCGACGAAGGCATGATCGCCTGATGATTCTGTGGCGGATTAGCAACCATACCACTCTCGACGGACGAGGAGGACTCTACGCCTCCGGCCGATGGCACACAGAAGGCAGGCCGATCGTTTATTTGTCCGAAAACCCCGCGGGCGCGCTGGTCGAAGTGCTTGTGCACCTGGAACTCGATCCAGCACACTTTCCCAGGTCGTATCGCCTGCTTAAGGCTGAAGCTCCCGAAGATTTGTCCGTAAGAACAGTCGCGGGAGCCGAACTACCCCGAAATTGGATCTCTGACCAGATCGCTACGCGCACTGTTGGAGACGAGTGGTTGGCCTCCAAGAGCGCTGTGCTACTGCGAGTCCCGTCGGTCATCGTGCCAGAAACATTTAACGTGTTGTTGAATCCGGAGCACGCCGAGGCCGGGCGCATTCAGGTGCTTTGGCACGAAGAATATCCGTGGGATGCACGACTTCTCAGGAGGTGATCACGTGTGAGACCGCAGATCCGCGGTTTCCGTCCACTTTCCGTCCAATTTAAGGAGGAAATTAAGTGGCGCGTTGGCTCGTAAACGAAACCGGCAGCGGCATTTACAGATTTTGGTCATTCTACCTACGAACCAGAAGGTCGCGAATCAACACAGCCTCATCCTAGCACTGGTATAGGGACGCCGTACCTTTCGCTGTTCCCTTCTCGTCGACTGAGAATCTGCTTCTCGATAGCCCCGCTTACGCCAGCGCGAGGTCCACCGGATCTTACGGTAAGGGCTGCCAAACATAAGCCAGAACTCTGCCGTGGACCAAGGCCATCTTAGCCGAAGTGATCGCCTTTACCAGCGAAAGCGAAGGTAGAATCACCGCCGACCAGATGCGTGCCCTGATCCAGCGCGTCGACGGTACCAAGTCGAAGCGGAGGATGGAACTCTTAGGCCATGCTTGACGACCAAGAAACCCGAAGGAGATCTCCTGCAGTCCCAGCCTCCCTGCGCCTGCGACCAACAATTTGAACAATTTGAGAGAATCTGGCGCGTCTAGGTTATCCTTGGAAGAAGGAGAGCTCTCCATGATCTCGCTTCTCCGCCAACGCCAGGCGGAAGTCGGAGCGCTCTGCCGCCGCTATCATGTGCGGCGTTTGGAGCTATTCGGTTCCGCCGCAATCGGCCAGGATCGACCCGACGAAAGCGACCTAGATTTCCTGGTTGAGTTTGATTCGCTTCCTGCGGGCAGTTACGCTGACGCCTACTTCGGCCTTCTGGAAGCACTGGAAGCACTTTCAGGCCGGGCAGTGGATCTCGTTGTTTACTCCGCGATCAAAAACCCTTATTTCCGACAGTCGGTCGAGCGGACCAAGACTCTGGTCTATGCGCCTTGAAGCGAAGAAGTATCTCTACGACGTTCAGCAGGCGGCATCGTGGATTGCCGATTTCACGGCCGGCAAGCGGTTTGAAGATTATCGCAGCAGTGCCATGTTGCGCTCGGCAGTCGAGCGGCAGTTTGAGATTATCGGCGAGGCGCGGCACAACTCGCCAAGGTTGACGAAACAATAGTGAAGCGCATCGGCGAGCACCGCCGAATTATTGCGTTTCGAAACATTCTCATCCATGGCTATGCTGACGTGGACGCCCGTCTCGTCTGGGATATCGTCCAAGGCAAACTTCCCGTGCTTCACCGCGAGGTTGAAGCTCTCTTAAGCGAGACGTGAGGAGAGCGATGTTGTACCCGGTCCCTCGCCAAGCGCCTATCGGTATCGAGACTGCCTGAAGGGACAGTCAGTGAGTGTGGGAGTTCTTGCCGGAATTCTTATCTTCGTGCTGCCAGGTGTTCGGTGAGCCACGCAATCATTTGAGGGCGGAAATCCGGGCCGCCACTGGGTAGCAGACTTTTGAATTCTCGTAGGCCCTTTTATTCCTTTATTCTTTCACGCGGAAGACTGCTGCGTGGATGCACGACTGAATCGTCCGCAGGCGCATAGTGCAGCCGGATCTACCGTCCGCTTCAAACGATAATGCAGATCTTCCTTACTCCCCCAACGTTCTTGCGATTGCCGGGATTGCCTAACCGACTGGTTTTTGCAATTATTTGCCGAATGAGATTCCGGACTTCTGGAGATACGGTTGGGCGGGCCTTCGCGGTGCCGACTCTACCGCTTCCAATAGAGTCGAAAACCTTTGCGATGCCAGGCGATAACAGTCTCGTGTTTGATGATGAGCGATGCCGACCGCCAATCGTTCAAATCGTTCCACAACTGCGAGATTCAACTCCACAGGACGCGGTCAGCCGAACTGAGGGACAATCGATGGCCAGCGCACAGACTCTCGGGAAATCAACGAAGGACTGGTGGCCGATTTCGACGCGGGCGGAAACGTGGTCGGGCTCGACAACACGCTTCCGAGAGGTTGGGCCTAAGACGCTCGAAGCCGAGTCGCTGCCAGCGGTCAAAATGAGAATCGCGTAGGACCAGAATCAGCGGGTGCGCGGAAGTAGAGGATCTTCTTTTGGTCCCTGCGCGGCACCTGACCGAAAGCCGACCCTCGGAGGAGAGACATGGTCAAAAAGCAGGCAATGAAGAGCCTCCCCAAAAACGAGGGGGATATTCTCAACCGACTTTCCGCCGGGCTCTCAGAGCAAGAAATCCGGCGCGTGCTGGCGGGGGCATTGAACTCCCTGGATCATGCGGGGGTGGATCGTCTCCTCAAGCGAGTGGGGCATGAAACAGCCACTGCGCTACGCAGAGTCCTGCACGCGGACAGCTCCAAACGTCCGCCAGTCCCTGGCAAAGCCAAAGTCAAAGAAGAATGGGAGAAGGCGTGGGATGACTGGAATTCCCTGATTGCGGAGGCCAGCCACGAAGAAGGTCAATATGTGATTCAGGAGCATCACTGGGAAGAGCCGTACTTCGATCCTGGGTCCGTCACCCTTGCCTTGGAGCCGATTGCTGCCCGGATGAAGAAGGTTCTGCCACGCGTATTCGAAGAGAACATGGACCCCGATTTTAGTTTCGCCGAAGCTGTCCGGAACAGCATGGAAGAAATCGAGTCGGGCCTTCCGGATTGGATGGATCCCTTCGTCAATGAAGGCTTTGTGCTGGGCCCTGAGGCGACGGCCTGCCTTATCGACTGGGAGTGGAGAAGCGCGCGCCGGCGGAGCATGACGGCCTTTCAGTTTGTCGACCAACTCTGTCGATTGGAGGCATCAACGCAGGGCTTAGGCCTGGACGAAAAAGCTCTGGCCCGCTTTGTTGGCGGCCTCAACGCGGAAGCCAAAAAGGACATCCTCAAGGGAATCCAGGCCAAGCGTGACCAGGAGCCGTGGAAACAAGCGCTCGACCAAACACATTCCAGTTGGTTCCAGATATACAAGCGGCTGTGCCGCGGTCAAGACCGTCCGGCCTATCTGGAAGATTGCCGAGCGCGAATCGGCCAAGACTGGACGCTTGCCTTGCCTGTAGCCAAAGATCTCGAGCGCAGGAAAAAACATGCCGAGGTATTGCCGGTATGCGCCGCCGCCCTGCGTTCCTTTCTTGGCGTGCCGGAAGGAGAGAAATGGGACCTACGCGAGGAACTCCTCGTTGAGAGTGCGGGCTACCGACTGAACGGACGATTGGATGCCCGGCTCGGGGATTTGCTTGAAATCTGGGGACGGTCCTCACGTGCCCTCGGAGAAGAGGAGATTGCCACTGCTGCTCGGCTCCAGTCCGAGCTTCTCGAGAATTGGAAGAATTGGGACAAGGCCATCGCCGCCTTTCGCCGCATCCCGCAGCCGAGGTTCGCTCCACTCCGGGAACGCCTCTTCGCCCAATGGAGGGAATTCGTCGCCGAAAGAAGCGTTGCTGGCGCGGGCGAGGATGCGCCCCAAAAGTCCCACTGGGTTCAAGCCTTGGCCGATGCCGCCTGGGAAGGACATAGCCGTCGGGATTCCTTCTGCGCCTGGCTTCGGCAATGGCTCAACACCATTGAACGTGATTCTGGGGCCCTCCGCAGCTCCGAAGGTGCTTTAGCCTGCCTGTCTCTCGATCTGGAGGGAGGTACGTGGTTGTCTAGAGCTTCCCCGAAGCTGGCACGTCTTTTGGCTTACAACCGCACCAATGACCCGACCTTGCGGGCTTCGCGTAGAAAGTGGTTGAAACGTCTGGGTGTCTCCGTGTTGGTCCCCGAACTGCTTGTTTTTTGGAGACGGAACGTCCAGCGCCTTGTCCCCGATCCAGCCGCGAGCCGCGGAGACTACGAAAGTTGCGCCGATTGGGTCCAAGCCCTCCGGGAGTTGAACCCGACTTCCTTGAAACAGCTGCTTCGTGAGTGGTCGGTCTCCCACCACAGGCGCAGAAACTTGTGGCGAGCACTCGAGGCGAAGGGCCTTTCAAAGCGCGCGTTCAGTCTTGCCGATGGTACCGAAATCACGCGTAACATTGGCGATGCGACATCCCGAGTGCTATATGGGCGGGGCGTTCACCCATAGGGATGAATGAGATGAAAGTCGTCGCAGCGAGAGTACGATCAAGCCGGGTGAGGGACGGTACGGTCGTCGCCGCTCCAAATGCAAACCCAATGTTCTTCGAGCAGAGACTCCGCTCAGCTATATCATTAAAGGCGGGGTGCCTGCGCTTGTCCGCGTGAGGCAATTTCTTGATGCGCACCTGCGCGGCGCGTGACGCGAGAGACCACGCCCAAGATCACGCCGCTCCGTCAGGATGATACGCATCGGCTCATTCCTTCGCGTTACAGCGATCAGAGCGCCCTCGAACGGCTTACCGAAAGCGCGGAGGAGCTGAACGATGTGTTCGAGCTGGACGCTGCCACCAACGACCGTTTGCTCGGCGAAGCGAATTTACTCCCGGGCGTCAGCGTTCACGGAGACGGCCGCTACTGAGGTTGCTTATCACAAATCGCTTGAGCTGCAGGAGGTGAACTGGCAGGAGCCGGAAACCATCACATGAGCCCGGAAATCAACATCGAAGGCACACCTGTTTATTTGGACATAGAAAGCTTACCCGAGGAAGGATTCTATTATCTAATTGGGATTCGAACCATAGCGGGCGACTCTGTCGTTCAGCACAGCTTTTGGGCGAATGGGCCTTCGAAGGAAAGCCGCATTTGGTGGGAGTTCCTGTCCAAGCTGATGGAAATCGAGAATCCTGTTGTGATTCGTTACGGTAGCTTCGAAAGCGTTTTCCTAAAGCACATGGTCGAGAAATATGGTGGCCCGCCAAATGATTCTGGTGTTGCGAAAGCACTCGAATCGTCGATCAACCTTCTTTCCGTTGAGAAGTACTGAAAGCCAACTCCTACTTCTTGCGAGGCAAGAGATTCCTGAGCACGGACGCCAGTTGTTCGGCGAGACGGCCTGTTTTGGCGACAGATTCGAGCTGCCTGTAGATATCCTCCGCGTCACCCTGCTTTCGAGCACCGACACTGCATACGACGACTATGTGGTGCTGCGGATAAATTCGGTAAACGACGCGGTGGTTGCCGAACTGGTGCTTCCAATAGCCCGCCAGAGACGCGCGCAACGACAGTCCGTATCCTTCGGGGGCAACGGCTAGCTTCTTCTCCAAGACTTTCCGCAGTTGATTTCGCACACTGCCGTCGAGGGCCTTTATATCCGCTGCGGCATCCGAGGTGTATCTAAGCTCAAAGGGAGGTTTGGCACGCACCTCTTCCGATGGTGGTGCAGCGGGCGGGGGCTGTCTTCGCCCTTTGGTCATTTGCCAAAGACATCTGCTGTGGTAAGCAGCCGGCCCGCCGCAAGGTCGTCGTCAATGGTCTTTGACAAGGTGAGCAAGCGGTCAGTCAGGTCGCGGTCGGCGAGAATCTCCAGAGTGGCAAGAATTGACTCACGTTCGTTCACTAGGCAGTCCAAAAACTCTTTGTCCACCAGGTACTTCGGGGGCTGGCGGCGGTTCTCCACCAACACGACACGGTTTTTTTTCGCTGCTTTCAAGTATGTTTTCAGCTTGTCTCGAAGGTCGGTCGCCGTGACCTTCTTGACAGCGATGGAAGTGCGTACCAATGAAATCTCCTTAATGTACGATACAAGGACGCAAGTGTACGTTTCAAGATGGTGCTCTGTCAAGGGCCAAGTTGATCGCGGTGGAGCGTGGGAAGTACGACAGGGACTTTTCTGAACGCGTGCTTAGGGATTCGGGGTTGCTGATTCCCGAAGGCCGAATGAGGACGCTGCGCGTTGGAATTGCCAGTGACGAGCAGCTGATGGCCCGGACGCTTGCGATCGCCCGCGGCGAAAATAAGCCGGCCGCCGGTGATCCGAAGATTTTGGTTCACGTCCGCTGAGAGCTTCGCCAGGATCCTTATCGGACCGCAACCGTGCGTTACTTGGGATCATCGCTGAATCCGCCCCTGACCGGCCGGAACAAGTCGAATCTCTCCCGCAGGCTGAAGACCATGCAGCGGTACGGCTTCGTTCAACTCAGCCGCGGAGCACGGGGCGCGGTCATCTCGAAGGTTCCGTACCAGAAGATCTCGTTGACGCTGCCGTTGTCAAAACCGGGGCGGCAAGGGATCGAGGCCGCCGCACATGAATCGGAACCTGTGCGGTTGGCCTGGCGGTCGGCCGCAGTATGAAGGATGCGAGCTCATGCGCTCATGCGCCGCAGCACTTCTTGTATTTCTTGCCGCTGCCGCAAAGACAGGGTTCGTCCCTGCCCGTCTTCGGCGTTGCCGTCCTGATCTGGGAGGAGCCGGCCGGGTTCAGTTTGGAGTTTGGTGCAGCGTAGGTTGTGTTCTTCGCTCGGTCCTCCCGAAAGCACGCCCACCATCCCATCTGGGCCACGGTGTCATCCACCAGCCGTAGATGCGGATTGTCTGCGAGTCCGGCGAGAATCCGGTCCTTACCCATCGCCAAGTCGCGTGTGACATTGTCAAAGCGAATGCAGTCGGGGTCAACCAACCCGTCCTCGTAAGCCTTCTTGATATCGTCGAGCAGCTCTTCCGGGTAAAGATCGGAGCTATGGCAGACCAGCGCGTCCCAGACGTGTGACCACTTCCGCACCAACTTGCCACGAAACAGGGCAGCGAAGTAACTCACGATCTCATCACGGCTCTTCTGTCCGGCGACCACCAGTGTCACAAGACTGCTCAGCGCCGCACCCCGAACCCATTGGTCAGTGCTCTCATTCTCGATTAAGGACTGGATACCTGCCAACTCGCCGCCACATACCGACGCCAGTACCTGGCCGAGGTCTCCCGTGATGAAGTCGCCGCAGAGAGAGTCCAGGAGGTCGCCCGGAAGCGACGCGAAGCGCACCATAAGCGGATAGGCGCGGGTTTCGCGGAACTGGGCCAGCAAGAACATGGCGTACAAGTGGGCCATGTAGTCACCCTCAGCGTCTAATTGCGCTGCTCGGTCCACGGTTCCTTTGAGGATGCGCAGTAGCTCTGGTGTGATCTCTTCCCGGCGCGCCACGGCCGCTTCAACCGCAGCTCGTGCAAACTGTCCAGTATACCGTTCGAATTGGTGTAGGATTTCGGCTGTTTCCATTGGCATCTTCGTGCAGCCACATTCTCCCTTACATTCTCTACCTTCTCCTACGACGACGATTATAGCGGTCGCTGTGTGATCACTCCGTCGCCTGAAAGGCGACGGCTTCTCGCGGCACGCATGAGACGACATCCTCTACGTTATGCCGCGAACGCCCGATCCGGGCGCGTTCGAGTATGACTTGCGCGGTGACCACGTCACGAGGCGCCGACAACCCGCATACCGGACATTCATGCCAACGCTCGGCAAGAGTCTTGGGCACGGCCGCTCCGCATACGCACACTTGGCTGGTTCCACGCGGATCCACCTTCACCAGCTCTCGCCCGGCGCTCGCAGCCTTGTACCAGAGTTTGGCAAAGAAAGAGTTCCATCCGGCGTCGTGGACCGGGCCGGCCAATATTCCGCGCGAAAGTCCTTTGATGTTCAAGTCTTCCACCGCGATCAACCCGTAGCGTTCCACCAGCCAGCGGCTGAGATCATGATGAAAGGCGGCACGCTGGTTTCTGATTTTACGGTGCGCCTTGGCCACTAGTGTGGCGGCCTTGCGGCGGCGGTGGCTGCCGCGCTTGCGACGGGAAAGCCGGCGCTGGGCGCGGCGCAGGTGTGCCAACCCGCGCTTGAGGTGTCGGGGATTGTCGATCTCCTTGCCATTCGAAAGAGCGACAAAGCTATCCAGTCCGACATCCATGCCGATCTCCTCGGACGACTCCGGCAACGCCACACTGTCCCGCTCGACGGAAAAACACACGTACCAGTGATTCACGTCCCGCTTGATCGTAACGGTCTTGATCTCACCCTCCACAGGCCGGTGCAGTTTGACTTTGACGAGGCCAGCGCCCTGGATACGCAATTTGCCGTCTTCGAGCAATCGGCAGCCATCGCCGTAGGACGGAAAGGTGATACTGTCGTACCGCCGGAACGAACGGAAGCGCGGGAAGCCGGGCTTCTCGCCGCGCCTTACCCGAGCGAAAAACGCCTGGAAGGTCTTATCCAGCCGGCGGAGCACATCCTGGCAGCAGGAGAAGTTGGCCAGTCCGAGCAATCCTTCTTCCCGCATCGGCTTCAACTGCTTGGCCTGGTCGTAGTAGTTGATGCTCTTGCGGCAAACTTTCCAAGCATCGCGCCGTTCCTGAAGAGCGGCGTTGTAGAGCTCGCAAGCCTCGTGGAGCTGGTTCTCGAGGAACTGACCCTGGGCTTGGTTGGGGTACAGGCGGTATTTGTAGGCGAAGCGCATAAGCAGGAGCATACAAAGAGCATAGGTCTAAGGCAAACAAAAAGCGAATGCGCACGAATATGCAAAAGAAGGCCGCATGCCCCTATCACCTAAAGGCGACAGTCCCCTGCGGACGAATCTATGGCACCTTTGCGGATATCATCTCCAGGGCCGAGGACCTCTACGTGCCGAGTGCGCCGCCGATGAGCCCTTTGACCAAGTCTTATTTTACCTGCTGGGCATTTTTCGATGCTTGTGCGGGGCCGGCCAACGAGACCATTGGGACCACCATTTTGGAGACCGGCGCCGCTTTCGGCATGCACCCCGAGCTGTTACGCCTGATCCGGCTGATGCAGGATTCGCGAATGGGCTTCTACATCCACCGCGGCAGAGAGGGCAACGTCAGCATTCTTGAGGATCTCGTCACCAGCGCCGTTTACCGAGCCGTCGTCCCCGCCGGCTATCGCGGCGGGAAGAACGAGAACTGGTACGTCCGCTTACTTCCGCCGCCATTCCAAGAAGGCACGGAACACGTCGTCTTTACGACGCCATATATCGTGGTGCACCCGGACTTCGCCGATTGGTTGGCGTACTTCCGGCGTACGTTACCCGCCACGGCAGGTTTCGATGACTACGAACGCCACATGAAATACGGACCAACCAGGGAATACTGGAACGATTACATTTTCGAAGCCTACGTGAACCACCAGGCTGACGCGATCTATCTCGCCGGCCTTCCCGACATTCCCGAGAGCCGCCCGCATTCCAAAATATCCGAGGCCAAAGGCTGGAAGGCCCCGGCCTTCCTAAGGCAGAATTAGCTGGAGCGAGCCGGTACTATGGACGACGTGGATTCCGAGTGGCGCCGTCAGGGCGCGACCCTCAGCCACAAAACGGCGCAGGAGGAGTTCGGGCTGACATGGGAGGAGATCGTTCGAGCAATTCGCGCTGGCAAGCTGCATTGCCAACAACAATCCATGCACGGCAACCCCTGGCTTCGGCTTCTTCGGCGAGAGGTGGAAACGTTGGTTAGGGAACGGCATGGCGCCAACTACCTGAGGAACCGGCAAGCAAAAACGGAGCTTGCCCGCATTAACCGGGAGTTGAAACGACTGAAAGGCCAGATCGCTGTGTTGGAAGAACGAAAGTCAAAGCTGAGTGTTGATTTCGGTGAATAATCTTTTCTTGACTCCGGATTTGCGGTGGCAACAGGCGGTTTATCTTCAGAACCGCCGCGAAAGGGCGGCCAGCTGCTGTTAATTAACTATACGCCGAACACCATCAGCCTTTGTTTGGCGTCGCTTAGCTGCCAGGCTATCCCCTTGTCTAATTTTTCTCCACCTCGGCACGCCGTTATATGCCTCGGCACGCATCAGACTGGCTCTGTCGGTGATTGGAAATAAAGTTCAACGACGTTTCTTTGCCGCCTTGAGAGCGCGTCTTTGATCCCGCGCACCGTGAAAAATGTGCAGAATATCTGTGCCCCGGCGCGTGCTGCGATAGTAGATTAGATGCTTTCCAGCAGGGAAGCACTTCACTCCGCGAGCGATGTGGTCTGCTGGCCTGCCGGCATTTGGGTGTTCTCCGAGCAGCCAAAACCGCTCCGTGATCCTGTCAGTTATCCGGTCTGCAACCTCCAGACTCGCTCGATCAGCCCAATAGACAAAAATCTCCGCTCCCTCTCAGCATCTTCCGATATGCGGTAGCGCATTATTGGCCAGATGCCTTGCGCGCGAGGAGTTTACGGCCCCTCGCTTTAGTTCGATCTGCAAGTTTCCTTAACCCTTGGCGGCCTTCGTATTCAACAAATCTACCCGCCCCGATGGATTCGATGCTGGCACGCACACGCTGCCGAATGCCATCGAGTTGATCCTCTGTTAGATCGGCCAGGACATCCTCTGCGGTAGGCTTCGCCAGCCG
>WNFW01000542.1_pt1 | contig 24324 bp, 28 predicted proteins | sample 5400131 | NCBI WGS metagenome assembly WNFW01 (sample SAMN13153362, study PRJNA577476) | soil metagenome | isolation source: 20 cm soil or saprolite under grassland replicate 1 | place: USA:California | collected 2016-06-15 | reverse complement strand
ATCCTAATTGTGTCATCCTGCATCCTAATTGTGTCAACCTGAGCATCCTAATTGTGTCATCCTACATCCTAATTGTGTCATCCTGCATCCTAATTGTGTCATCCTGAGCGCAGCGAAGGATCTCACACGACGAGCAGCGAGATGCCACATCCTAGTTAACATAATAACAACATTGTACCAAATACTCAAAAGCTCATCAAAAAACTCCCGCGCATTTTGCGCGCTGTGTGCGCGCTATTTTAATAAAAAGAGAAAAACGAATAATAGTGTAGAACTTTAAAGTCGAATGAGCTAAGCTTGTGAAAGACATTTGCCCCCATGTTAGACTATTGTCGAATATTCGTTATTATGATTTAATGGGGGCATCTGGCTGTTCCTTCAACATGACTGAATAAAGGGGATTTTCGAGTGTGAACAATGAAAAAAGACAAAAACGCGTCGCTGTGTATCCTGGTAGCTTTGATCCGCTTACAAATGGGCATCTCGATATTGCACGGAGAGCGGCAAGGCTTTTCGATACGCTAATCATCGCTGTTTATGCCTATCCCGCTGCAAAAAATCCACTTTTTTCAGTCGAAGAGCGTATGGAGCTTTGGCAAAAAGTTATTGCCGAAGAAGAATTGACCAATGTGCAGGTAGATAAGTTCACTGAACTTCTGGTGGAGTATGTCACGTCTGTTGGTGGCCATGCTATTGTGAAAGGTTTACGCTCACCAAATGATTTTGAGGCAGAGTTCCAACAGGGATTGATGAATCACAAGTTAGCTCCTGACATTGAAACTATTTGTTTGTTTACGAATCTGGAACAGCTCTTCGTCAGTTCTTCTCTGCTGAAGGAAGTCGCCAGCCTCGGAGGGAACATAGTTGATATGCTTCCTTCCATCGTAGCATTGGAACTACAAAAAAAATTCGGGCTGTAATGCGTCGTAATCACCTGGCCATAGATGGCCAGGTGCATATGATTGGGAACGGAGAAAAGGCGTGGATATAGATATACTCTATCTTGTAGGCCGCCTGGAAAATCTGATCACTCATAGTCGGAGAGTGCCCCTGGTCAATCAAATCATGGTGAAAGAAGCGGATATTCTCAACATTATCGACCAGATGCGCACATCCATTCCCGATGAATTAAATCAGGCGCGAGCTATCATTCACGATAAAGAGCGCATCCTGGCACAGGCACAGGCTGAGGCAAACAAACTTGTAGCACGAGCTCAAGAAAAGGCCGAAGAAGCTGTACATCGCGAGGGTTTGTTACGCCTGGCAGATGAAAAGGCCGAGCAAATAAAAGTTGAAGCCGATGCGTATGTTGCGGAAACGTTGCGGGCTTTGCGAGATCATCTTACCAGCATCGAGATGGATATCGATCGCTCTATCTTGAGTATCGAGAAAGGTCTTGCCAGTCTGGAGTTACCAGATGAAGAGGGTGAGGAAGACGTGTATGAGGAAGACGAGAATGGACAACCAGATATCTCATCACAAGTCAAAACAAGGCCCAGAAGCGCTTCCCTGGCTGTTGATACTATGGGAGGGCCGGTGTATCAGCAAGATTCAATGCAGAAGAAAGAGTAGGGGCGGGTGTGGTGTGGATGCAGGGTGGGGACGCTTGCGTCGCCCTTTCACCCGCTCTGAATACTGCTTGAAGACGTGTGCGTCGCCTTTGCTCATCGTGGACCTTTCCTATTCAGCACCCGATTTTCGGTGGAACATTTATACCACTAGGGCTTGACACTCGTCAGTCGCTAACCTATAATGAGCGAGCACAAAAGCAGAATATCATTTATGGCTGCGTCAACACCATGATTTATTTATTCAGCATTGCCTTAGTACGATTGAAGCATAACAATCAACCAAAGGATGAAGAGATTGGAAAGCATGATTTTTAATGTGGCGCAGCTAATGAAAGCCCCGGTTGGGGCTTCGTTAGTATATGATTTTCAAGAAGATAATGTTAAGTTTGATGATGATATCAAGGTAATTGGCCCGCTGAATGGGTATGTGCGTATGCGGCGCACAAACCAGGGGTTACTGGTGGATGGATGGGTAGAACTCACACTTGAACTCTTATGCAATCGCTGCTTGAAGGAATTTGAGCTACCGATGCATGTAAATTTTGAAGAACGGTTTTATCCAACCGTTGACATAGTCAGTGGCTTGCCACTAGCACCTTTCGATGAGGATGAGATCTTTCCTATCGATGCTCATCATCAGGTGGATTTAACCGAAGCGATACGGCAAAACCTACTGCTAGCATTACCAATGGTGGCGGTTTGCCAGGAGGACTGCAAAGGACTATGTCCGCAGTGTGGGCATGATTTAAATCTCGGTCCGTGCGAATGTGAACCAGAAGTTGATGCACGACTGGGTGTACTCAAAACATTATTACAAAATGAGCCGTAGAGGCTAGATACGTATCTGTCTGGACGTAAGAGGAGAATTAAATTATGGGAGCGTTACCAAAACAGCGAACTTCGCATGCTCGTCAGGGTGAAAGGCGTTCGCATCATCACCTGACTTTGCCACAATTGGTTGCATGCCCACAGTGCCGGAGACCTCGTCTGGCACATCATGCCTGCCCAAACTGTGGAACATATCGAGGTCGCCAGGTCTTCTTTCCGAAATCAAGGAAAAAGTAATTTTTAAAGGAGGCGGGATTATGTTCCTGCCTCTTTTTCACACAAGAGTGTATAGTCATGACGACACAAGTCGCCTTTCTCTTTCCAGGGCAGGGGAGCCAGGCTGTTGGTATGGGTGCCGATATTTTCGAGGCATCGCCCGCAGCCAGGCGCATATTTGAAAGCGCTGATGAAGCGCTTGGTATATCACTAAGTGCTATCTGTTTTCAAGGTCCTGACGATGTTTTGCGAGAGACAATCAATACCCAACCCGCGATTGTGACTGTTAGCCTTGCGTTGCTAGTAACGCTACAAGAGACCCTCAATGAACACTCCTCTTCCTGGTCTTCGCCGTTGATTCCAAGTTATACCGCCGGACATAGTGTTGGAGAATATGCCGCACTAGTGGCATCAGGTGCTTTAGGTTTACAGGATGCAATTCGGCTGGTACGTGAACGTGGACGTCTTATGCACCACGAGGGGACTGTATGTCCTGGTGGCATGGCTGCTGTAATTGGTATGGATGCTGAGGTTTTGCAAGAAATATGCCAGGAAGCAACTGCTCAATCGGTCGCTACTCTTGGTGATGTTAGTCATCCTGGGCTTGGGCAGGTTTCAATCGCAAATTTTAATGCGCCTGGACAAATTGTCATCTCAGGTGAGCAAAGAGCTTTAAACCTTGCTATGGAGCAAGCGAAAGCACGAGGCGCGAAACGTATCATTCCATTAGCAGTAAGTGGTGCTTTTCACTCGCCAGTCATGCAGCCCGCTGCTGAAGGATTAGCCCTGGCAATCAATAGCTGTAAAGTCTACGACGCGTCTATACCGATCATTGGCAACATGCATGCCACCCCCTTGACTGAAGCACATGCCATTCGCGAAGAGCTGACACAGCAGGTTGCTGCCCCGGTACAATGGATACGTACCATTGAATACCTGGTAAATGCAGGTGTTACAACTTTTCTTGAAATTGGTCCTGGTCAAGCGCTAACAGGTATGGTAAAACGTATCGCGAAAGGTGTAATAACCTTAAATGTTAGTAACAGAACAGACATCGAAAAGGTGGTTGGCACAATTCGTGAAATGGGGCTTGTAGTTGAGGTATAATCTTTATATTAGAGACATCCTGAGAACAATACTCCAAATTTCTTGAGTCGTTAGGTTAAGAAGCAATGTACTTGACAATGATGCTGAGAAACGCCTATCCTTGCAGTAATGGACCAAATAAAGACAGAGGTAAATAAATGGTAACTGAACAGCTAGGAGTCGTACGCGTTGCTCGCCAGGTACTTATAACCATTGTGGTTAATGCAGCGTTACAGATTCCTGGCGTCGTTCGTTTCGCTCAGAACGACGACCAATGGTCACGCCTGCTTGGACGAGAAATACCAAGACATGGGGTAGGTTTGACGATCAAAGACAATACGGTCTCAACGAATTTATACATTGTAGTAGCTTCTGGCATCGATATTGTTGAAACTGGTACTGCAATCCAGGAAGAAGTTGCGTCAGCGATCGAAGAAATGGTAGGTATGCAAGTGCGTGAAGTTAACGTTTACATTCAAGATGTCGCCTGAGTTGGTTACTCTTAACAAGTTGCCCCTAGCAGCTAAAAGCTCGAGGAAAACATGCCCATTGGTATACGCAGACAAGCGAGAATGATTGCATTGCAAACACTCTACGAATATGATATTGTACAGCACTCACCTCAAGAGGTTTTGCAGCGGCATATCGAAGATCGCCATCTGCAACCAAAGATAGTTGAATATGCGCGAGAATTAGTACTAGGTGTTTGTAACCACCTTGCTGAAATCGATGCACATATTCAAAGCGCTGCACAAGAATGGCCTTTACAACAAATGGCCAGAATTGATAAAAATATTCTTAGACTTGCAATCTACGAAATTCTGTTTAATAATACGGTACCAGCAAAGGCCGCTATTAACGAAGCGGTGGAACTTGCCAAAATCTTTGGCAGTAATACTTCTAGCCGATTTATCAATGGCGTCCTTGGTACGATATTTAATAGGGCACAACAGCAGCCCACCCCAGAAGCTGAAAGCGAGGTGAAATAGTGGCAACAGTTAGTGAACGTCTCAAAAATATTATTGTCGAGCAACTTGGTGTTGAAGAAAGCGAGGTCGTCCCAAGCGCTTCTTTTACTGAGGATCTCAATGCCGACTCCCTTGACCTGGTTGAACTGATAATGTCCCTGGAAGAGGAATTTAAACTGCAAATTTCTGACGAGGATGCAGAAAAAATTACGACAGTGGGAGAGGCTGAAGAATATATAGAAGAGCATCTACGGGAAGCATGATGCGTAATTAGCCATCATATTTCTCCGTTTCGCCTATCTTCCTCTAAGTAGTGCGTTATATAATATTCATATGCGTTCAGAAATTGTGCTCGCAAATATTTCACATTTGAATGTCAGGAATATAGTCGCGAACGAAAAGGTCTACCTGTGGAAATGATGCCTGCGGCTCAAGCTGTAGAATTGCTCATACATGAATATGGCAAACTCGTCTTCCAAACGATTTACGGCTTAACCGGAGATTGGGAAGAAAGCCAGGATCTAACGCAGGACACCTTTCACCAGGCATTGAAAACCATTGATGCAGCGCGCGCTAAAAGCGGCGTGCAGTTCCACGCAAAAGCCTGGCTATTGCAAATTGCCTTAAATACCGTGCGCATGCAACGCCGACGCCGCCGTATTTTTCGATTCATTCCATTCTCAAGATTACAAAAAGAAGAGGCGTCTGAATCTGAAACTTCATCCCAACAGGCAAGTATAGATGCATTGAACGAACGAGCAGCACCCACCCAGCCAGCAGGCTACGGTGCGATTGAGGATATTGATTTAGAAGCATTAGTGGCTGAACAAGATGCAGTACGTAGATCACTTGCACGCCTCACTGAACCACTACGACTATGTTTGCTGCTTTCAGTGATTGGACAGTTCTCGACAAGAGAAATTGCACAGATGTTAGAAGTTGAAGAAGCGGCCGTTCGACAGCGTTTAGGCCGTGCTCGCAAACAGTTCCAGAGTTTTTATGAACGTGAGAGCGGCGAAGAGATCATTGATAAGCCTGAGAATACAAATAATTTGAACGTGTCACAAAAACGCCCCCCCAATCATCATAGTAATCTAGAGCGTGCTGATTTAAGATTTCCTGGCTAAGGTGATGCTATCAGACAAAGTTTTCTGACAGCCACAAACCTCACCATAAAATTACAAGATACGTCAGGGCTGGGCTATACAGCTAACCAGGTTAATCTCAACGCCATCTCAACTCTCATCCTGTTGGAGGAACTATGCGCAACGACACAATCGAGACCCTGTTGTTACGCCACTATGGTAGTACAGCGCAAGCGCCTATTGATCTTGAAAATACATTACGCGCCTCAATACGGTTGGAAGAAGTGGAGTTAGGGAAAGAACAGCAATTCATTACTCGCCTGAAAGTACGGCGTATCAGTCGCCGTCATGCAGTTCGCATAGTAGCCATTGGAGCGGCAGGTTTAGGAGGTTTGAGTCTTGCACTTGAAGGTGTGAGAATGATTGAAGCAGCGTTAATAGGTCAGGATGCCACTAAACCAGCATATTCCTAAAAATGGATGTGAGTCATCAATTTGCGAATATCTTAGGTAGTACGATTTAAAGCATAGATAAAACAGTCAAAGAAAGGGTACTAACCATGCCATTAGGATTACACTTACCAGAATTGATTATTGTTCTTGTTGTAGCATTACTGATCTTTGGCCCCAAGAAACTGCCGGAGATGGGGTCGGCGATAGGCAAGGCTATAACAGAATTTCGCAAGGGCATGAGTGAACTGGGCGCACCAAAAGATGAGCATGTTGAAGAGACTAAGTTGCCAGCTAGCACCGCCAATGAAATGGGTAAACTGAACACCACGGCCATTGAAACCGATGCCGCAGTCAATGCAACGACGGTCAACAAAGAAGTCACTAACCCAGAAGTAAAAATTGATTAGCGCCTTTTGCGGATAGAAGATAAGATTTGAGTCTACCTTTCAGAGGCAGATATGGCTACTAATAACATAGATCAGCAGGATACTATGGCAACAGTTAATGACAACATAATAGAAGAGGAAGAAACCGAAGAGTCCTCCATGTCGTTGGTGGAACATCTGGAAGAGTTACGGTGGCGTATCTTCAAATCGTTAATTGCGATCACAGTTGCAGCTATCGTCGCATTCATTTTTCGCATTCAAATTATGCGATTTCTGACACTTCCACTACCCAAAACAGCAGATACGTTAACAAAAGGTCAGCTTGTTGTGACCGGAGTAGGGGAAGGATTCACAATATACCTCAAACTTGCCTTTGCAGTTGGCTTTGTAATTGCGCTACCAGTGATACTTTATCAGACGTGGGCATTCATCTCACCTGGTCTTTACGAGAGAGAAAAGAAAAATGCTGTTCCTTTCATCGTGGCCGGCATTGTTCTCTTCATTGCTGGTATTGCTCTCGGCTTCGTCGTTCTACAATACCCGGTGCAGTGGTTAATAAATTTTGCGTCAGACAGCTTTGTCCCATTAGTCACTGCTGATAACTATTTTACCTTTGTAGCATTTTTCCTGCTTGCCTTTGGTGTTGCATTTGAAATTCCGCTTATCCTTACATTTCTGGCGCAGATAGGACTTGTGAGTTCGGAGGTACTTCGTAGGAAACGACCTGTTGCCTACGTTGCAATGTGGATTGCGGCCACATTCGTTACTCCTGGAGCTGATCCCTACAGTCCCATTATCCTTGGAATTGCGATGACGTTTTTGTACGAATTAACCATTGTGTTCATTCGGATAACGAAACATTAAAGTTAACCGATAGTAAATTCTTAAGAAGAGGTCAGCATAGTAGTCCTACGCTGGCCTCTTTTATTTCATCCATACCATTTTCGTCAATTAGATCAGGTTAACCCTAAACAGGTGTTTGATGAGATAAATCGGCGAGTATTAGAAAGGAACAACCTCAGTTTGTGGAGCCTCATCAGATCTGGCTAGTTTCCGCGTTCCAAATCTGGCCCAGAGAATAATGATAGTAAGCAAATAGAAGAAGGCTCCTATAAGAAATATAGGTGTGTAGCCAAAGTGGACAATGATCAATCCTCCGATCGGAGCTGCCGCCGCCCAGGGCACTTGATATGCTGCCTGATAGCTGCTGTTCGCTAATCCTCGATGCTTCTCTGTTACAGATTCCATAGAGAATACCTGAAGAATACCTGCTGACATATCCATAGAGCCCTGTCGGAAAAGATAGAAGAATGCCGCAAGTGGCAGGATGCTTGTCAGACCAATTATGAGTAAAAGAGGAATACTGGCAAGGCGTGTTAGAGTAATCGCGTTGATCTTGCCAAAGCGTTTCGCAAGCCGAGGCGCAGTTAAAGTAAGTAATGCTGTAATGGCATTCGCTCCACCATCTATCACGCCAAAGAGGGCAGGAGATGCATTCAAATGCTGCACAAAGTAGATATTGAAATATGGAATGAATAGGCCTGCGCCGAATCCTGTGAACACATAAACCAGTACCAGAAAAAAGAATGCACTATGTAGAAAGATGTTGATGAGGGATATTGTATCAGAAAAGTAAGCCTCTCCCCGCTCTGCCCAAGACAACCATTTACCTGTGGATGATCGCGATGGTATGTCCTTACTAGATAGAGGCGTTCGGCTGGCAGATTTATCGGCAGACGATGGGAGAGACGAAATAGGTTTTATACGTCGATTGGGTCGGATATTGCTCATCATGAACAGTGGAATGAAACTTGGGATGGCTATTACACCAGCAAACAGGAGAGCTAATTGGTAGGAGCGAGCATCAAGCCCGGTTGCAAGCAATGAGGATGTCCAGTATGGTAATGGCGCCATAAGCCAGGGGATTGATCGAAACCAGACGGGTAATACACCCCCAATTATCTCACCTAACACCAGGGTAATTAGACTTAAAGAAATATTCATGCTAAAAAGATGGGGACGTTCTTCAGGTGTGCTATTCAGCGTTAAGAATGGGGCAGTGATTACAAGTAGAAAAGCCAGACCAACACCAACTACAAATGAACTTATAAGTAAAGGTACGGGTTGGCGAAATAAAATCTGTCCAGCTCCTGCTACTCCGATAAGCAAACTGGAGAAAATGAGAATGATTTTGCCACTAAAACGATCAATGCATACTCCAGCTGGAAAAATGGCAAGTCCTGCACCTATCGTTCCAACGAATAATACAATTCCAACAAAATCCGCATGATAGCCCAGAGAAATCAAGTAGAGATTGTAGAGTACCAGCAAAATGCCTGCTGTAATTCCACTTAAGACATTGCTAATAAGAAAAAGCCTGGCATTGCGCTGAAAATGCTTGAACTGTTGTATATATTCAATGACCAGGCGCATTATTACTTAGATCGGTTCCTTCGCTCTCTAACCCCTTAGTTTCATGTACTACCTTTGTATGGACGTTCTCATTAGATGGATCGAGTTGGGTAACCACGACGTTAGAGGACCCATCGTGTACGCTCGAACCATCTGCAGTTACTTCTGCCGGAATTGATCTTTGACTTTCAATCGCTTCTGGCAGCAACAAGGGGCTATGCGGCTTCAATTTGACCATGCCTGGCAGGAAAAAAGTCTTGAGCATACTTTGTGCCATTACAGTGCGTGCACGAAACTCAATTACTCCATCGGCAATACGATCAGCAACCGGTTCGACCTTTTTTTCTATATTATTGACCTGCTTTTGTGTGTTTTTGGCTATTTCTATGGCTTGCATCGCTTGAGCAGTATGGATAGCCTGTAAAACCTCACTAAATCTACTTTCAGGTTCTAAGCTTGCTGGCAATGACTCATTTGGTGGAGTGTGGATGGTAATATCAATGCTCTCTACAATCGAACGCAATTGATGAAGCAGCGCGACCTTGTCCCGCACCCATGCATTCGCATACAAGAGCAGCAGCGAACCAACAAAAAAGAGCACTGCAAAGAGAAACACATAAATGACCAGCACAAGAGCAGCAATACGCCCCAAAGTAGTTAACAGATCTTCATCTGCCAGTATCAAATGCAGCATAGTTACTCTCCTTTAGAGTTGGAATTTAACTTAGAGTTCGAATTTAACTCTATTAGCTCCATCTGTTGCTGCCGGCGATCTTCATAGCGACGTCGCGCGCGGCCCTTCCCCAAAAATACACGCAACATTTGTTGTCCTCCTACAAGGATACCAACTGCGCGTACACTGGGTCCAACCGCATATTGGGTAGCCATGCGGGTAGTGCTACTGATAGTAGTAGCCGTCTGACTAGCGCTCTTTGTTGTATCCTTCACGACTTCAGTTGTTTCCTCTACTGATTGAGTGAGCATTTCGACTGAATGTTGCAAAGATGTTAACAGAGGGTTTATTTCATCAGTTACCGTTGCAAATGTTCGGAGTGCCGTCAACAGAGCATAGATGAGCAATACCGTTGAGATGATAAGAAGGGATGCCAGGACAATGATAGAGATATAGAAGACTGGCAGCAAAACGCCGAATATTCGCGCAAAAATGAAGCCAGTTATCATTAACGCAAGGATGACAGCCGAGACGAGGATTACATAACGAGTCGTCCTCTCAATAGTTCTATTCATTGACCTGGTTGCTGACACAGCGCTTTCCATAATTCGCCTCCTAACATACTTAAAGTCAAACTAATACTTGATTATAGCAGACAGCGCCAATGAAGCAAAAGAGCAGAGTGTTTGCATTTGCGTTTGCGGAAAGGGCTGTCCGCTTTATACCCAACAATGAATGTGTTACAATAGGCGCATTGATTTTCTGTTGTAGATACGTTTGTACTGCATGGGAGGACTCAAAACAAATGTTAAGCATGATTTTCGCCGATACTATCACTATTAAAATTGGCAATACTGTATTGTATCTGGGCACCAATCTGATCATCTATGTAGCTGTGGCTGCTATTGTAGGTCTTGTTGCAGAATTTTTAATCGGTTGGCGACTACCATTCGGAATTATTGGGGCAACTATCGCGGCACTCATTGGTATCTGGTTAATGACACAGGTGATTGTCATTTCTGGTATTCCAGATTACGCGATCAAGACAACCCCACCAATTTACCTCGTAAGAGCTATTATTGGAGCTGCACTATTCGTGTTTATCTGGCATCTATTAACCTTTCCACTGTACCGCAGGCGTAATCGTCGCATTTATCGTCGTTATGAAAATCCCTATAACAGATATTGATATAATGAAAGAACCTTGAACTGAAATAAACGTATAATGAGATAGAGACTATCAGAAAGTGATAAATCATAGAAAGAGATAATGAAAAACGCAGGTGAATAGACGCAAATGGTACGCTTTCAGGGATTCTCCTGGCAGCAGCGAGCATTCACTCGAAGTGCCATTACGTCCCGAAGAAGTAGCATCAACCAGACGCATACAATTAAGCTATAGCACCGCAATAACTCGACACAAGAAGTTACATTGGACTGAAGCTGTCTCCTGGTTTACATGGATCATAGCTCTGATCACCTTCGCAATCTGGTGTTTGACTGCTTATCAAGTGGCTCTTGCTGCTGGAGCACATTCACTACATGATGTTCTGGCAAATGCTTTTTCAAATAGTCAGAATGGCGATGTACTGATTGCATACGGTGCAAAATATAATCAAGCGATTCTAGATGGGCAGTATTGGCGCTTCGTAACACCCATATTCTTGCACGCAAACATTCTGCATATGAGCCTGAATATGCTGAATCTGATCGTCCTGGGAGTCTTTGTTGAGCGTATTTTTGGCCACCTACGTTTTCTGCTTATTTACCTGCTGACAGGGGTAATTAGTATAATAGCGAGCTTCTACTTTGCGCCTGAAGAGATTAGCGTTGGAGCCTCGGGAGCTATCTTTGGCCTGGTAGGAGCCTATAGTATTTTTGTATTCATCCATCGCAAGGCTTTCCGTCGAGGTGGTATCCTGGCACTATCATGGCTCGTTTTAATTATAGGAATTAACCTGGGGATCGGGCTTATCATTCCCAATGTCGATAATTATGCTCATGTAGGTGGTTTTTTAAGTGGTTGTATTTTAGGTTGGTTTTTTGCACCTTTTTATGTTCTTCAATCTGAAGAAGGAAAAACTATATTGATAGATGTACATAGTCTTACCCGTCGCTGGCCTCTGGCTCTTTTGGCGATTGCAGCTACAGGACTTTTTGCAATCATCGCTGTACATTTTATTGGAGGATAATGCTTTGGAAGCTCAAACCGATGTTCAAACTTACCTGGAGCGTGGAAAGCAAGCAATAGCACAAGGTCAGGGACGTGACGCAGCTATCGCATATGCGCATGCTGCACAGATTGAACCAGATAATCCTATGGTACACCTGGGGTTAGCAGAGGCAAACCTCGCGCTTGGCTCCTATGGTGTTGTATATATGGCGTGTCGAAAAGTACAAGAATTACAGCCCCAGGGTGGCGTTGAAAGTGATATGGCAAAGGCGCTGCTCGACCTGCTCGATCGTCGTTATGATAGGGCGATGCAGGATCTTGAGACAGTTATCAACGAGGATCCCGGAAATGCCTATGCTCATGCAATGCGAGCATACTTATTGCGTATCAGTGGACAAAGTTATGATGCAGGACTTGCCCGCGCAAGAGCTGCTCGACTCTCTTTTGGTGGCCATTTTGATAATTGCTTCCCTCCTATTGAACCAACAGTACCCCCAGCTTATAGCGCAACACCTGCTCAACCGAACTTTACAGATCAGGCTCGTCCAAATGGGCAATTTGTAGAGGGTCCTACTGCCAATAGATCCGAACAAGAGTCTATACCCACCTGGTCACAAAACACTAATATGCAACGTCAGATGGTTCGTACGCGTTTCTGGATGAGCCAGCATCCGCGTTTCGTGACAAACATACTGATCGCTATCAATGTAGCTATATATCTAATTCTGGTTGTGCTGAGTATATCTGTGGCCGGAGGCCTTGGCCAGTTGGGCACTGTCGATCAAAATGTGCTCGTGAACGCTGGCGCTCAGGTGAATTATCTAGTCGCACAGGGCCAGGTCTGGCGCATCTTCACGGCAATGTTTTTACATTTCAATCTGCTGCATATTGGATTGAACATGTTTTCACTCTTCCTCATAGGTGGAGTCGTGGAGATGGTTTTTGGAAAATGGCGTTACCTGTTGATCTATCTTGGCTCTGGCATTGTTGGTGGTATTCTCACATTCTATGTCTCGCCACTAAATACCTTAGCGGCAGGAGCTTCGGGAGCGATTTTTGGCGTTTTCGGAGCATTGGGTGTGTTTTATATACTGAATCGTCAAGCACTAGGTAGGTATGGCGCAGGCGCAATTACGAACTGGCTATTCTGGCTGGGCCTAAACCTGGTGTTTGGTTTTTCACAACCTGGGATTGGCATCTGGGATCATATAGGCGGTCTTGTCGCTGGAATGATTATCGCTGCGCTACTCATGCCGAGGTCAAGGCGGAGAGTAGCGTAGGCGAGATGTAGAAAAAGGCCATAAAGAAACGAAGCTGGCGGGTCCCTTTACACCTTTTTATACTCAGAAAGAACCATTAACGGCTACTATGTTTGCATATGTGTTGGTTCGGGCCAGTGTCGTTAGTGCATTGGTTTGTAAATCCATTGCATACAGGGAGCCATCCGAATAGAAAGTTATGATGTGATTATTGAACCAGGCACCTAACTCCATCAAAAGCTCTGTCGAGGTAGCAATTAGTCTCGGCTTACCTGCATGAATATGCGCTCCCGAACCACTTATTTGCACAGTATACAATGCACTATGGCGATCATACGGATCTTGAGAATCACTCGAAAACTCAATATATGCAAGTGTATGTGTATCGGGTGAAAAACGAGGCGTTGTGACCCAATGATACTGTGCGCTATTGCTTAAGTCATCTTGTTTTTTCAACACTATTTGTGATGCACCAGGAGTTAGTGATGAACCGGACAAGGTTGTCAGATTTAAGTCATTCGCATATGAAAGCGCTGCAATACTAGTAGGAACACTACCATCGGTGGGCACAGGAACAGCACCTTCACTTGATGAATACAATAAACTGCTGCCATTGGGAGTAAGAGCTAATGGTCCCTGTTGTGGGTTTTCATCTAAAATTAATTTCGGCATTGCCAGTGTTTGTGTAAGGTCGAGTGACCATAACCCATATTGTACAGATTCATTACTTCCTCGATCATCAGTTAGTAACAGTGTATTATCAGCCTTTGGCACAACCCCTTTAGCAAAAGAGAAAATGCGGAAGCAAGGGCAATCCAAAGCAGGCTGTTCATAGACGATTGCAGGAGCCTCTAATGGGCCAGCATAAATATCGTTATTCCCAGTACCATCCACACGCTCCGTACTCCATGCAATGTTAGAGCCATCACTACTTAATGCCATTGATGTTATTACCTGGCCAGGAGGTAGGACTGCGATTTGGGTAGAAGTTCCCCCGAATGGATCCATTAACCAGATGCCATCCCCGCTGTACAGCAGTTGACCCGAAGGCGTAAGTATGGGAGGCACTGCTTCACTGTAGATATAGCCCATCGCAGGAATTTTGTGAGGAACAGCATCCGTACCTGAAACGATATAGAGGCCATCTACCTGTTGGTAGATCACTGAATAACTAGCAGGCAATTGGAGAGGAGTTATCGCAGCATTACCAGGTGTAAAGATTGGAGGTGCGATATCCACAACAGAGGTTGGAGTAGGAGTCAATAGGGTGCTGTTATTTTTCTTCGGAATAGGATTCGAGTGAGCACTTGCAGTAACTTTCTTCGCGTGGCTGCCATTTACCTGGAAGAGGTTTACAAGGAGTTGTCCAGAAAATAAAAGTAATAATAAGACAATGAGAATAAGCAAGGAAAATATCCCTGCTTTAGTAAATCGTAAGCCAACGTGTGCATCTGGCAATGGTTGTGAGATGCGCCGCAATCGTTGTTTTGGTGGATCAGTCACTTGTGGAGCCAAGTTGCTTATTTATCCCCTTGTTTGATTAGTGGTTGTTTGTGAGTATACACTAAATAGTAATCAGTGAAAAGTCTTGTTTTCAGGCCATTTGACTTGTAGCTGATTGATGGCTGTGTGGATTGGCATTTTTAGCATGATGCAATACAAATGCCAATGTTTTGTCGAATACCTCTTCGCGATCATGGTCCTTCATAACAACATGATATGAGCGATGAAGAGTGACTAAATGTTTTTCGCGAGATCCTATAAGTTTATAAATCTCTCTGCCATCGCGTGCAGGCACAACATGGTCATGTAAGGAAGTTATAATTAGCGATGGCGCAGTTATACGTTGTAATTCTATACGTAACTCGGGAAGATAGCGCATCATACTCTCTACTGGATGCAAGGGCGTCCAGCGATAGACATCACGGCTATAGCGACGCCGAGCTTCTGGATCACGCACATCCTCGCGTAGTGTGGGAACTAATGGAAGAAGGTATTTACCGATACTCACTGCAGGTTTTAGCCAGCGATGCAAATGTAAAGGAGCGCATATTGGTACAACTCCTGCTACTTCTTCATGAGCTGCAACATGAAGAATCAGCGCACCACCCAGAGAATGCCCTACCAAAAATACAACTTCGCACAATTCTTTAAGCTGGATCAACTCATCATGCACTGCTTGCGCCCACTCTTCCCAGCCAATAGACAACATATCTTTAACTTTGCTGCCATGACCAGGCAGAAGCATATTTTTGGTAATGATGCCTTGTTTCCGGAAAATTTTTTCTAGTTCAGCCATATCGCCTGTGTTGCCGTTCAGACCATGCACAAGTAGTACACCAACGGCAGGTAGAATTGAGTTTGTGCGTAAATTATATTGTTTCTGGGAAGTACTCATGACAAGGGATCCCCAATGCTGATAAATGAAGCAATAGCTAACTTTTTAATATGTTTAAGGGAATATTTATATATATTTTCACCATCACTATATATACGTTTGAGCACGAAAAAAGTTGGCTATTGAGGCTCCGGCGCGTTGCCCTCAGGAAGTAAAAGTGATATAGTCGCTTTTGTAATGATACTTCATACATACAGATATTCTAATATAAGGAGTGTTTATATGAAATTCGCGACAAAAGCTATTCACGCTGGACAGGAGCCCGATCCTACCACAGGTGCGATCATGACTCCAATTTTTCAAACTGCTACCTATGTTCAGGAGGGCCTTGGTGAGCACAAGGGCTTTGAATATTCTCGTACAGCCAACCCAACACGAAAAGCCTTAGAAGCATGTATGGCTGCGCTCGAAGGTGGAACGTACGGCCTGGCTTTTGCATCTGGCATGGCTGCTGAAAGCGCAATTCTCGGCCTTCTCAATTCAGGCGATCATCTCGTCTCCTGTGATGATTTGTACGGTGGCACCTACCGAATCTTCGAGCGAGTTTTGCGCCGCTACAATGTTGAAGCCAGTTATATACCAGCGGGTAGGAACGCTGACGCTTACGAACGAGCGATACGGCCAAATACGAAATTGATCTGGCTTGAGACTCCTACTAACCCACTACTCGGAATAGTGGATATACGTGCAATTGCGGATATGGCACATCATCACAGGCTACTGGTTGTTGTAGACAACACGTTTGCAAGCCCATATTTCCAGCAACCATTGAAATTAGGAGCTGATATTGTTGTGCATAGTACGACGAAATATATCAACGGGCATAGCGATCTGATTGGTGGAGCTATTGTTTTAAATAATGATGAGGCATATGAGTCAATCAAGTTTTACCAAAACGCAGCCGGAGGCGTACCTTCACCTTTTGATTCGTGGTTAACATTGCGCGGCATTAAAACGCTCGCTGTGCGCATGCGTCAACATGAAGAGAATGCTCGAACTGTAGCGAAATTTCTTGCTGAGCACACAAGAGTTGAGAAGGTATACTTTCCTGGATTGCCCTCGCATCCCGATCATGAGCTTGCAAAACGTCAGATGAGTGGATTCGGCGGCATGGTTTCGTTCCAGTACAAGGGTACATATACAGATATCGTTCAACTGGTGCGTCGCTTCAAAGTATTCGCTCTAGCCGAAAGCCTTGGAGGTGTGGAGTCGCTGGTATGTCATCCAGCATCTATGACGCATGGCTCAATTCCGAAAGAAATTCGTGAGTCTCGCGGCCTGACTGATACATTGCTACGCCTCTCAGTAGGTATTGAGGATATAGAGGACATTCTCGGTGATCTCGAACACACGTTGAGGTAAGAGCAAACCTGAAGAAATGTTATAAGGCGAAAGGGCCGACCATACCGTATGTTCCCGGAAGGGCCGACCCTTTCGCCTTATGGTCAAAAGAAATACGTTGTTACGTTTGTTCTTAATAACCGATGTAATATATAGGGTTATGTGTAATCTCTTATGCTTCACATCTCTAATTTCTAATAAGTATGTATATGTTATGAATATCGGGAGGCTCAATATACAATGCCAGAACCCCACACTGCGCAAGGGTGTGCTCGTAAGAGTATGCTTCTTTTATCATTAGGAATACTCCTGGTTATGCTCCTTAGCGCCTGCAACAGCAATCCTCAATTACAACAGCAAGAAAGCCAGAACAAGGTTGAACTCGATAATGCTATTATTCACGCTCAGAACATTGGAGTGCCTGCCTCCATGTTACAGCCGATCATCAGACAGGAAAATCAACTGAAGCAGACCAATGCCCCAATTGGCCTGTTTAATGATCAACCGGTGAATGAATATTACTCCAATGTGGCGCAACGTTATGCAACGCTGACGGTCGAGGTAAACGGGCTGGTTTCACAGACTACTCAACAGTTTGATTTCAAAGCCAGTCAAGATCTTCAGATACTTGAGAATGCGCTAGCTGAACGACAAGCGCAGAAATTTGTCGAGGCTAAGACTTTTGCGAATCAGCTTACACAGTATCAATCTCAACTATCCAGAGCACAATTTCCGAAAGATTATGTCCAAATCAGCAGCAATGCTAGAAGTTCTACGCAAGCACTCCATCTCATGGGTCCTGCATATGCTGCACTGGCATCACTTCAGAAGGTTACCAGGCAGTTGCAGGTATCTCACCTCGACGTTACAGCGCTCAAGCAGGAGCAACAGGAAGACTTGCAGACCTTCCGCAAGGCAACTACACCAGCAGATTACTCACAATTGATCGACCAGGTAAATACACAGTTGCAAGAAACAACGGTCTTCTCAACACAGGCGATACCATATGTTGGTAGGGCCAAATTGCAAGAGTTCAGAGCACAGATTGATCTGCTCAAAAAGTATGGTCAAAATGCTACTGCATTTCAACAACGTCTCGCTATTGACCAGACATCACTTGCACAAGCAAAAAGTATCAGGGACTATTTAAAAGTATCGGCACAAATCGACAGCGATACGAGTTCCATCCAATTACCACTTGTGCAGGGTCAGGCTACATACTTGTTGAAACTGTTTCAGCAAGAGGTCTCGAATTGGGGCAATTCACATCAATACCATGATGCGTATAATGGCGGCGTCTATAATCTGGATTATGAGTATGATGCTCAGGGAATTGGTTCGGATGCTGATGCTGCTGTACAATCCTCACAAACGATAGATGATTACCAGTCAGCAATCGACTCAATCAATAACGACTTCTTACAATTAAGGGCTATGGAGGCCGATTACAGAGATAAATCATCATGGAATCAGCCGCACGCTGCCGATATCAGCTTGATGAAACACTATAATGTCTATGGCCCTTCTTCTGGCGCTGTACTTGTCGTCTCGCTGATTGAGCAGACACTTCGCTACTACAATAATGGAAAGCTGGTAAGGTCATTCTTAATTGTCACAGGACAATATTTGAGGCCTTCACCACCCGGATTCTGGAGCATTATCCTGCGTCAACACCCGACGCAATTCAAATCAACTGAGCCACCAGGTTCGGCTTTCTGGTATCCACCTACTCCTATTCAATACGCGATGGAGTATCATGCTGGTGGTTACTTCTTTCATGATAGTTGGTGGAGGGCAGACTACGGGCCAGGAATGAATTTCCCACATAGTGATTCTAGTGGTACCACGGCTTTCAATGGTAATGGAAGTCACGGTTGCATCAACATGAATCCCAACGATGTACAGTGGTTGTATCCCCAAATTGGGTGGGGAACACCTGTGATCGTGTACTAAGCATGTTTGACAGAGTAAATACGTTTCTGCTATAATCCAGGGGCACTCGTCCGACAAACTGTCGGCATTCTTTGTAGGTCAGCCCGTGTGAAGGGGCAGATGATTCGGGGAGGAATAATACTTACATGCCCAATAATGCCGCTGCACAAAAGCGCATGCGCCAGGAACAAAAGCGCCGCTTGCACAATCGCAGCGTTAAATCACTTGTTAAAACACAAATAACGAAAGCTCGCCAAGCTATTGCATTAGATGAGAATTCTGAAGAAGCTGTACGCGCTGCAGTGAGCGAACTAGACCGCGCCGCCAAAAAGGGTGTTATACATCGAAATAATGCTGCTCGCCGCAAATCGCGTTTGATGAAGCAGCTCAATGCAAAATAGTTTCTTGCGGCTAAGGCTCTGCTTCCCCTTTTTATCACGGGCTGAGCACGATGCGCATAGGAGATTGTAGGAGATGGCTGACAAACAAGTCGTAACCAAGCCCGCCGGACGGGCACTGCTAGCAGCAGTTGATAGCGCCGGGTTACGTAAGGATATACCAGAGATTAAATCAGGCGATACTGTACGCCTGCAAGTAAGAGTTGTTGAGGGGAACCGCGAACGCTTACAGCCGTTTGAAGGTGTGGTTATGCGCCTGCGAGGCGGCGGCGTAAACCGAAATTTTACAGTTCGCCGAATTACACACGGTGTTGGCGTCGAGCGTACATTCCTTATCAACTCTCCTCGTATCGAGAAAATCGACGTCGTACGTCATGCTCGTGTACGTCGTAAGCAACTCTATTATTTGCGCGGCTTGACCGGTAAGGCTGCTCGTCTGAAAGAATTGCGTCCAATGACGAGCAAACAGATTGCCGCTAAAGAAGCTGCCAGGGCTGAGAGGATGAAAGCATCGACTGTAGACGAAACTCCCGTTACTAGCAGCAATGAAAGTACCAACGAATAGTAAACAAGTACCAACCTTAGTTGAAGAAATGGCCCTGCTCAGTCAGGGCTATTCTTTTATCGCCGGTGTCGACGAGGCAGGACGAGGCTCTCTTGCAGGACCTGTCGTAGCTGCTGCTGTTATTTTACCCCTCGGTGACCTTTCCACATTTCACCTTGACCCCGATGAGTGCCTGGAATGCTTTGCCGGAGTGCGTGATTCGAAACAATTGACGGCAAGAGAAAGGGAACGGCTCTTCGATGTTGTGATGCGGCATGCATTGGCGGTTGGCGTTGGTATAGGCTCTGTCGAAATGATCGATGAGCGCAACATTTTGCAGGCTACGAAATATGCTATGTGCGATGCAATAGGCCAACTGTCGACTCCACCACAAGCACTGCTACTCGATGCAATTCATTTGCCTGATATTGAGCTTCTTCAGAGATCTATCATTAAGGGTGATGCACTGTGTCTCTCCATAGCAGCTGGGTCGATCATCGCGAAAGTGACCCGAGACCGCATCATGGTACAATTGCACGAGCTTTTTCCAGCGTATGGGTTTGCGCAACACAAGGGATATGGCACAGAAGAACATCTGACCGCCCTACGAGAGCACGGAGCATCCCCCCATCATCGAAGAAGCTTTGCACCTGTACGAGAACTTTTTGGGCTATTTCATGAAGAAGAGCTGAAAAGCTCTCGTATACCTGTGAAGTCTAAGAAGTTGGGATAGTTTCGTTGATGTCACCGAAATCGTAGGGACACAATGGTCCAACCCCGGCAACGTAGGCCGCAGAGCCATCAGTGTAAAATGTAGATTGGAAGTGATAATTCCCATCACTACGTTTTATGCCCCACGCGAGATCATAGGTACCCTGAGGCAGAGGATTGAACACGAAATCACCATTGCTCTGGATTGTCGCGGTTGGCGCCGTGCTAAGCAACTGGTAGAATTCGCTATCAGACGTATGTTGACGAAGGCCTTGTACGAGGGTAGCGGTGGGTGTGAGCGAGGGATCATTCGGGATAGTATTAATAAAATGTCCTTTGACCGGCTGATTCGCCTTTAATGCGTTGGTAGCCCGTTGACCCTCAGGCGTGTCCCCGAATTGTTTCGATAATTGTTGATATGTAGGAAATCTGGCATTTGCGGTCTGGTTTGATAATTGTTGATTGTAGGGGGTACTTGCTCTAGAAATGCAGGTTGGGGAGCATCAGATATTGCTGCCTTTAATTGCCCGCCGCACTTGCCGCAAAATGTAGCAGTATCGGGATTGTAGGACCCACATTGGTTACAAATCATGAAACGCCTCATTCTTTGTCTTCACATCAAACAGGCTATTCTTACTGTTTATTGTTAGTCTTTAGTATAGACGATTGGTGGTACAGTTTTTAACGTTGTGGGGTACCGGGTGATGGCAAGGGCATTGATGCCAACATAGGTGTTCTGGAGTCCCACACGGATTAGCCAGAACAGGGCTGGAATGGAGCGCACGTGACGCTTGTCATCCTTCGCTGGCGCTCAGGATCTCTCGCGATGGGCACTGAGATCCTTCGCTTTGCTCAGGATGACAAAAGGATAAGCTCAGGATGACAAAAGGATAAGCTCAGGATGACATTTGTGAGATGAGGATGACATTGGGAGCGATTCGTCTCTCCTCGTCTGATGAGCTCATGGGGCTTTGCAGGTGTGCTATACTCTGTCTGGACACAAGCACGACGCTGTTTGAATTTCTTTTTTCCAGGGGACCAAGAAGTACATGCCTGATTATGTTTGGGGTCGTAATCCTATTTTAGAGACATTGCGTTCGACGAGGCAGGTGAAGCGCATTTTAATTGCTGATGGCCAACGTGATGCGCCTGCTATTGCTGCTATTTTGCATGAGGCGGAACGGCGGCGCATTCCTATTGAGATGGTGTCGCGCCATCGATTAGAGCAGCTTAGCCAGGGAGCGGTTCACCAGGGCTGTTTGGCGGTGGTAGAACAGCGAAAGTATGCGACGATTGATCAAATTTTAGCGTTTGCGGAGGGGAAAAACGAAGATCCGTTTTTGTTGATATTAGATGCTATCCAGGATGTTAATAATCTTGGGTCTCTGCTGCGCAGCGCGGAGGCGGTGGGTGTGCATGGTGTGGTTATTCCGGAACATCACGCGGCTGAAGTCAATGCGACGGTGGTTAAAACTTCGGCGGGGGCTAGTGAACACCTGTTGATAGCCAGGGAAACGAATCTGACACATGTAATTGATTTTCTCAAGAAGAAAAATATCTGGGTGATTGGGTTAGATAGTGAGACGAAAACGGAGTACGACAAGGCTGATCTTACGGGTCCACTGGCGCTTGTGGTGGGGAACGAGGGAAAGGGTATCAGCAGGTTAGTACGCGAGCATTGTGATGTACTGATTAGGCTTCCGATGCGTGGTTACATTTCATCTCTGAATGCCGCGGTTGCCGGGAGCATTGCTCTATATGAAGCGTTGCGACAACGAAGCCATCAAGGCATGGCGCAAGGCAAGAAGTAGCGAATGCCAGTACGTTACAAGTTTCGGTAACCAACGTTTGTATTGTTGAAACAATGTTGAGGGTCATCAAGGTTCACAGGTAGGCTATTTCTGGGAGTTGTATGGTGTTAAAAAGACATTTAAGGGGGCTGATTATAGTATTTTGCTGTGGGTGTTTTCTTTGGGGATTCTTGAGCGTTGTGATGGAGGGGAATCCTCCTGATGTGTACAGCGCTCACGTTTATATGGGACCGCATGTAGCATCCGCTGCTACAGTGACACCTACGCCGTCTGTTACTGCTACACCATCACCAACGCCCTCACCCACTCCGTCACCAACTCCCACTCCTACGCCGTCACCAACCCCAGCGCCGACTTCTACGCCTACACCTACTCCTACCCCGTCGCCAACTCCCTCTCCTACGCCGTCACCAACCCCATCACCAACAGCTACAATAGCTCCTACACCAACACCTACACAGGGAACCGGTGGTAACATCGGCGGAGGTGTGGCAAACGTTTTGGTATTTGTTTTAGGGGGTCTGGGTTTGATATTTATTGTGACGGGGATTATCGTGTACGTGATGTATTCGCGGCAAGTGTAGATAGTGTTTTACGATTTATAATCATGTTTCTATTTTTTATTAAATAGCGCGCACATTCCGCGCAAAATGCGCGGGAGTTTTTTGCTGAGTTATTGTTTGTAAGGTAAACATTGTTTTTGTTGGTTGAATATTGAATTGATGGGCTTTAAGGCCGATAAATCGCCGATGGGCACGATAAATCGGCCCCATAGGCATTCAGTGAACGTACTACTCGAGGAGGAGCGCCCCTCCCAAGGGCGACCGCAAGGGTCCCATCCACTCATCCTCACTACCCCCGCCCATACAAAGACACGGATCTGCCACTGCCCGCTTCGTAGTCTTTGTAAGGGCGGGGGTCGGGTGGTGCGGAGCGGGGACCCTTGTGGTCGCCCTGGGGTGGGGTTGTGGCCGGTTAACTGAATACCTATGTGGGCGCGATCAATCGGCCCCTACAGGCGTTGGGTTATTTTGTTCATCAACATTATCGTGCACATCGCCGATTTATCGGCCTGGGAGGGGCATCGACGGACCATGGGCCGATCAATCGGCGGTGCGCCAATGAATTGTGCGCCTACGGGATATGACCGATATTGCTTGTTAAAATTCATAATCGGCGGTGGGCGCGATCAATCGGCCCCTACTACAAGGCATAGTGGAAGACGGAGGTAATGTATTACATTTCATTATCGTCTAGGTAATTTAGTCCACTCACACTCTCATATTCCCCTTGAAGATACAGAAAATAGCTTGAAGAGAAATGCGCTGTTCAGCCGATGTGTTTTGTACGTGCGGCAGGCTACACTCTTGGAAATGGTTCTCCTCTATTTCGAGATCCACTAAAGAAACAACGTGAAAAATCACAGAAGAGGTGACAAAATGTCAATACAACCCGAAGAAGCTCGCAGCCTTTCACTCGATGAGGCTACGATTCAGGATTTCCAGGCTGGCCTACGCGGCCAGGTGGTCCTTCCCGAAGATGCAGATTACGACGACGCCCGCAACGTGTGGAACGGCATGATCGACCGGAGACCCGCCCTGATCGCCCGCTGTGCCGGGGTTGCCGACGTCAGCAAGGCCATCCGCTTTGCTCGCGACCAGCATCTGCTGTTGGCGGTGCGCGGCGGGGGCCACAACGTGACCGGAGCAGGCACCTGCGATGATGGCCTGGTCATCGATCTCTCATCTATGAAGGCAGTGCAGGTTGATAGCGAGCGTCACACCGCGCGCGTCGAACCTGGAGCGACCTGGGAAGATTTCGATCATGAGGCGCAGAAGTACGGCCTTGCCACCACCGGCGGCCTGATCTCGTCAACCGGTGTGGCCGGTTTTACGCTCGGTGGCGGTATCGGCTGGCTGGTGCGCAAGCATGGGCTGGCCTGCGACAATCTGATCTCGGCGGAGGTCGTTACCGCCGAAGGGCAACTGGTGAGGGCCAGCGCAGGCGAAAACCCGGATCTCTACTGGGGCCTGCGTGGTGGAGGCGGCAATTTCGGGGTGGTCACGGCGTTCAAGTTCGC
>WNFW01001718.1_pt1 | contig 24330 bp, 23 predicted proteins | sample 5400131 | NCBI WGS metagenome assembly WNFW01 (sample SAMN13153362, study PRJNA577476) | soil metagenome | isolation source: 20 cm soil or saprolite under grassland replicate 1 | place: USA:California | collected 2016-06-15 | reverse complement strand
ATTTCCGTTTCGGCTAGGTCCTCTGCCCTGCCTAAGGGTTGCTCCCCATGCCGGTTCAGGCGGTGATGGCTGGAATCGCTCGACGGCGTCGAATTTTTTCGCGCAAATACCAGACTGGCTGGCGGAGGGAGAGGGATTCGAACCCTCGATACGGTTTCCCGTATACACGCTTTCCAAGCGTGCGCCTTCAGCCGCTCGGCCACCCCTCCGGATCGAAACCGGCACTATAGCGGCGGTCGCGGGCGGGACAATCTCGTGCTGCGGGCCGCCCGCGAGCCGCCCGGTGATGTAGGAGGCCGGGCGACCGGAAGGAAGGACGGCGGCGGACAAGCAGCGCAGCCACCGGCCGGTGATCGCCCCTGCCGGGCTGTGGTCCCGATCCCTGTTGAACCGCGGCACCGGCCGGAGTAATCGACCCGCAGAGCTCTCCTGCGGGCGGTCGCGCGGCCCGACGTTCGGCCGGGGACACGACCGGCAGAGCAGATCGAGGCGCGCCGGGGTCGACGGAATCAAGGCATGATCCGCTTCTTGCTGCGTTTTCTCGGCCTGTGGATCCTCGCGGCGGCGTTCATCGCGTTGGTGCGCGACGGGACCAAGGTCATCGCGGCCGCGAATGGGCTGTTCTTCACCGCGCTCGGCAAAGACTGGTACGACATCAACCCCAATTCGCTGCAGCTCATCCAGCCCGCGATCGAGCGCCATGTCGCCGTATGGCTGTGGAACCCGGTGATCCAGACGGTGCTGGAGCAGCCGACCTGGCTGGTGCTCGGCGTGATCGGGTCGATCCTGATCCTGCTCGGGCGCAAGAGGAAACCGCTGATCGGCTATGGGCGCGATTGAGCCGCGCCGGCCCCTTGCGGCCGCACGGAAACGCCGCTCGCCGCTTCGTGACCGCGGCTACCCGCCGTTTTGATGCCGCGGAGACCCCGGCCCGACACTATATTGGGTGGGCTCGATATCGGGTGTGCTTGGCGGCGCGGGCCGCAAGAGGAGACCGTCATGTTCGGGTTCAAGAAGAAGCTGGAAATGCCGAGCGCGGAGGAGGCGCTCCCCGGCCGCTCGACGCCCATTCCCACTGCGGAACGCCATTTCGTCCTCGGCCGGCCGCTCCAGGGCCCCTACCCGCAAGGCTTCGCCCATGCGCTGTTCGGCATGGGCTGCTTTTGGGGCGCCGAGCGCAAGTTCTGGGAGCTCGGCGAGGGTATTTTCGTGACCGCGGTCGGCTATGCCGGCGGCCTCACGCCCAATCCGACCTATGAAGAAGTCTGCAGCGGGCGGACCGGGCACAACGAGGTCGTGCTCGTGATCTTCGACCCGAGCCGGATCCCGTACGAGCGCCTGCTCAACACGTTTTGGGAAAACCACGACCCGACCCAGGGCATGCGCCAGGGCAACGACGTCGGCACACAATATCGTTCCGCGATCTACACGTTCGATCCGGCGCAGCGCGCCGCCGCAGAGGCTTCGAAAGCCGCCTACACCAAGGCGCTCCGGGCCAAAGGCTACGGACCGGTCACCACCGAGATCTGCGACGCGCCGCCGTTGTATTTCGCCGAGGATTATCATCAGCAATATCTCGCCAAGAACCCGATGGGCTATTGCGGGCTCGGCGGCACCGGCGTGAGCTGCGCCGTGGGCATTGCCGTGCCCGCGGCATAGATCGGATCGAGACCAAGAGCACGGGACCCAGCCCACCGTCGCGCCGGCATGTCGTCTGTCCCCCGCTCCCTGCTAAGATATTTCCGGAAACAGAACGCGACCGGGGGAGACGCCATGACCACGCCCGCCGACGCGCCACAGGTGAACGTTCCGGCGCTGATCGATGCGCAGAAGATCGGCACGTTCCAGATCCGCGTCGCCGTCCTGTGCGCCGCGGTGGTGTTCATGGACGGCTTCGACGCCCAGGCGATCGGTTATGTGGCGCCGACGCTGAGCAAGGCCTGGAGCCTGAAGCCCGGAGAGCTGGGCCCCGTGTTTGCCGCCGGCCTGTTCGGGCTCATGCTCGGCGCGCTGGCGTTCAGTCCGCTTGCCGACCGGATCGGGCGCAAGCCGGTCATCATCTTCTGCACGCTGTGGTTCGGCGTCACCTCGCTGCTCACCGTCACCGCGGAATCGACGACGAGCCTCCTGGTCTGGCGCTTCGTCACCGGCCTGGGGCTCGGCGGCGCCATGCCCAACCCGATCGCGCTGACGTGCGAATACGCGCCGCAGCGCAGCCGCGCCACCATGATCATGGTGATGTTCATCGGGTTTTCGCTGGGCTCGGCGGTCGGCGGGGCCATCGCGGCGCAGCTCGTGCCCTCCTACGGCTGGCAGAGCGTGTTCTGGCTCGGCGGCATTTTTCCGCTGCTGCTGGCGCCGGTGCTGATTTTCTGGTTGCCGGAATCGATCCGGCTGCTGGCCCTGAAGGGGACCCGGAACGAGTACGTGGCTGGCCTCATCAGAGCCATCAACCCGGCCCTGCGGTTCGCGCCCGGCACCCGGTTCATCGCGCCGGAGGAACACCCGGAGGGATTCCCGGTCGAGCACCTGTTCACCGAGGGACGCGCGCTAGCCACCGTCCTGATCTGGGTGATGTTCTTCACCAATCTGCTGGTGATCTATTTCTGCGCCACCTGGCTGCCGACCGTCATCAACAACACCGGAGTTTCGGTGCGGCTCGCGGTCATCGCCACGGCATTGTTCCAGGTCGGCGGCATCGTCGGCACGCTGGTGCTCGCGGTTCTGATCGAGCGTTTCGGTCCGTATCGGGTGCTGGCGGGCGCGTATTTCGCCGCCGCCATCCTCATCGCGGCCATCGGGCAAGCCGGTTCGACGATCGAGCTCGTCATTCCGGCGGTGTTCGGCGCGGGTTTCTGCGTGGTCGGAGCCCAGATCGGCGCCAATGCGCTCACCGCGACGTTCTACCCGACCTTCATCCGCTCGACCGGGGTCGGCTGGGCGCTCGGCATCGGCCGCGTCGGCTCCATCATCGGGCCGCTGCTGGGCGGCATGATGCTCTCGCTGCAATGGCACATCCCGACCATCTTCTTCGCCGGAGCGGTCCCGGTGCTGATCGCCGGTTGTGCCGTGCTCGCGATGGGGCGATTGCCGAAAATCGCCAAGCATCAAGGGCCGTCCGCGGTGGCCGCGATGTGACCCGATACGCCCTGCCCGGCGCGGGCGGCAGCATCATCGTCTCGTCCCGGCCATGAGGCCGTCAGCGTGGCCGTCGGCGCGGCCGTGATCCGAGCGTCCACGCTCGCTCATGGCTGGCCTGCGGCAATCCGCGTTGAAATTGCCGCGCTGCAAGCCGATCTCTAAGACTTCGCACGCCGAACCATTCGCCGATCCAGATCCGGTCATCCGCAAAGCCTTGCCCATGCGCGTTTCGAGATGAATTCCCGCCCCGTGGTCGCCCCGCAAATGCCGCTCGATCACGCCGCCGTGCGCACGATCGTGCTCGGCATCCTGCTGGCGATGCTGCTCGGCGCGCTCGATCAGACCATCGTCGCCACCGCGCTGCCGACCATCGGGCGCGACCTCGGCAACGTCGAGGACCTCTCCTGGGTGGTCACCGCCTATCTGCTGACCGCCACGGCCGTCACGCCGCTGTACGGGAAGCTCAGCGACATTCACGGCCGGCGCACGATGCTGCTGGTCGCCATCGGCGTGTTCGCGCTCGGGTCGATCGCCTGCGCGCTGGCGCCGAGCATGGCGGTGCTGATCGTTGCGCGCGGGCTCCAGGGGCTCGGCGGGGGCGGGCTGCTGTCGCTGGCGCAAACCATCATCGCCGACGTGGTCCCGCCGATCGAGCGCGGCCGCTATCAAGGCTATATCGGCGTGGTGTTCGCTTCCTCGAGCATCGGCGGCCCGGTGCTGGGCGGCTTCTTCGCCGAGCACCTGCACTGGTCGCTGATCTTCTGGATCAACCTGCCGCTCGGGCTGCTGGCGTTTCTCATGACCAACAGCGTGCTCAAGCGCCTGCCGCGCTACGAGCGGCGGCATCGCCTCGATCTTGCCGGCGCGGTGCTGATGGTCGCGGCAACCACCGCGCTGCTGCTGGCGCTGACCTGGGGCGGCACGCGCTATCCGTGGTTCTCGCCTCGCATCGTCGGCCTGCTCGCGGCATCGGCCGCGTTCTGGCTCATGTTCGTCGTCCGCCTGATGACCGCGCGGGAGCCGTTCCTGCCGCTGCCGGTGCTGTTGAACCGGGTGGTCGGTATCGGCACGGCGTCGGTCAGTTGCGTGTTCGGCACGATGATCGGCTTGACCATCTTCGTGCCGCTCTATTTCGAAGTGGTGCTCGGGCTGAGCGCGAGCGAATCCGGCCTGGCGTTGATCCCGCAGCTCGCCGGAACCGTCGTGGGCTCGACCGCCGCGGGTCGCGCCATGGTGCACATGCGCCACTACAAGCGAATGCCGATGGTCGGCCTCGGGCTGGCGATCGCCGCGCTTGCGGCAATGGCCGCGGCGCCGACGGCGCTACCGCTCGCGGCGATCTGCACCTTGCTGGGGATGGTCGGCATCGGCATGGGCACGCTGTTTCCGGTGACCACGGTCTCGGTGCAGAATGCGGTGCTGCCGCATCAGCTCGGCACCGCCACCGGCGTCATGAACTTTTTCCGCTCCCTGGGCGGAGCGCTGATGGTCTCGGTGTTCGCCGCGATCGTGCTGGGCGGGAGCGCGACCCAGGGCAAGCCGAGAGTCACGCTGGAAACGCTGGCCGGTGAGCTGGGCAATGCCGGAGCCGGCCTCGGCGGGGTGTTCCGCTGGGTGTTCGCGGCGGCCGCGTGTTGCCTCGCGGTCGGGCTCGTCTGCCTGCTGCTCATGGAGGAGCGGCCGTTGCGCGGCCGACAGCCGAGCGCGAGCACTCCGATCGCCGCGGAATAGCTTCGGGCTGGTTCAACTCGAGCGCAGCGCAGCCGTCACGAGCCGTTCATCTCGCGCAATCCGCTGACGAACAGCTCCGGGATCAGCAGCGTGCTCGGCGTGCGCAGCCTGAGCTCCTGCGCCAGCTCCGCCGCGAAATCATTGCAATTGTTCAGAAGCGCGTTCCACAGCTGCGTGTTGGCGCGGAGCCGGCCGATCGCGGCGGTGATTTTCGCGAATTCCTCGGCGGTCACGATCCGCAGATACGCCTCGGTTACCGGATCGGTCAGATCATCTTCGACCGCATCCACCGTTGCCGGCACCGGCAGCACGTGCCCGAGCATGAACCCGACCGGACCGCCCTCGGGGTAAAGCCCGGCGTAATGCACGTCGGTGCGCTTGCCGCGGCCGTCGAGCTGGCCGTACACCACATAGGTGTGGCCGTAAAAACCGGTCCGGGACCGGAATTCGACGAAATACCGCACCGCATTGAGCGGCGCGGCTTGCGTTTCCGGCCTCGTTTGCGACGCGCGTGGGCCCGTGTTTGCGGCCGGCCCGGACTGCAGCGATAATTGTGCCCCCGCCTCGTGACGGTCGCTTGCGCCGAGCGGCGCCGGAACCACCAGCGCGAACGCGAGCGCGCCGAATACGAACGACCCGAGTTTCTTCCCCAAGAGCCCGTCCCCGTCCGCGGTCGGTGATGCCGGCCGGCACGACGGCCCGGTCCGCCCAACCGCCGAATCCGGCATTGCTTTTCTCACGCGCGGCCCCCGGGGGCAAGCTCGGCACGGCCCGCGACGGGTAGGCGAAATCCCGATATGGTTGACGAAAGCTTGCCGTCGCGCTTCCGCGCCGATTGTAAGGCCCGGGCGGAAATGCTACGGCCCTGCCGGCCGGCCTAAGGATAACCTCGGCACAGAGAGCTCGACCGAGGCTGGACGCATCTGGCTCGGATCCCGGAGGCGCTCGATGTCGCAAAAAACCCGGCTCAAGGTGCGGGTCGATCGCGCGCGTTGTCAGGGACATGCCCGCTGCAACGCGCTCGCGCCGGAGCTGTTCGACCTCGACGAGCTGGGCAACGCGCGGGAGACCGGCGACGGCAGCGTGCCGGCCGGGCTCGAGGACAAGGCTTGGCTTGCCCGCGCGAACTGCCCCGAGCTCGCCATCGAGGTGATCGAGGAGCAGGACGGATGAGCGCGCGGCGGCCGGTCAACGATTGGGAACGCGATTTCGATCACCTCGACCCGCGCTGGATCGAGAACCCTTATCCGATTTGGGACGAGTTGCGCCGGCACTGCCCGATCGCGCACACCGACCGCTTTCTCGGCGTGTATTTTCCCAGCCGCTACGAGGACGTTCGCGCCATCGCCTACGACACCGAGCATTTCTCCTCGCGACGCATCGTTGTGCGCGAGAGCCCTCCGCCACGGCAGCCGGCGCCGCCGATCACCTCCGATCCGCCCCATCACCGGCCGGCCAAGACGGTGCTGCTCCCGGCGTTCACGCCGGAGGCGATCAGCCACCACGAGCTGAGGACGCGCGACATCTGCCGCGAGCTGCTGGACCGTGTCGCCGGAAAACCGGGCTGCGATGCGGCGGTGGACTACGCGCAGGAGATTCCGGTGCGGGTCATCGCGCATATGCTCGGCGTTCCCGAAGCCGACGGGGCGCAGTTCCGCAAGTGGATCCACGAGGTGCTGGAGCTCGGCATCACCGATGACCAGGCCCTCGCGCGCGCGAGCGCGGAAATGACCGCATATTTTTCCGAGCGAATGACCGATCGCCGCGTTTCCCCGCGCGACGACCTGATCAGCTATTTCGTTCATACCAGGATCGACGGCGAGCTGATGACCGAGCAGCACATCAACGGCACGCTGCGTCTGCTGCTGATCGCCGGCATCGACACCACCTGGAGCGCGATCGGCTCCTGCCTCTGGCATCTGGCCGGCCATCCGGCCGACCGCGAGCGACTCCTTGCCGAGCCCGAGCTGATGCCGTTCGCGGTCGAGGAATTTTTGCGCGCTTATGCGCCGGTGACGATGGCGCGCGAGGTCGTCGCGGAGACCCAGGTCAACGGCTGCCGCTTCGAGGCCGGGCAAATGGTGCTGCTGTCCTTCCCGGCCGCCAATCGCGACCCAAAGGTGTTTCCCGATGCCGATCGCGTGGTCATCGACCGCAAGGAGAACCGGCACGCGGCGTTCGGGCTCGGCATTCACCGCTGCATCGGATCGAACCTCGCCCGCATGGAGATCCGGGTCGCGCTGCAGGAATGGCTCGCGCGCATTCCGACGTTCCGGCTGGATGCGAACGGCGCGGTCAAATGGTCCGAGGGGACGGTACGCGGGCCGCGCCGCCTCCCGGTGCTGTTCGGGTGAACCAGCCGCGACGTTCGCCGCCCGCCTTGCTCGCCCGATGGTGCATGGGACGCCCGGGAGCTACATAGGCGCCGATGCACGATATCGGCCAGGCTTTCCTCACCGCGGTCCGTCTCATCCGCAGCTTCGACCCGGAGCTGATCGGGATCGTAACCTTGTCGCTGCGCGTCAGCCTGTCCGCGGCGGTGATCGCCATGGCGGTCGGCGCGCCGCTCGGCGGCGCGCTGGCGGTGAGCCGGTTCCGCGGCCGGCAAGCCGTCATCGTGCTGGCGAACGCGCTGCTCGGCCTGCCGCCGGTCGTGGTCGGGCTGTTGATCTATCTCGTCCTGTCGCGCTCGGGACCGCTCGGCTTTCTCGGCCTGCTGTTCACGCCGACCGCCATGATCATCGCGCAAATGCTGCTCGCCACGCCGATCGTGGTGGCGCTGGTCCACCGCGCCATGGCGGTGCTGTGGACGGAATACGGCGACGTGATGCGGGTCGACGGTGCCTCCAAAGGCCGCAGCATCCGCGAGCTGTTCGTGATCGGCCGCGGCGCATTGCTGACCGCGTTCCTGGCGGCGTTCGGCAGGGCGATCGCCGAGGTCGGCGCGATCATCATCGTCGGCGGCAACATCCGCGGTTTGACCCGCACCATGACCACGGCGATCGCGCTCGAGACCAGCAAGGGCGACCTCGCGCTTGCGCTCGGCCTCGGGATCATCCTGATCCTGCTCAGCGTGATGGTGAGCGCCGCGGCCTTCCTGCTCGGCAGCTGGGCGGCAAGACATTGAGCCGCCCCGTCACGGCTGTGCTGGCCTTGGAAAGTCTGAATACTACCGGGTCGAAGCCGACATATGCTCGGCAGTCTGTTTGCTAAGTCGCGTACTCATAAGCCGAAGCTGGCCGGCAACACTTAGTCAACGTCCGCTCTCGAGTGCATTGCGGACTCAAAGTCAGACGTCGAGCCAAGACCGAGAAGTGCCACATCCAGACATCCCCCGTCGTCGGCGGGACCCGCACTGCAGGAGTAGGTCCTGACCGGACCCCAGGGACCGGTTTGCTAAGCAGGCGCCGGACCAAGCACCCTCTTGGCCGGGATGACAGGAGGCATACACTGCCCTCGCTCAGCACGTGGCTGCGGGCCGACGAGGTGATCGAATGAAGCGGCGAGAGTTCATTGCGCTGATCGGCAATGCAGCAATAATGCGGTCACCGGGCGCTGGCGCCGAGCAAGCTGCCAGGGTTTGGCGAATTGGGTTCCTCGGTTCGTCGCCGGCGGAATCGTTAAACGAACGTGGCGAACCCGGAGGGAGCCGGTTCGATGCGCTCCGAGCGGGCATGCGGGAGCACGGCCATGTGGAGGGGAAGGATTTTATCATCGAATGGCGAGTGCCCGAGCGGGCAGAGCGCTGCCGGGAACTCGCAGCGGAGCTTGTTCGACTAAAAGTCGATATCATCATTGCAGTAGGATGGCCTGTGGTCGAGGCCGCCCAGGCGGCAACCAGTACTATCCCCATCGTCATAGGTTATCTGTCCGATCCAGTCGCTCTCGGCATCGTTCAGGGCTTGGCCCGGCCTGCGGGCAACGTCACCGGGCTGTCAAGTTCTATGACTGACATCATTCCAAAACACCTGGAACTGCTGATGACCGCCGTGCCGAAGCTATCTCGTGTTGCTGCGCTTCTGAATCCCACAAATCCCACCGGCCCCCTCCTGCTAAGGCAGCTCCAAGCATCTGCCGATATGGCTGGCATGACGCCCGTGCCGGTGGAAGCACGTAGTGCCGAGGAGATTATCCGTGGGTTTACCGACATGGCCAAAGACCGGATTGAGGCTGTTATCGTGATGATTGATCTGGTGTTCACGACTCAGCGACATCAGATTGCGGAACTCGCTCTCAAACACTCTCTGCCATCGATCTATGGTATCAACGAATACGCAGCAGCTGGCGGTTTAATGAGCTATGGAGACAACCTATCGGTATTCTACCGACGGACTGCAGCGTACGTAGACAGGATTATGAAGGGGGCAAAGCCCGGCGATCTTCCGATCGAGCAGCCCACGGCATTCAATCTGGTGGTAAACAAAAAGACAGCGAACGCTCTCCGTATCAAGATTCCACCGGAATTGCTCGTCCGTGCCGACGAGGTGATCGAATGAGCGGTTGGCCGCATGTCCGAGTTGGGTCAATCTCGTCGTTTCAAGCACGCGGTGACTTTGTCCGATTAACCCCGAGGAGCGGACGTTTCCGGCGCAATCGGTTCTTCGGGAACGTGCCAAAAGTGGCCATCCCCACGCCACTTGGGCGTGATGCGAAGCACAGTTCCGATAGCGAAATATGCTATGTTAACGAATCGAGCATCTACCCGTTTGAGCGAGGGCTTGCACAGCTCGGTTGGACGGAGGGCCGTAACATGACAATCGATCGGCCGAACTACGGGGCCGGTCCGGCCAGAAGGGACTCCGTTGCCGAACTCGTCGCCCAGAAACCAGACGTTATTCTAGCCAAGGACGCACAGGAAACGAAAGCGGTGTTGGAGCAAACCCACACTGTGCCAATCGTGTTCGCCATGTCCGCCGATCCAGTCGGAGACGGCCTGGTCGAGAGCTTCGCGCGACCCGGAGGCAATGTCACCGGATTCTCCAGTTTCGAACCCGGGATGGGAGGCAAGTGGGTCGAGTTGCTCAAGGAGATCGCACCAAATGTGAACCGCGTGGCGGTCATCGTGCATCCGGATGAGCCCAAGGCGTCGCTCGCTGGGTTCCTGCGCGCAACCGAGCCTTCCGCGCGCTCCTTCGGGGTAGAGCTGACCATCATCCCCGACAACCCCAAGGTTTCAAGAAGCTATAGTGACAGCATCATCGAGCTTGAGCGCGCAATTGATGGATTCGCTCGAAAACCGAACGGCGGCCTGATCGTGTTCCCAGGCACCTATACCACTACTACCCATTATCGTCAGAGCCTCTGGCTAGCAGAGCGATATCGCCTGCCCGCCGTCTACCCGTTCAAACCCTACGTCCGCTCCGGCGGCTTGATATCTTACGGTGTTGACATAGCCGACCAATTTCGGCGCGCGGCATCCTATGTCGACCGCATCCTTCGGGGTGAGAAGCCTGGCGACCTTCCGGTTCAGGCGCCGACCAAGTTCGAGGTAGCCATCAATCTGGGTGCAGCCAAAACTCTCGGGCTCACGATCCCGCAATCCATCCTGATCCGCGCCGACGAGGTGATCGAATGACGGCGCTGGTTGGCTTGCTGCGATGCGGCGATGTCTGCTTGGGGTCAAACCCGGTCCTCCGGGTGTTTCCGCTACACGTCCGCTCAGGGACCTTAAGCGGAATTGCGGGCCGCACAGTGCGATGTCGCAGTCGTGCCGACAACCGACATCGGGCTTGTAGACGCTGCGGTTTGTGCGAGGTCTCGACGAGGCGGGGCCCGCCAGAGTCGCGATGCCTCCCGACGCCACTGCAGGGGCCGGCACAAGCGATCAGGTGGCGTGACCGGCCGCTTCCAATATTAGATTGGCGATCTCTCGTGGATGCGAGATAATGCCAAGATGGCTGGATTCGATCTCGATGGTCTTGGCCTTCATTCGCTTCGCCATGAAGCGCTGAAGGTCCGGGTTGATAGTGCGGTCCTTGCTTGAGACTTGATAGAAACATGGCTTTGTGCGCCAGGCCGCTTGCGTCACGCGGTCGCCGAAGATGGGCTCGGCGGCCCGGCCCTGGACCGCGTACAATGCGCGGGCCGTGCCTGGGTCAATGTCGCCGGCAAAATCGCGGAGGAAGGCCTCCTCACTCAGCTGAACATAGCCGTTGGCGTGAACGAGGCCCGCGCTCGCCGGCGGGGTAGGATATGGCTTGGCGAGCGCCGTATAATCCTCGTTCGCGTCAGGCGCACGTGCCGAGCAGTACACCAAGGCCGATACCTTCGGGTCGCCCCCCGTCTGCGTGACAACCTCGCCTCCATAGGAGTGGGCGACCAAAACCGTCGGGCCATCCTGCAAGGTCAGGGTGCGGCGCGTGAATTCACAATCCTCATCTAACGATCGCAGAGGATTTTGAACCGCCGTAACGTTTAGGCCGACCTGCTGCAAAAGCGGGATTACTCTTAGCCAGCAAGATCCGTCAGCATAAAGGCCATGAACCAAAACCACGTTACGTGCGGGCGTGAGCGGCTGAGTCTGCGCTCGCGCCTTGCCCGCGCCGATTATTGAGGTTGCCGCTCCAGCGAGCAATGCGGCGGTTACTCTGCGTCTGTCGAGCATCCTGCTTGTCCTTTGAAGAATCCTGAACCTTTGTCGCCATCACGGTATCGAGTGGGGTCAGTCTGGATGTATTGTTCTTTATTTCGGACTGCTACACCATTTAACCGCGACGGTAATCGCTATCGTGTTCACAGCACGTCGATCAAAGCCATGCTCTCAATTGGCGTGCTTCGTTGAATCTTGCCCAAAGATGCCTCGCGACCCAGCGGACCGCCGGAAAGGCGGTTGCACTTAGGCGACCGGGCAAACGTGACTCGATCTATCGACGCCAGTTGGATTCGATAGATCCCATCATATCAGAGAGCGCAAGTTCCGCTTCCGGTCAATCGCGTCGCTTTCGCGATGCCCGCGCGATGTCGGCTTAGCGGGCAATTTCGGAAATGCCAGTTCGGTGTTGAAGGTATCGGGATTGTCGTGATTCACGCTCCGAAACTGGAGGCTCGAATCATGCGGTATGAACTCACGGACTATGAGTGGGCCGCCATCAGGCCGTTCCTCCCGAATAACCACGGGGCGTGCCGCGTGTAGATGACCGTCGTGTCCTCAACGGCAGCCGGTCGGATCTTGCGATCAGGCGCATCATGGTGCGACCTGCCGTAGAGCTTTGGCCCCCTATGCGACCTATTACAATCACGATCCCTTCAGATCGCGGGCATCGGGAAAGAACAGCTGCTCGCCCCCGACCTTGTAGGCGGCGATCGTCCGCTGGCCCTCCGGGGAGACGAGCCAGTCCACGAAGGCCTGCCCTTCCCTCGCCCTCACGTTGGGATGCTTTGCCGGATTGACCAGCATCACGCCGTATTGATTGAACAGCCGGCGGTCGCCTGCCACCAGGATCGAAAGCTCGCCGCGGTTCTGGAACGACAGCCAGGTCCCGCGGTCGCAGAGCAGATAGGCATTGGCGGCCGCCGCCATGTTGAGCGCGGCGCCCATGCCCTGGCCGATCTCGCGGTACCAGGCGCCTTTGACCGGGCCGATATCGATGCCCGCGTCGTGCCAATAGCGCAGCTCCGCGGCGTGGGTGCCGGACCGGTCGCCGCGCGAGATGAACGGCGCCTTGATGGCCGCGATCTTGCGCAATGCCTCGAGCACGTCCTCGCCGCCGGCGATCCGCGCGGGGTCGCTGCCCGGGCCGATCACGACGAAGTCGTTGTACATCACGTCGAAGCGCTTCACGCCGAAACCCTCGGCGAGGAATTTCTCTTCCGCCGCCTTGTCGTGGACGAACACCACGTCGGCATCGCCGCGCCGGCCGATGTCGAGCGCCTGACCGGTTCCGACGGCGACCACGTTCACGCGGATTCCGCTTTTCGCGGTGAATTGCGGGAGCAGATAGCCGAACAGACCCGATTGCTCGGTGGAGGTCGTCGAGGCGACCGTGATCGAGCGCTCCTGCGCGAGCGCCACGGAGGCAACAAGCAGGCCGGCAAGCGCGACTAGGGCGAGGTATTGGCGTTTCATCGGGATCCCGGCAGTGCGGACAGGTCGTGGAACGCGCAACCTATCGAGCGCTCTCCGAGACGGCGACCGGACATATCGGCGCGCGTCGGCTCGCCCGATGCGCCGGCGCCGGCCGCCGTCGGCAGCTTCCCTTGCGGCGGATAGTATGGTGGATTCTCCATGAACCCGCCATCGATCGGCGGGGATGGAGATTGCGATGCCGGACGCGAGCTGGATGATCAAGGGCCGGGAGTTCGGGCACTGCAATTGCGCCTACGGCTGTCCCTGCCAGTTCAACGCCCTGCCGACATATGGCGACTGCCAGGCGGTGGTCGGCATGCAGATCGACGAAGGATATCACGGCCCGACACGGCTCGACGGGTTGCGCACGGTGAGCATCCTCAAATGGCCCGGCCCCATCCACGAAGGCAAGGGCGAAGCCAGCATCATCATCGACAAGCGCGCAACCGCGGCGCAGCGCGAGGCGCTGCTTCGGATTCTCGGCGGCCAGGATACCGTGCCCGGCGCGACGATGTTCCAGGTGTTTTCCACGACGTTCGACAAAGTCCACGATCCGATCTTTGCTGACATCGAGTTCGAGGTCGACGTGGACGCGCGCAAGGCTCGCCTGAAGGTCGCGGACCTGGTCGAGGCGCGCGGCGAGCCGATCCGCAACCCGGTCACGGGCAACGAGCACCGCGCCCGCTTCGACATGCCGAACGGCTTCGAGTTCGCGGCAGCCGAAGTGGGCCGCGGCTGGGCCAAGACCGACGGCCCGATCCGGCTCGAGCTCGCGGATTCCCACGCGCATTTCGCCGATCTGCACTTGTGCCAGACCGGCGTCATCCGCTGAAGCGAATGGCGGAAGGATCGCTGGAGATCCTGCTTCGCCGCGACCGCGTGGTCGTGGCGGGCGCGCTCGCCGTTCTCACCGCGCTCGCCTGGGCCTATGTGCTGTGGCCGGCCTTCGGCATGAGGATGCCGGCCACCGAGGCAAGCGGCATGCCCATGGGCGACATGGGCGCCATGCTGGCACCGTCGCCCAGGCCGTGGAGCGGCGCCGAGTTCCTGTTCGTGCTGACGATGTGGGCGGTGATGATGGTCGGCATGATGACGCCGGCCGCCGCGCCGATGATCCTGATCTATGCCCGGGTGGCTAGACAGGCGGCGCTGCAGGGACATCCGTTCGCGCCCACCGGATGGTTCGCATCTGGCTATCTGCTGTGCTGGATCGGCTTTGCGCTCATTCGACAAGCGCCCAATGGGCGCTGGAGCGCGCGGCCCTGCTCGCGCCGATGTCGGGAGCCGTCGGCAGTGCGCTCGGCGGGCTCGTGCTGCTCGCGGCGGGCATCTATCAGCTCACGCCGCTCAAAACCGCGTGCCTGTCGCAATGCCAGTCGCCGCTGTTCTTCATCCACCGCCACGGCGGGTTCCGTGCCGATGCGCCCGGATCGTTCCGGCTCGGGCTCGCGCACGGGGCTTACTGCGTTGGATGCTGCTGGGCGCTGATGACGCTGCTGTTCGTCGGCGGGGTGATGAACGTGCTGTGGATCGTCGGGCTCACCGCATTGGTGCTGCTGGAAAAATTGTCGCCGCCCGGACGGACCTTGCCGGTCCTGGTCGGGTGCGCCTTGAGCGCGGCGGGCGTGTGGCTCGTCGCCACCTCGGGGCTCGTTCCGTCATTTCGGTGACGCGCATTGTCGTCGACGCGTGGTAGTCCAGGTCGCAAGAACCGCCGCGTTCTCGCGCGCTGCGCCGCGAGACGGAACGAACTCCACTCGATCTGACGTGAGGGATCTTCTGGGTCGCCCGACGAAAAGGCCGGGGGCGCGCTCGCGGTCAGCGGCCGTAAAAGCCGGTCAGCGTCGCCTTGGTCAACGTATGGGAGTGCAGATTGAAACCGACGAGCGCCGCGGACGCACTCTCGTCGACCGGGAGCTTGTCGACGTCGACGGCGAAAATGGTGAACACGTAACGATGCGGCCTGTCGCCCTGCGGCGGGCAGGGCCCGCCGTAGCCTACAGTGCCGAAATCGGTCCGGATCTGGATCGTGCCCGGCGGCGCCAAGCCCATTTTCGGGTCGCCGGCGTTGCGCGGCAGGAACGTGGTGGTCGGCGCGATGTTGACGATCACCCAGTGCCACCAGCCGCTGCCGGTCGGAGCGTCGGGATCATACAGCGTCACGGTGAAGCTTTTCGCCGTGCTCGGAGCCCCGCTCCAGCGCAGCTCCGGCGAGATGTTGGTGCCGTTGCAGTCGAAGCCGCGGTAGACCTGCTCGTTTTGAATGGTCGCGCCCGGCGCGATCTCGGGGCTCGTCAAGTTCAGTCCCACCACCACGGCCGCCTTGCGGGCGCCGGTCTTGAGCCCGGGCACCGTAAGACCGTGCGGATAGTATGCCAGGAACACATAGGCCGCGGCGAACAGCAACCCGGCCAGAATGGCAGCCCAGAGCCGGTGCTTGAAGATCAGGATGTTGCCGAGCAGCGCCGCCAGGAACGCGATCGCGGAGAGCAGGCCCACATTGGCCCAGTCCACCGTCGTCCAATCGAGTGCTATGTTCGGCATGTTGTGCCTCCCCAATGCCCCATCACCGGCGAAACATACCGGTCGTTTCCACTGTAGCGAAAAACCCGCCATGGGGCGACAGGCGCGAGTTAAAAATATCCGATAAATACGCGCGGAATTGCCGGGCATTCCTGCGGCGGGAAATGTCGGGTGGTCCTCACTCGGGCGAAGCGGCGCGTTCAGGCGAACTCGACGCCGATCTCGTTGCCCAGGCGCCAGACCGCCCGGCATTCCCGACGCACGGTCTGGGAGCCGCTGATCAGTAGAACGAATTGATCCGGAATCACGATGCCCTCGGCGTAGAGCCTTGCGCCTGCGTCCGAGATGTCGGTGACGAGACAGGCCCCAACCTAGCCGCAAAGTGGTTCAAAAATCCTTGGTGCACGGACCGGCGGCGGCCGGGACTGCGCTTCGGCCGCTGGCCCGGCGTCGTCCCGGGGATTAGACTCTCGGCCGCGGCTCGGTGGCCAGGCCCCCATCCGGTGCCGGACAGGTAAAGCTCGATGCGATTTGCGATCCTGGCTTGCGCGGTGCTGTCGGCGGGACCCGCCCGGGCCGCCGCGATCTCCGTGCAATCCGCCGGATCGGAGAAGCCCGCGGTTGTCGTGGTGCAAGGCACGTTGGACGTCGCCGACGGCGAACGGTTTTTTACGAAAATCGCCCCGCTCGCGACGGCCATGGTCCGCTTTCAAAGCAACGGCGGCAGCGTGGTAACGGGCATTCAGATCGGAGAAATGATCCGGTTGAGGCAGTTCCACACCCTCGTGCCTGCGGGCGCGCGATGCGCTTCCGCATGCGCGCTGGCATGGCTGGGCGGCACCCGTCGCTTCATGGGACCGGGAGCGCGGATCGGGCTGCATGCGGCTTCCGACCCGAAATCCGGGCAAGTGACCGGCGTCGGGAACGCGCTTCTGGGTGCCTACCTTAATCGCGTCGGGCTTTCGTACTCCGCCGTCATCTACGTCGCGCAAGCTCGACCGGATTCCGTCACCTGGCTGAGCTTTGCCGACGCCAAGCGGCTGGGCATCGAGGTGACGCTGCTGAAGTCCGCAGCAGGAAAACGCGACTTGCCGGTGCAGACCCGAGTTGGCGCTGCCGTTTCCGACGGCTTATCCGGCCCGGCTCTGCGGTAAGGTCCGCAACCCCGCAGCCAAGGCCCGGAGAGCAAGCGGGCAGCGCCCGTCGTGTTCCGCGCCGCGGGCGGCGGCTCGCGCTCAGGCGGCCGGGGAGAATTGCGGCTGAGGACCGGCAACCCGGTTGCGCCCGCTGGCCTTTGCCCGGTAGAGCGCCTGATCGGCGCGATCCAGCAGTGCACTCATGTCCTGTCCGGGGTCGAGGATCGATATCCCGACGCTCGCCGTCGCCTCAATGGACAATCCATTCACAGTACCGGCAGCGGTCGCAAATGCGGAGCGCAGCCGCTCGGCGACGAACCATGCGCCCTCCTGGGACGCCGCCGGCAGCAGGACGGCAAACTCCTCGCCGCCCAGCCGGCCGACGAGGTCCGACGGCCTCAGATTGGCGCTCGCCGTCTTCGCAAAAATCCGCAGGATCTCGTCTCCCGCCGCGTGGCCGAACTGATCGTTGATCGATTTGAAATGGTCCAGGTCGACCATCAGCAGAGCGACCGGACGATCGCTGGTCTGCATCAGCCTGGAGGCTTCCTGGAAGAAGGAGCGTCGGTTCGCGAGCCCCGTCAGCGGATCTTTGGTGGCCGCCGTCTTGTGGCGGAGCTCGGCGCGCTCCTTCGCCATCGCGAGCAGGATGAAGGCGGTCGAAATCGTCGCCAGCAGCGATTCGCTGCTGATCACGGTGAGCCAGGCGCTGGAGAACACGTGCTCGTCCACCGGCCATGCCAGCCGGGCGATCGGCGGACTGCGCAGCAGGAACATCGCGCCGTTGGCGAACAGGATGAATATCGCCGGCCAGCGTGACAGCAGCCGCTCGGCCCGGCTCCGCCAGAATTCATAGGCCGTGAGCCACATGAACGCGGCAATGATGGCCGCGCTGAGCGAGGCACGAATGGCCGGAGCCTGAGCAAATTCGGCGAACTGGCACGCCAGCAGCCAGACTGTGGCCCCGGTGATCAGCGAGCCGGGTCGCGCGCCGCGGCCGTCGAAGATGCGTGCGCCGGTCCAGGTTACCGCATACGAGCCGAACAAGATGACGTCGGCGACGGTGATGGTGATCAAGTCGGGCAGCGCACCGTACATTCCGTAGAGCCCGATCGACAGCGATCGCAGCAGATACGCGCAGCCCCACCAGGCGACGGCCCGGACCGCGGTGTTCTGCATCCACGAGAACAGCAGCAGAACCCCCAACATCGCCTCGACGTCGAGCGTGAGCAGAAACAGAGTCTTGAAATCGATGGACATGTCCAAGTCCCGATGGTGCGGCTCTCCCCTACTAGGTCGTTGTTGCCAACGTTCGGTGAACCGCATCGGTCGAATGCCGTGGTTGTATCGAAATGGTTCACGCCGCGTTGCTGTTTGCGCTAAAATTGCTGGCGTGGCGGGGCAGCGCGAGGGTCGCCGAACTGCGCCCCGCAGCTCATTTCCAGTGCGGCGGCCAGGTCTTTCGGGTGACGGGCAGCGCCTCCATGCGGCGCGTCCAGGCGCTGATCGCGGGGCCGCTCAAATCGCCGGTTACGAGACCGGGCTTTCGCTTGCCCATGCGCAGCACCAAGGCGACATAGGGATACAGCGTGAAATCCGCGGCGGACAACGCGCCGGCCAGATACTCGCCGGCGACCGCCGTCTCCCAGATCGCGAGCTCACGGTGCGCGTCGGCGCGGGCGGCCGCAATCCGCTCCTCGGACCAGCGCTCCGGCGGCGTGAACAGCACGGCCTCGACCAGGCGCTCCATGGGCGCGGCGAAATACTGGTCCGCTTCCCGCACCATGCGCCGTTGCAGAGCACGCTGACGTAGATCGGCGGAGAACAGCCGCGGCTCGCCCGGCCCGCTTGTCCTCGAGGTATTCGACGATCGCGCCGGATTCGTAGAGCGCGAAGCCCTCATCGACGATCACCGGCACTTTTCGGCGCGGATTGAGCGCGGCAAACTCCGGCGTCTTGAGATCGCCCGCGTCGAACGACAGCGTCTTGCGCTCGTACGGGATGCCCTTGTGCTCGAGCGCGAGCCAAACGCGCCACGCATAGGGCGAGCCCGATGCGTAATAAAATGCGAGAGCCATTGCGTTCCCCAGGGCGTCTTGCGAGAGCCGGCGATTTCGAGCAGCGGCACCTTGCACCATCGTTCAGGCGGGGTCCACGCGGCGCGCGAAGAACTCCACGGCGAGACGCCAGGTCGCGCCGTCATCGGCCGACGCCTCGCCCCGCGCGAAGCTGCCGAGCGTCCCGACGCAATAGCGCAAAACGGAAAGCGACGAGGCCCGGTTGGCGGACGGACAGTGGGTCAGTTTGAATAAGGCAGCGGTGGCATCGTTGAGGAATCTGGCTCATATTGTGCACTATGGAAGTCGTTTTTTATCAGCTGCTGACTGCTATCCCGCTATCCGTTATCGCCTTGTACTTCTGGGCGCATCCGGATGAGTGGACGAGGTTCTGGGACGACTTTTGGAGCAATTTTAATGGCGGACCCCCGGCCGGCGCTTGATCACTCCGGAGCAACGTTCCGAGATTGCTCGCGCCGCCGCCGCTGACCCAGTACCGGCGGACGGGATCATTGCGCAATAGCGCAAAACGGTTTCATAGTAGCGAAACGATCGTTGAGAGATCGGCCATGAACAGGCTACTTGAACGAATCAGCATCGATCCGGAAATTTGCGGAGGTAGACCCTGCATCAAAGGCACCCGCATCTGGGTTTCACTCATTCTGGACTTTCTGGCCGGTGGCATGACCGAAAGCCAGCTCTTGGCAGAGTATCCGCAACTCGTCCATGAGGACGTGCTGGCGGCGATCGCCTATGGAGCCGAAGCCTCGCGCGAACGTGTTGTGCCGGTGCCGATGGGCGGAGCTGCGTGAAGTCAAGCTCGACGAAAATATCGGACGGCGCGGACTGGAGTTCCTCACGTCCTCTGGCCACGATGTTAAGACCGCCCGCGGTCAGGAACTCGGAGGCGCAACCGATGAGGAATTGTTCAAAGCCCGTGCCGTCGAGGGTCGAGCGCTGGTCACTCTCGATCGAGATTTTGGCCAAGTGCTGCGCTTCCCGCCAGAGAAAACTGCAGGCGTGGTCATTTTGGAAGTCGGCCCGCACGCGACACTTCGAGCCATTCTCGACCGCCTGAGAGACCTTGGGATGAGCAGCCCGGTCGACCTGCGAAAACCCCCGCCGAGGTACCTGGCTCCAACTCTCATGCCACTTGCAATGTCGGAATGGCCTTGATCTTCTCTCCGAGCTCCTGCTCGGCGCGCTGCAGATCATAGCGCTTCTGCAGATTGAGCCATAGATCGGGACCATTTCCGCACAGCTTCCCGAGCCGCAAGGCCATGACGGGCGTCACCGGCTGCTTTTCCTCGAGAATGTCATAGAGCGTCTGACGCGACACGCCGAGCAGCTTGGCGATCTCCGTCTTGGGCCGATCAAGCGCCGGCAAAATCTCCTCGCGCAGAAGTTCGCCAGGATGCATGGGCGGCAAGCCGCGCTTCGGGAGCTTCTTGGTCATCGAGCCTGTCCTCAGTGATAGTCTTCCAGATCGACGTCGATGGCATCAGAAGATCAATCTCAGCACCGTCTTCGCCGGTCAGTCGGTATCAAACAGGTGAGCGAACAGATTTGGCTCGTCAGCTTTATGGGCTACGATCTCGGCTACTTCGACCACGAGACCTGCAGGCTGGAACCCCTCGAAAACCCCTTCGGACCAAAAGTGTTACCCATGTCTCCGGTATAAACCGTAACCCATGTGTCCGGTATGGACCCCCAAAACGTTGGCGCGCCCGACAGGATTCGAACCTGTGACCTCTGCCTTCGGAGAACTCGGCATTCGGGTCTACGCTTGAAAGAGTTAGATAAATTCAACCCAAAACTCACCTAAACTGCTGCCCAGAGCCAGAAGTGGGCATTGTTACGCGGACATTCTGCGGACAAGAGAAAGCCTCCGCAGCACTCCGGAGATGATCAGGATGATGATGTCCGTAAACCCTTTCGAGCGTCTCGAATGTCATCCCGAGGAAACCAGCGGCTTCCCATTTATTCACCCCCGCCTGCATCAACCATGTCGCACAGGTGTGCCTGAGGGTGTGTGGAGACACTCCTAGCACACCAGCTTTAGAACATGCCGCAGCAAAGCCCTTCTTTATGTCCCCAAGGCGATATCCATTGCGATTGATGACGAAGCCGAGATCCGCCCCACGATGGCTAGCCCGTTGAAGATGGGGTAGGAGCCTAGACGGAATAGGAATGTGCGATCGCCGTTTGTTGCTCTGCCTTCGCCCAGGTAGATTGAAGTTTATCCGTCCTACCACGAAATCTACCTGTACCCATCGGAGCGACAGGATAGCCTCCTTGCGCTGACCGGTATAGAGACCCAAAAGGATAAACAGGGGAAGATGGAGCCGCACCTTTGGCTCTCGTAATGCAGTCCGTAACAATGCTGCCGCTTCCCTCCTGGTCAGCCACCGATCACGAGCTTCTGGTCGATCAGGCAAATGAACCGGAACTGGACGTGTAATACGCCCTTCGTGGTGAGCATGATTGGCGGCTGCCCGCAGGACACCGAGTTCGCGCCGTACCGTACCTGCGGAACGGGCGCGCCATTTCATGTAGCCACTACAGGTTTGGCGAGTGACCTCAGCGACCAGGCCACTGTTCGGTGTAGATCGGAAACACTAAAATCAAAGCGGAGAACTGAGCGATTATAGGGAAGAAGACTATGCTGCAGATAAGCACAACTTTGCCCGTATTTGATGCTAGGAAGCCCACGAGGGGACATTCCAAGATAGCCTTTGTATTCCCCTCTATATTGTTTCCAAGATGATCAAGCATCGCAATGAAATACACCAATATGAGAAACATCAGAATAGAGGTGAACATGAGGGAGATTGCGCCGTTTAATGGTTGTCCAAGTATCTCAATTTTTTGGTTTGCAGCCGCCTCCTGAGATTGGTGCTTTTGTGCAAGGAATTCTTGAACTTCTGAGTTATCATGCGTTCGGACGTCTGGCCATAATTGCCGGATCGCGGGAAGAAGGGCTGTGCGCCTCTCTTCGAAGTCTCCGAGCCCTCGCTCTTTCAGCCATCCGGCAGCATCCAGATCGACCCACTCGGGGCCGGGAGCGATGCCGGTAATTTCAAGAGCATGCGTGGCGATGTCCCAGTGCAACGTTTCGATAGTTGATATCGGTTCATACTTCTTTTCTAATTGAAGCAGCAACGAGCACACCCATGGACCTTTAAGGGTCGGTTTGCTAGAAGGTGACTCGATAAGGACGACGATCGTTTCAATGGTCGGTGCCGCATTGCCTTTAAAAATGGCATCTAGGGAGGCGAAAATGTCCGTTTTGCTAGCGTCACAAAGTACAAAGGGCAGATATATGTTGGAATAAGCCTCATCCACCCATCTTACCTCTTGCTCGATTGTAACATGGGGATCCACATTTGGGTCCGGTGCTGGGATGCCAGCCGCGTCCCGAGTAACTATCTCAATTTCCGATTGCTTTGCATTATGCAGCGAAAGCCACTCAAGCACGGCCTGTCGTAGAGTCGAGTGCTTGTAGACGGCCTCGTAACCTATTTTCCGATGGCTTTCCATCTCGCCTAAAATCTCTTGAAGCTGCTCAAGTTCGCCAATGGCATCCTTATATACAGTCGAAGGGCGCGGAGTGGAGCATATCAATACAGCCATAATCAACGTAAGGCTTACAATCAGGCGATGTACAAGCTGCACCCCCTCTAACGTCTTATCCATTGGTCTCACCTGTAAGGATACCACCAAAAAGTGGTTTCCGGTTTCGTCAACGAACACGAACATTGGAAAGTGACCTAGTTTTGACCTAACCTAAGGATGAGGCCATACCCAGGCAAGCCAAGCGATGATCATGGAAATGGCTGCGACGATTGCCGCAATCCATGCAGCCTTATTCGCGCTATGGGCCATTTGGCTTAGTTCAACGCGGGAAGCTCTATCGCTCTCCCGCTCTTGGCGATCGTTTTCAGCAAGCCAACGGATGATAGTTGGCTGCCACAAGGGGGGCAGTCCACCGGTCGTTAGCAAGAGTCGGACTTGCGCTGGGCCAAGTTCTTCAAGGTGATTGATGATTTGAGGGTCCTCGTTCACCGTCGTCCCCGCGCATTGGTGTTCATGCGTCTCGTAGGAATATTGGATCGTAACCGTGCCTTCTAGCAAATGCCTTAAGTTGGTCGCGGGTAACAATCGTTTCCGAATTAGGAGTGTCCTGTTGTCGTCGGGCTTCCCTAGACCTATCGTGATGACCAGAATACTGCGGGACGAACTCTAATTCTCCTTGCTGAACCGCTCCAACAAAGGCATTGAACCATGCCGCTACCTTTGGCGGCATCGGTAGGCTTGCTGGCTCCATATCACACCAAAGAAATGCAGCTTTGCGGAGCGTAATCGACTGGACATGCCGCCAAGCAGCATAGTCAGGCAATGGGTCTTTCTTCGTAACAATTTTTGCCCTAGCGAGTTCGGCTTCTAGTTCGGATATTTTTTCTCTACTCGCCTCTATTCGTACTTTACTTGCTTCGTAGAGGCTTGCCTGGGCGGTCACAAAATTCCATATGAACAGACACAATCCCGCAAATACTGGACCGAAAGCAAACCAAAAATAGCCGGTGATGGTTTGAGTCAGGCCGTCCAATCCATAGCGCAAAAAAGCGAGGATGATGGCTCCGACCGCAACAAGAACTGTAGCGGCTGTTTTTTGATTCCAGCCGAGCGAGTGAAGGGTGTCCGTCCAAGCCTTCTTGAACACTGCTCCCCAATAGGTTCTGCTCATGCCCTGTCCACTGACCAAGCTACCGTTTGAAATACCCCGGAGCTTGGCTTTGCGAGGAAACCCCTATTGACGGCGATGTGCTTCCGCATTTCTCGCACTTGAACCCGATGTTGCCGATGAAGGTATCTCGGCTGACGCCTTTGCGCTGAAGCAGTAGCGGGAATGGGTAGTCTGTGATCCGGCCACAAGCACAGGCCAGCCGCAAAAAGGGGTAGCCTTGGTCCATCGCTTCCCGAACGGTACGGCTTTTCCAGAACGATTCGATGTCCATAAGAGCCGGAGCGCGGCACGGGATTCTGCGGTGAACAAGATAGGAACGTTTGCCAAACGGGTTACGCGGACATACTGCGGACAGCCCGATTTTGGATCCGCCGGGATCTTGTGTTAGCTCCTTGAAAACATTGGCGCGCCCGACAGGATTCGAACCTGTGACCTCTGCCTTCGGAGGGCAACGCTCTATCCAGCTGAGCTACGGGCGCATTCGGCCGGCCTCTCGCGACGAAGATCGGGGCTTGTGGAACCCAGGGCCGGACGGAAGCCATCCATAGCCGAAGCAATCCGAAGCGGCAATGCGGCCCGCCGCGTGGGCCGCATCCGGCAAAAAACCCGCCGCATGCTCCCGCCCGGGGGTATGATGGAGGGCCATTCCGGAACACCGCGCGCCGCCCCCCGCGCGCCACAGGAGGCAGCCCATGTCGCAAGCCGCCGAAAAGAAGAAAGTCGCCGCCGCGCCGGCCGAGGAGGCTCAATTCAACTGGGAGGACCCGCTCGAGTTCGAGGGCGAGCTCTCGCACGAGGAGCGCATGGTGCGCGACACCGCGCGCGGCTATGCGCAAGAGCGGCTGTTCCCGCGCGTGCTCAAAGCCTTCCGCGAGGAGCATTTCGACCGCGAGATTTTGCGCGAGATGGGCGCGCTCGGCCTGCTCGGCG
>WNFW01000541.1_pt1 | contig 24348 bp, 21 predicted proteins | sample 5400131 | NCBI WGS metagenome assembly WNFW01 (sample SAMN13153362, study PRJNA577476) | soil metagenome | isolation source: 20 cm soil or saprolite under grassland replicate 1 | place: USA:California | collected 2016-06-15 | reverse complement strand
GTCCGCTACCGCCGGCACACAGAGCAGCGACAGCGCCAGCACCAGGACCGCCGGGGAGAGGCGCCCGCGCGCAGCGCGGCTCAAGATGACGCTCATCGCGCTCACCCTACTCTCGCGCCCGCGGTATCCGCAATCGCCGCGGGTCAGGAGAGTCCGGGGTCGCGCCGATTGCGCGGCAGGCGCGGCGCGTGCGGCAATCCGGTGTGCTGGGTGCGGAACGGGCGGGGGCGTCGCCCTTGCCCGGTGAGCGCGCGCCCCCCTGTGCCCGCCGGCTGGTAGGCGGGAATGAGCTGGTGGCGGCCGTTGCCGATCAGGTCCGCGCGTCCCATGCGGCGCAGCGCCTCGCGCAGCAGCGGCCAGTTGTTGGGATCGTGGTAGCGCAGGAACGCCTTGTGCAGGCGGCGGATCTTGAGGCCCTTCGGGATCAGCACTTCCTCGCTGGTACGGGTGATGCGCTTCAAGGGGTTCTTGCCCGAGTGGTACATGGCGGTGGCGGTGGCCATAGGGCCCGGCAGGAACGCCTGCACCTGATCGGCGCGGAAGCCGTTCCTCTTCAGCCACAGGGCGAGCTCCAGCATGTCCAGGTCCGAGGTGCCCGGATGTGCGGCGATGAAGTACGGGATCAGGTACTGCTCCTTGCCGGCCTGCCTCGAGTAGCGGTCGAACAGCTCCTTGAAACGGTGGTAGGCGCCCACCCCGGGCTTCATCATCTTCGAGAGCGGCCCCTCCGCGATCGCCTCGGGCGCGATCTTGAGATAGCCGCCGGTGTGATGCTGGGCGAGCTCCTTCACGTACTCGGGTGACTCGAGCGCCAGGTCGTAGCGCACGCCCGAGGCGATCAGCACCCTGCGGATGCCCGGCAGCGCGCGGGCGCGGCGGTAGAGGCGGATGAGGGGGGCGTGATCGGTATCGAGATTCGGGCAGATCGAGGGATACACGCACGAGGGCCGGCGGCACGCGCTCTCGATCGCGCGGCTCTTGCAGGCGAGGCGATACATGTTGGCGGTCGGGCCGCCGAGATCGGAGATGACGCCCGTGAATCCCGGCACGTTGTCGCGCACCGCTTCGATCTCGCGCAGCACCGAATCCTCCGAGCGGCTCTGGATGATGCGGCCCTCGTGCTCGGTGATCGAGCAGAAGGTGCAGCCGCCGAAGCAGCCGCGCTGGATCGCCACCGAGAAGCGGATCATCTTGTATGCGGGGATGAGCGCGGCGCCGTAGCGCGGGTGCGGAGTGCGGCGGTAGGGCCGCTCGTACACCCAGTCCATCTCGCCCGTGGTCAGCGGAATCGGCGGCGGGTTCAGCCACACCTCGGTATCGCCGTGACGCTGCACCAGGGCGCGCGCGTTACCCGGGTTCGACTCCAGGTGGAGGATCCGCGAGGCGTGCGCGTACAGCACCGGGTCGGCCGCGACCGCCTCGAAGGCGGGCATGCGGATGACGCTGCGCTCGCGATCGGCGTTCTTCACGCGCCGCACGAATCGCACGACTCGCTCGCCGCCCGGCGGCGGGCCCGATCCGCCGCAGGGCGGCGCGGGCGGGGCATGCGCCGGAGCCGGTCCGCTCGCGCTCACCGCGTAGGGGTCCAGGGGAGCGTTCATCGGACCCGGCGCATCGAGGTGGGTCGAGTCGATCTCGATCCAGTCGGACGGAATGCCGCGGCGGGCGAACACGGTGCCGCGCACGTCGGTGATGTCGCGGATCGATTCGCCCGCGGCGAGGCGGTGCGCGAGCTCGCAGATCTGCCGCTCGCCGTTGCCGTACACCAGGAGATCCGCCTTGGCATCGAGGAGCACCGAGCGGCGCACCTTCTCCGACCAGTAGTCGTAGTGCGCGATGCGCCGGAGCGAGGCCTCGATGCCGCCGAGGACGATCGGCACGTCCGGGAAGGCCTCGCGCGCGCGCTGCGCGTACACGATTACCGAGCGGTCCGGCCGGGCGCCGCCGGTGCCGCCCGGGCTGTAGGCGTCGTCGCTGCGCAGGCGTCGATCGGCGGTGTAGCGGTTGACCATCGAGTCCATGTTGCCGGCCGTGATGCCGAAGAACAGGTTCGGCCGGCCGAGCGCGGCGAAGGATCCGGCGCTCCTCCAGTCGGGCTGCGCGATGATGCCGACGCGGAGGCCCTGCGCCTCCAGCACGCGGCCGATGACCGCCATGCCGAAGCTCGGGTGATCGACGTAGGCGTCCCCGGTCACGATGATGACGTCGCAGCTGTCCCAGCCGAGGCCGTCCATCTCCTCGCGCGAGGTGGGAAGGTAAGGCGCGGTGCCGAAGCGCGCGGCCCAGTGCCTGCGGTACGCGGTGATGTCGGGGGCGGCCTGCATGGCACCCTACATTAGATCAGAGCCCCGGCGCCGGCTCCAAATCGGCCCCTGCGGCCCGGCTTGAAGGTACATTGGTAACTTGGTAACATTGCGTCGATGTGAAGGAGATCACCCGCACCCAGACCGGCGTGCGCCTCGAGAGCCGGCTGCTCAAGGTGCTGAAGGCGCTCGCGACCGAGCTCGACCTCTCGCTCGGCGATCTGCTCGAGGGCATCGTGCTGCACGCCTTGGAGGGCAAGGCGCCGTTCTCGCAGGCCACTCTACGCAAGATCAGGGCACTGCGTTCGGTGTACGGGCTCGACCTGACTGCGAAGGACTCTCACCAGCTGCGTGAGGCGGGCGAAAATGAGCGTTGAGGCCGCAGAGCTCGAGCGCTTCGTGCGCGGCGAGGCCGACGCGGCGAACTTCCCGCATCGCGAGCACGTGCGCATGGCCTTCGAGATGCTGCGCCGCCATGACTTCGCGGAGACCGCCTGGCTCTACTCGAGGGCCCTGCGGCTCATGACGGCGCGGGTCGGGAAGCCGGAGGCCTTCAATCAGACCACGACCATCGCGTTCCTGTCCTTGATCGCCGAGCGCATGGAGCGCGGCGGCGCGCCGGACTTCGCCGCGTTCGTGCGGGCTCATCCCGAGATGCTCGACAAGCGCGCGCTCTCGCGCTGGTACCGCCCCGAGCAGCTCGCCGCCGAGATCGCGCGGCGGACGTTCGTGCTGCCCGAGCCCGCGCCATGAGCGCGGCGCGGATCCTGACCGCGTACCGCACGATCTTCGGCACGCTGATCGTCGTGGCGAGCATCCAGACCCTCGTGGCCGCCCCAGCGCATCACGTCGCGCTGCTCGCCGCGGTCGAGATCGCCGGCGCGCTCATGCTCATGTGGCGCAGAACGCAGTGGGTCGGCGCAGCGGTGCTGCTCGCGGTGTTCGCCTGTGCACAGGTGCTCTCGGCCGTCGACGGGGAATACCCCACCCGCTTCCTGCAGTACGCGGCCAGCGCGCTCCTCATCGTGCTCCTCGATCGCACGCTCTCGCAGACGGACGCAGCGGCATCATTCTAAAAGTCGATGGGACCCAAGACATCAGCCGCACCGAACCCTGGGGCAAGATTCAAGACCATTCCTTTGCTCCCGAAGCCTGCGTTCAGGATCGCGTCCGGTCCTGACTCCTTCGGCGCCGGTGAGAGCGCTCCAGAGGAGTCACTCAGAGCGGTGGAAGCGGACATTGCCCGAACACCCCCGGGGTTCACCGGGTACACCTCTTGACCATCTTTCACAATATCGAAGTTGCGCGTGCCGCGGAGTGTGAGTCTCCAACCTCATAGAGCGCTGTTGCGTCCGATTTACTGGCCGCTGGCGCGCCAGTCTGCCTGGGAGCGCAGCACCGCCGACACTTGCGCCAGTTGCTCCTCTTGGATCTCCTCGAATTTTCGCATCTGCTCTGCCGTAAGCACCTCGGCCGCCCGATCTCGAACACGCCGAGCAAACTCTTGGGCGGAGCTCAAAACCTCGGCATCTAACGGCGGGTCCCTCGTTCCGTCATAGGCCGCCCTCAGGCCCCCAGAACTAAACCAGAGGCTCTGGCGGCCCATCGCCTTCGCTTCGGCTGCGTACCGCTCGCCTTCCTCGTATAGGGCGGCGATCAGAGCTTCAGCCTTCTCATCACTTAAGACATTCGCGACGTCCAGGCGCGAGCGGAGCTCGCGGACTTCCAATCGCTGGTAAAGGGTTTGCTGATAGCGCTCGTACTCGTCGAATTTCTCCGCGCCCAGCAACTCCTTTATTGCCTTCTGCTGGCTTTCCAGATCAATCGGCAGGGACTGGACGTTGCACGAAGGGTCGAGCCTGCAACGCGCACGCCGGGCCTCATCCTTTAGCGTTTGTTCAGCTTCGACGCTCAAGACTTGGTCTTCTTGCTCCGCGGTGAGATGAAGTTGCTTCGCCAGATCGGGATAGTGTCGGCGAAGCTGCAGTTTTCCCTCTTCGAGCAACTGCGCGTGGCCTTCGGGGGTTGCGAGGAGAGCGAGAAACCGCTCGTCCCATGAACGCGCTGCCGACGACGACTTACTGGGACTACCCGCGGGGATCCCGCCGTGCTGCGCAGCGACGGTGGCCGCCGATGCCGCCGGTTGAGGAGGCTGTGGGTTTGATCGCGACCGCTGCACCGGGACGATGCAGTCACCATTTGGGCGGAGGGGTTTCGCCGCGAGCGCTTCATCGAAAGACCGATACCACGGGCAAATGAGGTTCCCCGGCCTAACCCAATACTGCCACATTACTTCCTGTCCATTGGCTTCACGCACTACGATGTGTCGCTCGAGAACCTCGAACGGCGATCCTCGGGGGGGCTTGTACTGCGTCGTACCCTCGACGACCTTCACCACGTTCTGACAAGGGTAGAAGGGGAACGTGGGCTCGCACACAAAGTTTGTAGCGTCGGCCCCCCTGAAGTCTCCAGATGTGCCCTCTGGCGGATTGGGAAATCCGAGACCCGGTTCCGGATGTTTGTCGTAGCGACCGGCCCAGGTGCTTCCTTCGACCCAGAAGTGCATGACCTCGTGCTCTACATTGGCGTTGAGTCGATTCCACATACCGAAAAGTGGCGCCTCAACCGAGGGGACGACATCCGCGGATACAGACCATGAGGCCAGCGCCAGCGCTGAGCCGACCAAGACAAAGACCGCGACTCTCTTCATGGATCTGGTTTCCTGAGGTGATTGGCAAAGGCTACGACAGCCGCCGGGGTGCTACAATCGCGATGCACGCCGCAGTCAAGAGTGAGCGGAACGGTCTTCGCCACAAGCCCGCCCAAACTAGGGGAAAGAGCTTCATGCTGCGTTACGGATGAGCTGCTGTCGCACGGATACAGTCGTATTGCTGCCCTCAGCCTGGCAGCGAGTCTAGCTCTTACCACTGCGGACTGAGTTGGCTCCGCAGCCGCGAGTGGCGGCTTTGCGGAAAATCAGGGGTCAGGGACGACCGGCCGGTCATGGCCTGCTGACGCTAGCAGGCAGTTCAGCTCTTCGGCAGCGGCGCATTGCGTGGCCACAGGAGCCACATGCTGCCAGTCTGCCGCATTTTAGCCGCCTTCTCTGCTGCGTCTGATCCCGTGCCCCAGAAAAAGTCCGCACGGGGTGCACCATTAATCGCGCCGCCGGTGTCCTGCGCAATGACGAGTCGCTGCAGGGGCGCATCCGATGCGGGCAGTGTGGTCGCGAGAAAAACGGGGGAGCCGAGTGGAACGATGGCAGGGTCCACCGCAATGGACCTACCGGGCGTCAAAGGTATCCCCTGAGCGCCCCTGGGGCCGACGTTCGGATCGCCCAGTGGTATTTCATTGAAGAACACCACACTCGGATTTGCATTGAGCACTTCCTGAATCCGCTGCGGATTCGCTGCAAGCCATGCGCGAATCCCCGGCATCGTCGCCTGGTCGACCGTCAGCTCTCCGTTCTCGACCAGATAGCGGCCGATGGACCGATATGGCTGCCCATTCTGATCCGCGTACTGCAGGCGAATGACTTCACCGCTGGGGAGCTGCACGCGACCGGAGCCTTGTATCTCGAGCAAAAACGCATCCAGAGCACTGGTGATCCACGCGATCTCCTTGCCCTGAACGGCAGGGTCGGTGGGTAACTCAGCTCGCGTGTAGTAGGGCACCACGTGGTTGCCGTCGAGCCTGCCGCGAACCCGCTTGCCCTTCAGCTCGGGATAAACCGAGGCCAGGTCCACGATGAGAAGATCAGTCGGGGGAGCGTACAGCGGTGTAGTGAACTTGGCGGACGGGGTGCGTGCGCCTATAACCAACGGCTCGTAGTAGCCCGTGATGAGTCCCGTGTCCTGCCGGACCGAGCTCGGGACCTTCAAGATCTTGTAAGGTTCGAAGTACTGCTCAAAATAGTTGCGCAGGGCTACGGGCGACTGGTCAGTGACAGCCAGTGCCGCATCGCAGGGCGCCGCCCATTCCGCGCGAAACCGCAGGGCGCGGCAGCTGCTGAGAAATGCATTCCAAGCCTCCTGCAAGTTGTCGGCGTCCCAGCCGGGAAGTTGCAGCCACTGTGCGCGTTCGTAGTGCAGAGTGTGGACGACGCGCTTAGGCTGCGTCACACAGCCGAGGAGCAACGCGCTGGAGACGAGCGCGAGAAGAATCGTACCGACGCGTAATCGAAGGCGATAAACGGAGAACAAAGGGCCGCCGGGCACGCGCGAAGGCACTCGTCTACCCGAATCCTCGAAGCCCATGCGAAGATAGAACCCTTCCGAAGGCGGATCCGGCAGCACCGAGAGTTCACTCCACTGGTGCTGTCTCGCGAATTGGATCACATACTCGCAAGCACGCCTGCCGATACCGCGGCCGATCCGCTCGGGCGTTACCCAGAGATGGTCCAGCACGACGCTCGCGTCGAGCACAGCGATCGCGACGAAGCTGACCAGATCACTCCGCGCATCCAACACCTCGAAGCTCTGGTGCGTTCTCAGGTAGTCGACATCGATCGTAAGCAACACAAGCGCCTGTTCGAGATACCCTGCCGGCCAGCTCCAATGCCCCTTGGAGCGCGCAATCAGGGCGTTTATCGCCGCTAGGGATTGCTCCCGCGCAGGAAGGATGGCGACTTCGACTGACATAAGTGCTTTTCTTTCGGGTTCGGAAGTCTACGCTCATCCAGCATTCGCGCACCGCGCTTGGCGAGGGCGCCCGTGTGGCGCCCGCCTCTTCCCGACTGACGGCTTAGACGTGGCTCCTCAGTACAACAGCAGCTGCTGCCGCTCGGCGGCCCATGCCGCCTCGTCGGGCACCGCCAGCGCGTCCAGATCGGCGGGCGTCGCCGCCGGATCATCCACCCAGCGCCGCAGCAGGTCGCTCCCGTTGATGACATCGATCGCGAGGCGCTGCTGCTCGTACTCGTAGGGAAAGTCGCGCCACAGCGGATAGTTCGGCCGCAGCCGCCGCAGCGCCTTGAGCGCGAGCGCGAAGAGCCGCCAGGGGCGGAAGGCCTCGTGGTCGTAGTGCGCCGGGTCCTCGACGTGGACCTGGAATCCGGCGCAGAGCCCTCCGGCGTGCTTTTGGAACGTCGGCTCGAACCAACAGGGCCGCAGCCGGCAGCCGCGCAGCCACTGCGGCGCGAGCTTGTGCATTTCCCTGAGGAGCGCCTCGGCCTCGAGGTCGGGAGCGCCGAGGACTTCCAGCGGCCGCGTGGTCCCGCGGCCTTCCGACAGGGTCGTGCCCTCGAGCATGACCGAGCCGGCATAACAGCGCGCCATGGAGAGGCACGGAGCGTTGGGACTCGGGTTCACCCAGCTGCGCTCGCCGAGCGGCCAGCCGAAGCCCGGCGGCGCCTGCGGTTGCCAGCCCTGCATCGGCACCACCTCGCAGTCGACGTCGAGGCGGAGCGTCGCGATGAACCAGCGCGCCAGCTCCCCCATGGTGAGGCCGTGGCGCATCGGCAGCGCGCCCGCTCCCACGAAGCTCTCCTGCCCGGGCCGCAGCTTCAGGCCTTCGACCGGCCGACCCACGGGATTCGGCCGGTCGAGCACCCACACCGCCTTGTCGAGCCGCGCGGCTTCCTCCAGCACGTAGCGGAGCGTCGTGATGAAGGTGTAGATGCGGCAGCCCAGATCCTGCAGATCGACGAGCAGCACGTCGAAGCTGTCCATCATCGCCGCCGTCGGGCGGCGCACCGTTCCGTAGAGGCTGAAGACCGGAATGCGGTGCACCGGATCCACGTAATCGGGGGACTCGATCATGTTGTCCTGCTTGTCACCGCGCAGCCCATGCTGCGGGCCGAGCGCAGCGCTCAAGCGCAGGCCGGGGAGGGCCGCCAGCGCATCGAGCGAATGCGTCAGGTCGCGCGTCACGGAGGCCGGGTGCGCCAGCAGCGCCACGCGGCGCCCGGCGAGCGGCTTGCGGAGCGCCGACTCCTCGAGGATGCGATCGATGCCGAACTTCATGTGCGACGCACCTCCATGGTAAAGCTCTCCGGATGGTGGAAATCGGGCCTGCCCGGCGGGTGCTCCAGCGCCCAGTAGGAGAGCCTGCCGCGGTCGTCCTCGATGACGGCCGCGAGCGCGAGGCGCAGCGCCGGCGCCTCGGAGAGCCCCGTGAGTCCGCCGAGATGCACGGTCGCGGTCAGCTCGAGCCGCTCCGAGGACCTGCGCACCTGCAGCCCCGGAGCGCGCGTGAGGCTCGCCGGTGCCATGCCGTCACGGTAGTCGGTGAACTGGTACGCCGCCCAGGCCAGCGTCGGAGAGAAGTTGAACTCGAAGTAGCCGGGCACGCCCGGGGCGGCGATGAATGCCTCGAAGCAGGTGTGCCGCCACAGGCCATCGGCCCGGTGCCCGTCGCCCGGACCGGAGAGCAGCACCCGGCCGACCTCTCCATGCAGCGAGTAGCTGCACAAGAGCGTCGTGGCGGCCGGCAGGCTCACCTCGACCGCGATGCCGGATACCGGCTCGCGCGGTGTGTCGGGATGCGCGACCAGCACCGTCCAATGCGCCTCGGCGGAGCTCATGGCTGCTCGCGTGTCAGGCCTCTAGCCACGCGAGCAGCGCGCGCGTCACCTCGTCCGGTCGCTCGAGCGTCGACAGGTGACCGCAGTCCGGCACGCGTACCTCGCGCGATCCGGGGATGGCGCGCGCCATCTCGGCGGCGCGCTCGGGCGGGGTCAGCTCATCGCCCTCGCCCACCAGCACGAGCGTCGGCACGCGGATCCCGCCCAGCATGGGGCGCGAGTCCGCGCGCGAGAGGTTCGCCTGCTGCTGCCGGATGAATGCCGCAGCTCCCACCTCCTCCGCCATCAGATCGAGGACCTGGCGGAGGGCCGCATCGTGGCGACGCGCGTGATGGACCAGCAGCGGGAAGCTCGCATCCAGCACCTCGCCGAGGCGTCCCTCGGCCGCGAGAGCGATCTGCGCGCGGCGCGCGGCGCCCTGCTCGGGCGTGTCGGGACGCGCCGTGGTGTCGAGCAGCGCGAGTCTCGAGACCCGCTCGGGCGCCTGGCGCAGGATCTCGAAGGCGACATAACCGCCCATCGACAAGCCGACCAGCGCGAAGCGCGCCGGCGCGCCGGCGAGAATGCGCCGCGCGATGCCTGCCATGCCGTCATCGCGGGTGTGGTCGGCCACCATCACCGCACCCGAGCGCCACAGTGCCGGAATCTGCCCGGCGTACAGGCGCGCCGAGTCCAGCAGACCCGGGATCAGCACGACGGGGAGCGGCTCGCTCACGGGTGAGCAGCGTAACATGCGCTGATGAGATCCCGCATCGCACCCATCCTGCTCGAGGCGATGCTCATCGCGCTCGGCGGGCCTCTCGCTGCGGCGACGCCCGCCGCGGCAGCCCGGGCCTCGCTCGACGAAGCCGCGGCCGCGCGTTTCGCGGCGCTCGCGCTCAAGTGCCTGCACCAGGAGTACCCGAACCACATCTCGCATACTCTCGGCGGCGATGCCGACGCGCGAGCGCCGCGCGAGCTGACGCCGGCCTTCTACGGCTGCTACGACTGGCACTCGGCGGTGCATGCTCACTGGCTGCTGGTGCGGTTGATCCGTCTCCTCCCCGATGCGCCGTTCGCACCCGAGGCACGCGCCGCGGTGGCGCAGAGCCTCGCGCCCGCCAACATCGACGCTGAGGTGAGGTATCTCCGCGGCGCGGGTCGCGCCTCCTTCGAGCGTCCCTACGGGCTGGCCTGGCTCCTCGAGCTCGCCGCGGAGCTCCGCCGCTTCGATGACCCGGATGCAAAGCGCTGGTCGGCCACACTGCGCCCACTCGAGACCGAGACGGCAGCGCGCCTCGAGGGCTGGCTTCCTAAGCTCCACTACCCGATCCGCATCGGCGAGCACGATCAGACCGCCTTCTCGTTCGGACTCATGTGGGACTGGGCCGGCGTCGCCGCGGAGCAGCCGATGCGCAGGCTTCTCGAGGATGCCGCGCAGCGCTTCTATCGGCAGGACCGCAACTGCCCGCTCGCCTACGAGCCCTCCGGCGAGGATTTCCTCTCGCCGTGTCTCGCGGAAGCCGATTTTCTGCGGCGCGTGCTCGCGCCGCGGGCGTTCGCCTCCTGGCTCACGCGCTTCCTGGCGCAGATCCCGGACGGCCGCGCCGGCGCGCGCGCCGCGCAGCGCCCGGGCGCGCCGTGGCTCGTGCCCGGAGTCGTGACCGACCGCGCCGACCCCAAGCTCGCGCACATCGACGGCCTGAACCTGAGCCGCGCCTGGATGCTCGAGGGCATCGCGCATGGGCTGCCCGCGCATGATGCGCGCCTTCCGGCACTCACCGCCGCGGCCGCCCGACACCGTGACGCCGCGCTCCCCGCCGTCACCGGCGAGCACTACGAGGGTGGCCACTGGCTCGGCACCTTCGCGGTGTATCTCACCAGCCGGGCGGGCCTCGCTCAGTGAGGCAGAGCGTCGCGCAGCTCAGCGATCAGATCCTGCACGTCCTCCACTCCCACCGACAGCCGGATCAGCCCGTCGCTGATCCCTAAGGACGCGCGCGTGGCGGCGGGGAGCGAGGAGTGCGTCATGATCCCCGGATGCTCGATGAGACTCTCGACCCCGCCGAGGCTCTCGGCGAGCGCGAACAGGCGGCAGCGCTCGAGCGTGCGGCGCGCCGCGTCCAGCCCCCCGCGCAGCACCGCCGTGACGATGCCGCCGAAGCCGCCCGCCATCTGCGCCCTCGCGAGCGAGTGCTGCGGGTGGCTCGCCAGCCCCGGGTAGTAGACGCGCTCCACCTGCGCTTGCTGCTCGAGGAACTGCGCGATGGCGAGCGCGTTGGCGCAGTGCCGCTCCATGCGCAGTGCCAGAGTCTTGATGCCGCGCAGAGTGAGGAACGCATCGAACGGGCTCGGCACGCTCCCCACCGCGTTCTGCAGATACGCGATGCGCTCGGCGAGATCGGAGCCTCCGCGCACGATCGCCGCTCCGCCGATGGCATCGGAGTGTCCATTGAGATACTTGGTCGTCGAGTGCACGACGATGTCGAAACCGTGCTCGAGCGGCCGCTGGATGAAGGGGCTGGCGAAAGTGTTGTCGCACACCGAGAGCAGAGCGCGCGAGCGTGCGAGTGAGGCGACCGCGCTCAGGTCGACGAGCTTCAGCAGCGGATTGGTGGGGGTCTCCACCCACACCAGGCGGGTATCGGGGCGCAGTGCGCCCGTGAGCGCCGCGGGATCCGACAGATCGACGAACGACACGCGATGCCCGGCCGAGCGGCTGCGCACGTTCTCGAGCAGCCGGTAGCTGCCGCCATAGAGATCGTGCATCGCCACGATGTGCGAGCCGGCATCGAGCAGCTCGAGGATCGTGGCGATCGCGGCCATGCCGGACGCGAACGCGAAGCCGGCCGTGCCGCCCTCGAGGCTCGCCAGCGCCGCCTGCAGCGCATCGCGGGTCGGGTTGCGCGTGCGGGAGTAATCGAAGCCGCGGTGCACGCCGGGGCTCGATTGCACGTAGGTCGAGGTCGCGTAGATCGGAGGCATGACCGCGCCGGTGAGCGGATCCGGCCGCTGTCCGCCGTGGATCACCCGCGTCGCAAAGCGCTGCCCCGCAGTCTCGTCACTCATGGCAAACCCGTTGATGGCGTACGCGCAGGTGCTGCGACGAGTTTGCCTTACATCCTGCGCCGCAGCCAGTTGAGCAGGTCGATGCGGGTGATCAGCCCCTGAAACTCGTTGCCGTGCAAGACGATCGCCACCATGCCGCGCTTGAAGATCTCCATGAGCTGCGACACCGTAGCATCGGCGGACACCGTCACCAGGTGGCTCGCCATCGCCTCCGTCACCGGCTCGTTGAAGTGCGCGGGGTTGTCGATGACCTCGAGCAGGATGTCCTCCTCGTCCACGATGCCGACGATGCGCCCGTCCTGCATCACCGGCACCTGCGAGACGTCGTAGAGCTTCATGCGGCGGTAGGCCGCAATCACCGTCTCGGTCGAGTTCACCGTCACCGCGGCGTGCTCCGAGTGCCGCCGCGCGATGAGATCGCGCAGATCCCCGCAGCGCTCGCGCTCGAGAAATCCCTGATCGAGCATCCAGTAGTCGTTGTAGACCTTGGAGAGATACTTGTTGCCGCTGTCGCAGGCGAAGGTCACGACGCGCCGCGAGCGCGTCTGCTCCCGGCAGTAACGCAGCGCCGCCGCGAGCAGCGTACCGGTCGAGGTGCCGGCGATGATGCCCTCCCGCGCGAGCAGCTCCCGGCAGGTGCGGAAGGCTTCCGAGTCCGGGATGCTGTAGGCGGCGCGGACGCCCGAGAAGTCCGCCACCGGCGGAACCGAGTCGCCCCCGATCCCCTCGACCAGCCACGGAGTCATCTTGTCGGGAAGCTTGCCGGTGGTGGCGAAGCTCGCCAGCCCCGAGCCCGCGGGGTCGGCCAGCACCATCCGCACCTCAGGTGCCACGCGCGCGAAGAAATGCGTGAGCCCCGCGAGCGTGCCGCCGGTGCCGACGCCGCACACCACGGCATCGAGCCGATGGTCCATCTGCTCCCAGATCTCCGGCGCCGTGGTCTCCTCGTGCGCCTGGGCGTTGGCCGGGTTACCGAACTGGTTGACGAAATGACAGTCGGGCGTCTCGCGTGCCAGGCGCTCGGCGACGTCACGGTAGTACTCGGGGTGACCTTTGCTCACGTCCGAGCGCGTCATCATCACCTCAGCGCCCATCGCCTTGAGGTGGAAGATCTTCTCCTGGCTCATCTTATCGGGGATCACCAGCAGCAGCCGATAACCCTTCTGCGCCGCCACCAGCGCCAGTCCCAGCCCGGTGTTGCCGGCGGTGGCCTCGATCAGCGTGCCGCCGGGTTTGATTTTCCCGGCCCGCTCGGCGGCCTCGATGAGATAGAGCCCGATTCTGTCCTTAATCGAGCCGCCCGGATTCTGGCTCTCGAGCTTCAGGAACAGCTGGCAGGGGCCGGTGTCGAGGCGCCGCACGGCGATCAGCGGCGTGTTGCCGATCATGTCCAGCGCGTTGCCGTAAACGGGATTCGCCATGCGCGCGCCTCCGGTGCGCTTCAGGCCGCGCTCGTGATGAGTCCGGAGCCCACCCAGTCGCGCAGCAGCCTGGCGGCGTGCGCGGGCGCGTCCGCCTCGCCGAGCTTCGTGCACAAGAGCTCGCACAGCTCGCCGAATGGCCAGCCGTTGCGTGCGGCATCGAGCGCCGCCGCCTCGGTGGCGCCGAGGGAGCGGAAGTAGGTGGTGAGCTCCTGACGCCACAGCAGCCACTCGACGGGCGCCGCGTTGAGGCTCGCCTGCGGCCGCTCGGCGTCCGCGGTGAGGGCCTGCCAGATCTGCGGCGCGTTCCAGCTCAGGGCCAGACGCCGGAGGCTCGGGTGCCAGGTGAAGCGTAGTCCCGCCCACTGCTCGGGAGACACCCGCGCGAGCTCCGCGTGCGTGAGAGCCGTGGCGTCGGCCGCGTCGAACACGTCCGTCATGGTCCACTCCCAGCGTGCCAGCTCGGCGAGCACCGGGGCGGCGGCGTACTCGGAGTGTGCGGCGAGGAGCTCGGGCAACTCATCGCCGTAGTAGCGGATGGAGAAGTACGGCGAGTCGTGCGTGCGCACGTACTCGGCGGCGAGGGCGTGAAAATCCGCCTCACCCAGGAGCTTCGCGAGCGCCGGGTAGCTGTTCTCGAGCGCCTCGGCGAGCCGGCTGCGATAGGCGCCGGCGTAGACGCCGAGGCGCGTCGCCACCGGGACGCGCGCCGTGCCGAGAACGTGCGCCTCGACCGCGGCGCCCCCGCGCAGCAGGTGATCCTGAAAATCCCCCTGGACCCGCGCGAGGGCGCTCATGAAGGCGCCGCCGCGGAGCGGCGCGGGCCGCTCGCGGCCGCCGTCGAACGCGGTCCCTGCACCTCGCCGGCGGCGCTCGCGAGCGTGCGCGCGGCGAGCGAGCGCGCCTCATCGAGCTCGGCACAGAGCTCCGCGAGCGGCGGGATGTGAGCGTCGCGCTCGATCATGGTCGAGACCGCCCCGAAGCGCGCGACCGCGGCTGCGTAGAGCTCCCACACCGGATCGGGGACCGGATGATCGTGGGTGTCGATGAGGTAGTCGCCGTGATTCTCGTGTCCGGCGAGGTGGATCTGCTGCACCCGCCCGGCGGGGATGGCGTCGAGATAGTCGCGCGGGTCGAACTCGTGGTTCACCGCGCTCACGTAGATGTTGTTGACGTCGAGCAGGATCAGGCAGTCGGCGCGCTCGGCGACCCCGTGCAGGAACTCCCACTCCGTGAGGCTCGAGTCACGGAAGGCGACGTAGCTCGAAACGTTCTCGAGGAGGATCCGTCGCCCGAGGATGTCCTGCACCGTGCGCACGCGCTCCGCCACGTGCTCGAGCGCCTCCTCGGTGTAGGGCAGCGGCAGCAGGTCGTGAGTGTTGCGTCCCGCCACACCGGTCCAGCACAGGTGATCGGAGATCCACGCCGGCTCCACACGCCGCGCGAGCTGCTTCACCTGCTCGAGGTAGCCGCGATCGAGCGGCGCGCTGCTGCCGATCGACATCGATACGCCGTGCATCGCGAGCGGATAACGCTCGCGCATGCGCATCAGGTAATGCAGCGGCTTGCCGCCCGGCACCAGATAGTTTTCGGTGAGGACCTCGAACCAGTCGACGGCGGGGCGATCGGCAAGGATCGCTTCGTAGTGATCGACCCGCAGGCCAAGACCGAAACCGAGCGCCGGGGGCTTCAGCATGGACGCAGAAGAGGCGGACCGGGCGGTCAGCGCGCCCGGCCCGCTCAATGGCTTACTTCGCTTTGGCCTTCGCGGCGTCGCACTCCGCCTTCGTCATCTCCAGGTACCCCTTGCCCTTGCAGGAGTTCTGGCCCTTGCAGGCGTTGTTGGCGCTCTTGCACGCGGAGTGTCCCTTGCAGGAATTGACACCCTCGCATTTCACTTTCCCTTCGTCAGCGCGTGCCGTGGTCGCCGCCACCGCCGAGAACATCACCGCAGCAGCCGCGGCCAGAGCCACAGTGGACAGGATCTTGGAATTCATTCTGGATTCTCCTAGGAGGAAGATTGGGCGCCGGCGATTGTAGCGCCGCCGCCGGAGGATAGCTTCTCGCGCGTAGACGCCCTAAGTGCCTCCGCGCAAACGCAATTCCACCGCTAGAGCGGCGCCGTCGACTCGGCTTGGGGAGTAGACCGGCGCAAGCGGCGCGGCATTACAGCTCGATGTCAGCGGCGCCCGGCGCCGACGGCACCCGGTTCCGCCCTAGAGCCGCCGAGTCCGATCATCCAATGACCCGGCCGCGCATGGATCCAGTAGAATCGGGCTTGCCTGCGCCCGCCTGCTGCAGGTGCGTTCCCATTTGCTTCCAACCCAAGTGAGTCGAATGACCGACGCTTCCCGTGACGCCATCCTCGTGCGTGGCGCGCGACAGAACAACCTCAAGAGCCTGGATCTCGATCTGCCGCTCAACGCGCTGATCGTGGTCACCGGCGTGTCGGGTTCCGGCAAGTCGTCGCTGGTTTTCGACACTCTGTACGCGGAAGGCCAGCGGCGCTACGTCGAGACGTTCTCCCCTTACGCGCGGCAGTTCCTCGATCGGATGGATAAGCCGCAGGTCGAGTCGATCTCGGGAATTCCTCCCGCCATAGCCATCGATCAGACGAACCCGGTACGCACCTCGCGCTCGACCGTCGGGACGATGACCGAGCTCAACGATCACCTGAAGCTGTTGTTTGCGCGCGCCGCGGCGCTCTTCTGCCAGCGCTGCGCCCGGCCGGTGCAGCGCGACACAGCCGACGGCATCTACGCCGACGTCCTCGCGCGCGCACGGGAGGCGGGCGACCCGCGCCTCCTGGTGAGCTTTCCGGTGGTGGTGCCGGGGAATTTCACCGTCGAGGAAGTCCGGGAGCTCCTCACCCGCCAGGGTTACACCCGCTTTCTCGAGGGCTCGGGCGCCCCCGCGCCTGCGGCACCCCCGGACGCTCCGGCAGGCGGGGCGGGGACGTCCGCTCGCGGCGGACGCAAGCGCACTCGGGGCGGGCGCGGCAGCGGCCTCGAGGTGCTCGAAGTGGTGCAGGACCGGATGCGTATCGGTGGCGCCGAGCGCGGCCGGGTGCTCGAGTCGCTCGAGGCGGCGCTGCGCGTCGGGCGCGGCCGCATCAACGTGCACCGCGTCGATGAGGGGGACCCACCCGCGATTCTCGAAACCTGGCGCTATTCGAACCAGCTGCACTGCGCGCACTGCGACCTCTCGTACCGCACGCCGGTCCCGAGCCAGTTCTCGTTCAACTCGCCGCTCGGGGCCTGCGAGAGCTGCCGAGGGTTCGGCCGCACCATCGGGATCGACTACGGGCTCGTCATTCCCGACGACACCCGCTCGCTCCGCGGCGGGGCCGTCAAGCCGTGGCAGACCAAGTCCTACGAGGAATGCCAGGAGGACCTGGAGCGATTCGCGAAGCTGCGCGGCGTTCCGCTCGACACTCCCTGGCGTGAGCTGCCCGCCGAGGCGCGTCGCTGGGTGATCGAGGGCGAGGGCCCGTGGACCAAGAAGGTCTGGTACGGGGTGCAGCGCTTCTTCGCGTGGCTCGAGACGCGCGCCTACAAGATGCACGTGCGGGTGCTGCTGTCGCGCTACCGCGCCTATACGCCCTGCAGTGCCTGCGACGGCGCACGCCTGAAGAGCGAGGCGCTGCTGTGGCGCATCGGGAGCGGCGAGCTCGCCGGGCAGGCGCTCGGCGGCAGCCCGCGCTTCCGCCCGCGCGGCGTGGAATGGAGCCCCGAGACCCTCGCCGCGCTCCCGGGGCTCTCGATCCACGATCTGATGCTGCTGCCGGTGGAGCGCAGCCACGAATTCTTCCGCAAGCTCACGCTCCCGCGCCCGCTCGACGAGGCGACGGCGCTCCTGCTCACGGAGATCCGCACCCGGCTCGCGTACCTCGTGGACGTCGGGCTCGGCTATCTGACGCTCGATCGTCAGTCCCGCACGCTCTCGGGCGGGGAGGTGCAGCGGATCAACCTCACGACCGCGCTCGGCACCTCGCTCGTCAACACGCTGTTCGTTCTCGACGAGCCCTCGATCGGCCTGCACCCGCGCGACATGCAGCGCGTCATCGGCATCATGAAGCGCCTGCGCGATGCCGGCAACTCCCTCGTCGTGGTCGAGCACGATCCGCAGATCATGCTCGAGGCCGACCGCATCCTCGACCTCGGCCCCGGGGCCGGCGAGCGCGGCGGGGAGATCGTCTTCTTCGGCACCCCGGCCGAGATCCGCGCGAGCTCCGGCTCGCTCACCGGGCAGTACCTCGCCGGTCGCCGCATGGTCGCCCCGCGCACAGGGCCGGCGCTCGACCGCGCGCGCACCGCGGGGGCGCCTGCGGCCGAGGCCGCCGGCGGAGGCGTGGTGGCGGTGGCCCGCTCCAACCGCTGGCTCGAGCTCAAGGGAGCCGCGGAGCACAACCTCAAGAACATCGACGTGCGCATTCCGCTGAAGCGCCTCGTGTGCGTGACCGGCGTGTCGGGATCGGGCAAGTCCACTCTGGTCGAGGACGTGTTGTATCCGGCGCTGCTCAAGTACCGCGGCCGGCCGACCGAGGCGCCCGGACGGTTCGCGGGCCTCTCGGGCGCCGAGCTCATCGATGACGTCGTGATGGTCGATCAGAGTCCCATCGGCCGCACCACCCGCTCGAACCCGGCGAGCTATGTCGGGGCCTTCGACGCGATCCGGGCGCTGTTCGCCGCCGAGCCCGCCGCGCAGGAGCGCCGGTACAGCGCCGGAACCTTCAGCTTCAACTCCGGCAACGGCCGCTGTCCGAGCTGCAGCGGCAACGGCTTCGAGCACGTCGAGATGCAGTTTCTCTCGGACGTGTACCTGCGCTGCCCCGACTGTCGCGGCCGCCGCTACCGCGACGAGGTGCTCGAGATCCGCCGCGAGGGTGCCGACGGCCGCCGCTGCAGTATCGCCGACGTGCTCGAGCTCACCGTGACCGAAGCGCGCGCGTTCTTCGCCGATGCGCCCGAGGTGGCAGTCAGGCTCGCACCGCTCGCCGACGTCGGGCTCGAGTACGTGAAGGTGGGCCAGCCCGTGCCGACGCTCTCGGGGGGCGAAGCGCAGCGGCTGAAGCTCGCGGGGCACCTGGCCGAAGCCGGCGCAGTGCTCTCGAGCACCACCCACCGCGGCAAGCTGTTTCTCTTCGACGAGCCGACCACCGGGCTGCACTTCGAGGACGTCGCGAAGCTGCTGCGCGCCTTCCGCAAGCTCCTGAGCGCCGGACATTCACTGCTGGTGATCGAGCACAACCTCGACGTGATCCGCGCGGCCGACTGGATCATCGATCTCGGCCCCGAGGGCGGGGATCGGGGCGGCGAGATCCTCTGCGCCGGAACGCCGCAGGAGATTCGCGCGGAGGCGCGCTCCTTCACCGGCCAGGCGCTGCTCGCTTACGAGCGCTCGCTCGGCGCGGGCGCGCCGGGGGTAGCCCCGTCGGCCGGGCACGAGGACCCGCGCGCGGCGGCTCCCCCCGCCCTGGTGGCGGAGCCCGAGGCGGCGCGCTACCGCGGCGGCAACGGCCGCGACGCGCACGCCGTGATCATCCACAAGGCACGCGAGCACAACCTCAAGAATATCGACGTCGAGATCCCGCGCGATCGCTTCACCGTGATCACCGGCGTATCGGGCTCGGGCAAGTCGACCCTCGCCTTCGACATTCTCTTCAACGAGGGCCAGCGGCGTTATCTCGAGTCGCTGAACGCCTATGCCCGCCAGTTCGTGCAGCCGGCCGCGCGTCCCGACGTGGACGCGATCTTCGGCATCCCGCCGACGGTGGCCATCGAGCAGCGCACCAGCCGCGGCGGCCGCAAGAGCACCGTGGCGACGCTCACCGAGATCTATCACTTCCTGCGGCTGCTCTACGTGAAGCTCGGCACGCAGTACTGCCCCGACTGCGACATCGCGATCCAGCCGCAGAGCCCCGCTTCGATCGCCGCACGGCTGCTGCGCGAGTACCGCGGGAGGCGCATCACGCTGCTCGCGCCGCTCGTCGTGGCGCGCAAGGGCTACTACACCGACCTCGCCCGGTGGGCGGCGAAGAAGGGCTACAAGACGCTGCGTGTCGATGGGGAGTCGCTGCCGACCTCGCCCTGGCCGCGCCTGTCGCGCTTCCGCGAGCACACCATCGAGCTGCCGGTGGCGGACATCGAGGTCCGCGCCCGCAGCGAAGCCGCGCTCCACGACGGGCTCGCCCGCGCGCTCGATTTCGGCAAGGGCCTGGTACACGTGCTGGCATCGCAGGGGAGCCGGGTGACGGTGTTCTCCACCAAGCGCGCCTGCCCCTCCTGCGGCCGCAGCTTCGCCGAGCTCGATCCGCGCCTGTTCTCGTACAACTCCCGGCACGGCTGGTGCGAGAGCTGCTATGGAACCGGTGTCGAGATGCCGGGATTCGACGACGAGCAAAGCGGCGAGGAGCTCTGGTGGAACGAGTGGTACGCGATGGCGCCGCCGCGGTGCGGCGCGTGCGACGGACGGCGGCTCAATTCCACCGCGCTCAACGTGCGCTTCCGCGACCGCTCGATCGCAGCGCTCTCGGCCGGCTCGGTCGCCGCCACGGGCGAATTCTTCGCGAGACTCAGGCCCGGCCCGCGCGAGCGGGAGATCGCGCGTGACCTGCTCGGGGAAATCCGCGCGCGGCTGAAATTCCTCGAGCGCGTGGGTCTCGGGTACCTCGAGCTCGATCGCGGCGCGCCGACGCTCTCGGGGGGCGAAGCGCAGCGCATCCGCCTCGCGGCACAGCTCGGCTCGAACCTGCAGGGGGTGTGCTACGTGCTGGACGAGCCCACGATCGGGCTGCACCCGCGCGACAACCAGATCCTGCTCGAGTCCCTCACCGAGCTCGCGGGCCACCGCAACACGCTGGTGGTCGTGGAGCACGACGAGGAGACCATCCGCCGGGCCGATCACGTGCTCGACCTCGGGCCCGAGGCTGGCGTGCGCGGCGGCGAGCTCATCGGGGCGGGGACCGTGGCCGATCTCATGAGAATCCCGCGCTCGACCACCGGACGGTTCCTCCGCCAGCCGCTGCTGCATCCCGAGAGGCCGCATCGCGCCGTGGATGCCGCCACGCCGCTCCTGACGCTCGAACGGGTGGCGCTGCACAACATCAGGGGAAGCGACGTTCGCATCCCGCTCGGACGTCTGGTCGTGATTACCGGCGTATCGGGTTCGGGCAAGTCCACCGTGGCGCGCGACGTCCTGTACGCGAACCTGAAGCGGCTGCTCGGGAAGCCGACCGCCGCGCGCCGACCGCCGCGGCGCGGCGCCGCCGCGCAGCTCATCGGCTGTGCGACCGTGCGCGGGCTCGAGCACATCGACCGGGTGCTCGAGGTCGATCAGACACCGATCGGCAAGACCCCGCGCTCCTGTCCCGCGACCTACATCGGCTTCTGGGACGACATCCGCCGCATCTACGCCGGCACCACCGAGGCGCGCATCCGCGGCTACACCGCGAGCCGCTTCTCGTTCAACACCGCCGGCGGGCGCTGCGAGGCGTGCGAAGGCCAGGGCGTGAAGACCATCGAGATGAGCTTCCTCCCCGACGTCAAGGTGCTGTGCGACGTGTGCGGCGGGCGGCGCTTCAATTCCGAGACGCTCGCCGTGTCGTGGCGGGAAGCGAGCATCGGCGATGTGCTGGCGATGAGCATCGACGACGCGGTCGGCTTCTTTGCCGCCCATGCGCGCGTGCATCATGCGCTGAAGCTCCTCCAGGACGTGGGCCTCGGGTATCTCACACTCGGTCAGCCGAGCCCGACGCTCTCGGGCGGGGAGGCCCAGCGCATCAAGCTGGTCACCGAGCTGTCGAAGGTGCGCGAGGAAGGGGGCGGCCCCCGGGCGAGGGCAAGGCACACGCTCTACGTGCTCGATGAGCCGACGGTCGGACTCCACATGGCGGACGTCGAGAAGCTGGTCCAGGTGCTGCACCGGCTGGTCGCCGCCGGCAACACCGCGGTCGTGGTCGAGCACAATCTCGACATCATGGCGGAAGCTGACTGGATCCTAGACCTCGGCCCCGAGGCCGGCGACCGCGGCGGACGCATCGTCGCCCAGGGCGCACCTTCCCAGATCGCGCGCCGCAGCCGCCGCTCGCACACCGGGCGGGCGCTCGAGGGATTCCTGCGCGAGCGCACCCGGCGGAGTGCGGGTGCAGTCTGATAGTTCAAGTTAGATTCCCGGGAGAAGCTCATGAGTGAGGGATGCGTCTTCTGCGGGATCGTACGCGGCAGGGAGCCTGCTAGTGTCGTCTGGCAAGACGATCTCACCGTGGCGTTTCTCGACCGTCGACAATTTCACGCCGGTCACACGCTGGTAATTCCCCGGCTGCATCTCTGTGACGTTCGTGAGCTCGACGATACGACGGGGGCAGCGCTAATGGCGTCGGTTGCGCGCGTCACGCGTGCTGTTGCCGCAGGCTTCCCCAACCAGGGGCTAAGCCTGTGGCACTCCATTGGCGAGGCGGCGGACCAGGAAGTACCTCATCTGCACATCCACGTGCATCCCAGGATGCTTGATGACCACCTGCTGCAAATCTATCCCTCCGCCCCGCCACTAGCTGACAAACCCCTGCGTGACAAATATGCGGATAGGCTGCGCTCTTACCTTGTTTGACGTGTGCCGTCGATTTCCACCAAGGTGCTGCCAGGCATAGCGTCCCTCCGCTAAGATCAGAAACCGGTCACGCGACCCTAGAGGTTCACATGGAACGCTTCGTAGCCGCTCTGCTCGCCGTTGCGGCTTTCGCGCCGGCATCTGACGCTCGTGCTGCCCAAACTTGGATCGAGGGTCGGAACTACGTCCTGTTGACACCGACGCAAGCTACTAGCGTGCGGGCCGGCACTATCGAAGTGATGGAGGTATTTTCGTACGGGTGCATCGCCTGCAACAGCTTCCAGCCTGTCATGGAACGGCTAAGGCGCAATCTGCAGCCGAACGCGCAGATTGTGCTTCTACCGGCCTCTTTCAACACCGGCGAGGACTGGCCGATGTTTCAGCGCGCTTACTTTGCCGCATGGATCTTGGGTGTTGCGGACCGGACGCATCGGGCGATGTTCGATGCCATCTGGAAAACCGGCGAGCTCGCCGTCAGCGACCCTGTGACCCACCGACTTAAGACCCCGCAGCCGTCGCTCGAAGACGCTGCTCGCTGCTATGCGCGTATTGCAGGGATAAATCCCGCGGCATTCCTTGCGACCGCTAGATCGTTCGCGGTAGATATGAAAATCAGGGCCGCGGACGCGCAAGTCGCTGCAATGCAAGTTCCCGGCACGCCATGCATCGTAGTGAACGGGAAGTATCGAGTGAATATGGACTCGCTGGGGAACAACGACGAGCTCATCGAGCTCGTCAGATTTCTCGTGACCAAAGAGAGTATCCACTAAGCGTCCGGAGTTGCTCGCATTCACCGTTGAGACGGAGATTCTGGAGCTGCCCCGGCTATGCAGATATCTGCATAGCCGCGTCAACTCCAGTGCGGTCGCCTAACAACATTGGAGCGGACCGTGAGCGGTCGGTGGTTACGATGAGCCGCTTCTCGCCGGCCGCTCAACTTCACCTCGTTAGGCAGCGCAGGTGACATCGGCACATGAAAGTCCGCGAGGTCATTCGGCTCATTGAAAGGGATGGGTGGCGCCACGTGCGGACGAGGGGCAGTCACCGCCAGTTTCAGCACCCTAAAAAGCCTGGAACTGTCACGGTAGCCGGTAAGCTTGGGCTCGACGTGCCGCCCGGGACGCTGAATAGTATCCTCAAGCAGTCAGGGCTTAAGCGTTCATAGGAGCGGCGGCGTGGAATACTTGGTTGTTGTTGAGAAGGGCAAGACCAGCTACGGCGCATACGTTCCAGATCTGCCGGGCTGCGTCGCCGTGGCGGAGACGCGGCGGGAGGTGCTGAAGCTCATTAGAGAAGGCATCACTCTGCACATCGAAGCCCTGCGTGAAGCCGGCGAGCCTGTTCCTCCACCCGTCTCGAAGAGCCAAGTGGTCAAGGTACGCGCTGCCTGACAATCGGGCGGCCCGTGATGCCTGAGTGGTTAGGCGCCGCGGGCGCTGGAAGACAATATGCGCCCGCGGCGCTGATCCGGCGTCATCGTGCGGCCGGTTAACTTCACCGTTAGGAGGTCGTGCCCTCCAAGACGGTTAACGCTCACATGGAGACTCCTCAAACCATGGCTAAAGCATATTGGATTACCCTGTACCGCTCGATCCGCGACCAGGAAGCTTTCGCTGCGTATGCCAGGCTCGCTGGCCCGGCACTTCAGGCGGCGGGGGGCCGTTTCCTCGCGCGCGGGCTGCCTGCGCGCGTCTATGAAAGCGGGCTCGATCAGCGCGCGGTCCTCCTCGAGTTTGATAGCGTCGCGCAAGCCATCGCGGCGCATGACAGTCCCGGGTATCAGCAGGCGCTCCGTGCACTCGGTAACGCTGCCGATCGTGATATGCGCATCGTCGAGGGCGTCGAATGACGGGCCGACCGCCGAAGGGACGGCGCCCGGCGCACGCACCGCAGCGGACTCCCGCGCCCGGCAAGTAGTAGGCTGTCCGCATGGCTCACGACCTCGTTTGCTGGAAGTGCGGCGCGGCGCTCGCGGCGCTGAGCCTCCCGCTGCGGCGGCTCGATGAGTGCCCGCGGTGTCACGCCGAGCTGCACGTCTGCCGCATGTGCGCCGACTACGACACGAGCGTCGCCAAGCACTGCCGCGAGCCGACCGCGGAGGAAGTGAGCGACAAGACGCTGGCGAACTTCTGCGACTTCTTCAAGCCGCGCGCCGGGGCCTATACGCCTCCCGACACCGCCGCGATGGACAAGGCGCGGGCGGAGCTCGAGAAGCTCTTCGGCAAGCGCTGACCGCGCGCTCCGTGGCGCGGGTCCGCCGCCGCGTGCTCGGGGTGAAGGGAACCTGGACGCCTACCGGCGCTGGATGCTGGCGGAGTTCGACGCGGAGGCTAAGGCTTCTTCAGCCGCTCGCTGAGGCGCTCTAGCAGCTTCGTGAACGGCGAGTTCTTCTGCACCTCGACGCGCAGGTGCCGCACGCCGGTGTCGTTGATCGTCTCGCCCCTGC
>WNFW01000538.1_pt1 | contig 24354 bp, 22 predicted proteins | sample 5400131 | NCBI WGS metagenome assembly WNFW01 (sample SAMN13153362, study PRJNA577476) | soil metagenome | isolation source: 20 cm soil or saprolite under grassland replicate 1 | place: USA:California | collected 2016-06-15 | reverse complement strand
GCATTTGATCTCGGCGGCCGAAGGCAACGGCCCCGTAAACGCGCTCGATCTTGCGCTGCGCAAGGACCTCGGCAAATACCAGAGCTACATCAGCGGGCTCGAGCTGACCGATTACCGCGTGCGCATTCTCAACGGCGGTACCGAGGCAGTCACCCGCGTGTTGATCGAGAGCCAGGACGAAACTGGCGAGCGCTGGACCACGGTCGGCGTCTCGCCGAACATCATCGATGCCTCGTTTCAGGCGCTCATGGATTCGATCGTCTACAAGCTCGTGCGCTCCGGCGCGCCGGCGTAAATCGTCGTGTCCCGGGCGCCGCGCAGCACCCTCGGGTCCGCGCTCTGCGCCGCCCGAGCGCTCCGCGTTGCACCGCATCCGGGACACGAGAGTGAGCCCGATATGATCGACCACATCTCCGTCGCAGTTCGCGATCTCGACAGGGCCGCACGCTTCTATCAAGCAGTGCTTGGTGCGATCGGTTATGAAAAGCTCGTCGTTCGTCCGCGCACCGTGGGCTTCGGCAAGGCCTATCCCGAATTTTGGCTCAATCTGCGCGCGACCATGGCGCCCATCGATAGCGACGCCGGGACGCATGCGGCGCTGCGCGTACGCACGACCGAGTTGGTCGATGCCTTCCATGCCGCTGCCCTTGCGGCGGGCGGCATCTCCGAGGGCGCGCCGGGCCTGCGGCCGCAACACGGCGAAGGCTACTATGCAGCGTTCGTTCGTGATCTCGACGGCAACCGCATCGAGGCGGTCACCTTTCTCAAGGCGCAGGAGTAGCGTCGTCGTCGGTTACATTCGCTCATCGGCGACCGGCACCATTTGTTTTTCAGCTTCCGGAACGAGGCGCGCGACCTCGAATAGTTTGGGCAAAATCTCCTCGACGCGATCGGCCACCAGCAGGTTGATCGGTAGATTCGTGCGAATGAACTCGAGCTTTTCCATCTGCTCGAGCAATACGCACAGCGGATCCCAGAAACCCGAGATGTTGAGGATCATGATTGGCTTCTTGTGGCGGCCAAGCTGGGCCCAGGTCAGCTGCTCAACCAGCTCCTCGAGCGTTCCCACGCCGCCTGGCAGTGCGACAAAGGCATCCGCGCGCTCGAACATCACGCGTTTGCGCCCGTGCATGTCGGGCGTGACCACCCGCTCCTGCACGCGCAGCAGCATGTGCTCGCGATTGACCAGAAAATCCGGAATGACCCCTGTGACCGATCCGCCGTGGTCAAGCACCGATTCGGCAAGTTCTCCCATCAGTCCAACCGAGCCGCCGCCATAAACGAGCCGGATGTTGTTCTCGGCGAGAATTCGGCCGAATTTCTTCGCCGCTTCCATGAATGCTGGATCGTTGCCGGGGCCGGAGGCGCAGTAGACGCAAATCGAGTTGATTGTGCTCATAGGAGAAGGATCTGGCGCGCGGCAACGAGCCCGTCAAGCGCAGGTCTTAAAGGGTCGTCGGCGCGCTGACCGGGATCCATCTTCTTTGCGAGATTTGTTCCGAAGGTGATGACCCCCCGATCCCGCAGGCGACGTACGGCGGCTCGATAGGGCGGTGATCGCGGCCTTAAAAATCTCTATATGAGAGCAGTGCGACGGCCTGCGCCCGCGGCCGTCCTGCGGGCCAGTGTGCAGAATGGATCCCCATCCGCGTTCGAGCGAAGCATTAAAGCGTGACGTGTCAGCAGACGGCGATGCGTCGCTCTTTGCCATCATGCGCGGGCTATGGCCTTACATTTGGCCAGCGGATCGCCGCGATCTCAAGCTTCGCGTTGCCGCGGCGATAGTACTGCTGCTCGCGGCCAAGCTCGCCACCATCGCGGTTCCCTTCACCTTCAAATGGGCAACCGATGCGTTGGCCGGGCAGGGAAGCGCGCCCGTAGCGCCCTCCTCCTGGCTCCTCTGGGCGCTCGCGGCTCCGATCGCAATGACTATTGCTTACGGTGGCACGCGCATCCTGATGGCGATGCTCACCCAGATGCGCGACGGCATCTTCGCCCAGGTCGCCATGAACGCGGTACGCCGGCTCGCCTATCGCACCTTCGAGCACATGCACCAGCTCTCGCTCCGCTTCCATCTCGAGCGCAAAACCGGCGGCTTGACGCGGGTGCTGGAACGCGGGCGCAACGCCATCGAGACGATCGTACGCATGGTGATCATGCAGCTCGTGCCGACAATCATCGAGCTGGCGCTGATCTTCGGCGTGCTGCTCTATCAGTTCGATTGGCGCTACGTCGTCGTCATTGTGGCCGTCATCGCCCTTTATAGCGCATTCACCTATCAGGCGACCGAGTGGCGCATCAATATCCGCCGCCGGATGAACGACAGCGACACCGACGCCAACATTAAGGCCATCGATTCGCTGCTCAACTATGAGACGGTCAAGTATTTCGTCGCCGAAGAGCGCGAAGCCAGACGCTACGACCACTCTATGGCGCGTTACGAGGAGGCGAGCGTGCAAGCCTATGTGTCGCTCGCCGTGCTCAACGCCGGCCAAGCGACGATCTTCACGCTTGGCCTCGGCGGTGTCATGGTGATGTGCGCCTACGGCGCCAAGGAGGGCACCAATACCGTCGGCGACTTCGTGATGATCAACGCCATGATGATCCAGCTCTATCAGCCGCTCAATTTCATGGGCATGGTCTATCGCGAGATCAAGCAGGCGGTGATCGACATCGAGCGGATGTTCTCGATTCTCGCGCGCGAGCCTGAGATCAATGACAAACCGGGCGCCAAGCCGCTCGTGATCAAACGCGGGACCATCCGCTTCGAGAACGTCTGGTTCGCGTACGAGCCCGATCGGCAGATCCTCAAAGGAGTGAGCTTCGAGGTGCCCGCCGGTCATCGCGTCGCCGTGGTGGGTCCTTCGGGCGCCGGCAAATCGACCATCTCACGCCTGCTGTTTCGCTTCTACGAGCTCAGCGGTGGGCGCATTTCCATCGATGGTCAGGATATTCGCAATGTCACGCAGCATTCGTTGCGAGCGGCAGTCGGGATCGTGCCGCAGGACACAGTCCTGTTTAATGATACGGTCCGCTACAACATCCGCTACGGCCGCTGGGAAGCGAGCGACGCAGAAGTCGAGGAGGCGGCGCGGCTCGCCCAGATTGACGACTTCATTCGATTGTCGCCCAAGGGCTACGAGACCGAGGTGGGCGAGCGGGGCTTGAAGCTTTCCGGCGGCGAGAAGCAGCGTGTCGCCATTGCCCGCACGATTCTCAAGGCGCCGCCCATCCTGGTGCTTGACGAGGCCACTTCCGCGCTCGACAGCCATACCGAGAAGGAAATCCAGGACGCGCTCGAGCGGGTCTCACAGAATCGCACCACCCTCGTCATCGCGCATCGCCTCTCCACCATTGTCGGAGCCGACGAGATCCTCGTGCTCGATGAAGGAACCATCGTCGAGCGCGGCAGCCATCACCAACTCCTGGCACAGGGCGGCCTCTATGCCAGCATGTGGAATCGGCAGCGTGAGGCTGCGGCTGCGCGTGAGAAGCTCGCCCTGGTCGACGACGAGGTCGTCGCGCCCAACCGCAATCCGCCGGCGCTGGAGGAGCCTGAGCTCACTGTCGACAAAGAGCTCTCCGGCCCGCCGATCGAGCGCGCCGACGCGGCGGAATGAGCATGTCGGTTCTCGCCTCGATCCGCTCCCAGCTGGCGCCGGTCCACCGCGAAGGCTTGCGCTTCGTCGGTGCTTTCGCGCTGATGAGCCTGCTGTTGTTCTGGCTATGGGCGCCGCTCGGCTGGTTGGGATCGGTGGCGACGCTCTGGTGCGCGTATTTCTTCCGCGACCCCGCGCGGGTGACGCCGCTGCGCGACGGGCTCGTGGTTGCTCCCGCCGACGGGCGTGTGAGTCGCGTCGCGGACGCAGTCCCGCCCAGCGAGCTCGAATTGGGCGAGCGGCCGCTGCCACGGGTGTCGATCTTCATGAGCGTGTTCGATTGCCACGTGAACCGCAGCCCGATCGACGGGGTGATCGAGCGCGTGATCTATCATCCCGGTGCCTTCGCAAGCGCCGATCTCGACAAGGCGAGCGAGAGCAACGAACGCAACTGCCTGCGTATCATCAGCAACGGGCGCCGCGTCGGCGTGGTACAGATCGCCGGGCTGGTCGCGCGGCGGATTGTCTGTTTCGTGCGCGAGGGTGCGGCGGTCGCCGCCGGTGAGCGCATCGGCATGATCCGGTTCGGCTCACGGGTGGATGTCTACCTGCCCCCGGGTGCGCGGCCGCTCGTCGCCGAGGGTCAGATCGCAATTGCCGGCGAAACAGTCATCGCCGACCTCGCCGAGGGCGAGCCGCAGCGCCGCTTCCGGGTGGGCTAAACTATTAAGGGACAACGCTTAATCGATATCCTGCCCTGGCGGTGTGGCAAATCATCCATTATCTTCGGCGAATGCCGTTCTCCCCCTTCGATCCCCGTCCCCTCGAGGACAAGCGCCCGCGTTTTCGCCTCATCCCGGTACGCATGTTGCTGCCGAACCTGATCACGCTGCTTGCGCTCTGCGCCGGGCTCACGGCCATTCGTCTGGCGGTCGAGGACAAGCTCGAGTGGGCGGTCGCGGCAATCGTGTTCGCCGCGCTGCTCGACGGGATCGACGGCCGCATTGCGCGCCTGCTCAAGGGCACCTCGCGTTTCGGCGCCGAGCTCGACAGCCTTGCCGATTTTGTCAATTTCGGCGTGGCGCCAGCATTGATCTTGTATTTCTGGGGACTGCATCAACTCGGCAATCTGGGCTGGATCGCCGCCATGGTCTTCGCGCTCTCGACGGGGCTACGCCTCGCGCGCTTCAATGTCATGGTCGATGATCCCAACAAGCCCGCTTGGGCGGCAAAGTTCTTCACGGGCATTCCGGCGCCGGCCGGGGCGATTACCGTGTTGCTGCCGATCTACATCTATTTCTTAGGCGTTCCGCGGCTCCCCGGCACGGCGCTTCTGACCTTCCTCTACACATTCGCGATTGCCGTGCTGATGGTCTCTCGGCTGCCGGTCTTCTCCGGCAAGCGGGTGGGCAAGCGCATCTCTCCCGAGATGGTGCTGCCCGTCTTCGTCACGGTGGTGTTGTTCTTTGCGCTGCTGATTTCTTATCCCTGGGTCGTGCTCACCATTGGCACGGTCTGCTATCTCGCGAGCTTGCCGGTCGGCTACCTGTCCTACCGCCGCCACGAGCGCAAGGACGCGGCAGCCGCGAGCGCCGCGACCTCGAGTGCCCCCGCCGGCGCTCACGCACACGCGCCCAGCGAGGTATCGTCCCTGCCGCGTGGCCAGAGCGAGCATCCCGACTCCAGCCGGCCGGCACGGCTCAACTGAACCAGCGCAGCTGGCTGTAGCTCCACCGAAGCGAGCTCCGAGGCGCGCTGCCGCCGCCTCGGTCAGCGGTCCGGCAGTGGATGTCCGGGCATGAGGTCGTAAGGATGCTTCCAGCCCGGCAATGCCTTGATGCGGTCAAGCCACACCGCGATGTTCTTGTGCTGGGCGGCGATGTCGAAGCCGAATTCCTCCGCCGGATAGTAAAGGTAGCCGACCAGTGACAGATCAGCGATGGTCGGGCGTGCGCCAAGCACGAACGGCCGGCTCGAGAGGCGCTTGTCGATGATGGCGAGGTTGGTGTCGATTCGGCCTTTGAGGAAAGCGAGCACGGCCGGATCCCCAGGCGGCTTGGCGAAACAGCGCAAGAACCGATGCGGACCAAGAAAGCCGTTGACCTTCTGATTGTCGAAAATGATCCAGCGCAGTGCCTCGAGATTTTCGTCCTCACCCTCGGGGCGGAATTGTCCGGACCGGTCGGCAAGATAGGTCAGGATCACGCCGGACTGGCTGAGCTTCTTGCCTTGATGTGCCAGCACCGGCACCTCGCCCATCTCGTTTACGTTGGCGCGATATTGCGGCGAGCGCGGTTCGCCCTTGCCGAAGAAATCGACCCAGATCGGCTCCCAGTCGGCGCCGATGAGGTTGAGCATCAGCGCGGCACGATAAGCGTTGCCGGATTGAGCGAAGCAATAGAGCTGGTACTCGGCCATGGCCGCTTACGTGCGCTCACTTCATCGTCGGAATGACGAATTCGGCGCCTTCCTTGAGGCCGGATGGCCAGCGCGAGGTCACTGTCTTTGTCTTAGTGTAAAAGCGCACCGCGTCGGGCCCGTGCTGGTTCAAGTCGCCGAACCCCGAGCGCTTCCAGCCGCCGAACGTGTGATACGCGAGCGGCACCGGAATCGCGAAGTTCACGCCCACCATGCCGACGTTCACTCGGGTGGCGAAATCGCGGGCAGTATCGCCATCGCGGGTGAAGATGGCGACGCCGTTGCCGTACTCGTGCTCTGAGGGAAGCCGCAGCGCCTCCTCGTAGTTCTTGGCGCGCACCACCGAGAGCACCGGGCCGAAGATTTCCTCCTTGTAGATGCGCATGGCGGGCGTCACCTCGTCGAACAAACAGCCGCCCATGAAGAAACCGCCCTCGTAACCTTGCAGTTTGAAACCGCGGCCATCGACCTTGAGCTTGGCGCCTTCCTTGACGCCCACATCAATGTAGCTCTTCACCTTTTCGAGATGCGCCTTCGTGACCATCGGTCCGTAATCGGCCTGCGAGTCGCTCGATGGCGCGATCTTCAAGCTCTCGACGCGCGGGATGAGTTTTTCGACCAGAACGTCCGCCGTTTTCTTTCCGACCGGTACCGCCACGGAGACCGCCATGCAGCGTTCGCCGGCGGAGCCGTAGCCGGCCCCGACCAGCGCGTCGACCGCTTGGTCCATGTCGGCATCCGGCATCACCACCATGTGATTCTTGGCGCCGCCGAAGCACTGCACGCGTTTGCCGTGCGCACACCCCGTGCTGTAGATGTATTCCGCAATGGCGGACGAGCCGACGAAACCGATGGCACGCACGCGCGGATCCGTGAGCAGCGTGTCGACCGCTTCCTTGTCGCCGTTGACCACGTTGAGCACACCCGCGGGCAGACCGGCGTCGACGAGCAGTTCGGCAAGCCGCATCGGCACCGACGGATCGCGCTCCGACGGCTTGAGAATGAAGGCGTTGCCGCAAGCGAGCGCGGGCGCAAACTTCCACATCGGGATCATGGCCGGGAAGTTGAATGGCGTGATGCCGGCGACGACCCCAAGCGGCTGGCGCAGCGAGAACAAGTCGATGCCGGGCCCGGCGCTGTCGCTGAACTCGCCTTTCAAGAGGTGCGGGATGCCGCAGGCGAACTCGACCACTTCGAGTCCGCGCTGAATGTCGCCCTTGGAGTCGGGGATCGTCTTGCCGTGCTCCGAGGAGAGCAGCTTGGCAAGGTTGTCGAACTCCCGCTGCACTAGCTCGAGGAACTTGAACAGCACGCGCGCGCGGCGCTGCGGGTTGACGGTCGCCCAGGACGGCTGCGCTGCCTCGGCATTGGCGATGGCCAGCTCCACTTCCGACTTATTGGCGAAGCTGACCTTGGCTTGCACCTCGCCGGTATTGGGGTCGAACACGTCGCCGCTGCGGCCGGATGTGCCCGCCACACGCTTTCCGCCGATGAAATGACCGATTTCGCGCATCTGGGCCTCCCTCGCATACATGGCTTACGTTGCGGAGCCGTCGTCTTCGTCTGAGATAGCGCAGCTTGAACGGCGCGGGAAGCGGGCCAACAGCGGCCGGTATCCGGAACCAAATGTGCCCTCGCCTTGCGGTGGTTCGAACATTCCCAACTCGCGGGCGGGGAAATGCGAGACCGCCTGCGGTTTTTATGGAAACAATAACTAAGATTTATGGTTCTATAGGGCCATGCGAAGCCTCAATCTCGATCAGCTCAGGGCCTTCGTCGAGGTCATCGAGCGCGGCAGTTTCACCGCGGCGGCAAAAGAGCTCAATCTGACGCAGCCTGCGGTAACGCATCAGGTGCAGGAGCTCGAGCGCCGTTTCAACGTGGATTTGGTGGAGCGCTTCGGCAAGCGCGCCTACCTGACGCAAGCCGGCGAGAAGTTGCTCGCCCACGCGCGGCAGCTTCTGGAGGACGATGACCGCGCGCAGATGGAGATGCGCCGGTTCGACGGCGGATGGCTTGGGCGAGTCCGCATCGGCACGAGCGCGACCGTGCTCATGTATGCCCTGCCGCCGATCCTGCGGCGGCTCAAGACCGATCATCCGCAACTCGAGATCAATCTCAAAGCAGGTCTGACCGCGACAACCTTGGAAATGCTCAAGACAAACGCGCTCGACGTCGGGCTGTGCGCTCTCCCGATCGAGGATCCGGTGTTCGAGACGACGTCCCTGTTCGAGGATCAGCTGGTCGCAATTTTACCCGCCAAGATGACAAAGGTGCCGAAGAAGGTGACGCCGGCATTTCTTTCCCGCTGCCCATTAATCCTGATCAACGAGGGGTCGGCGCTTCGTCGAACGGTGGGGGAGTGGCTGCAACAGGCTGGGCCCCCGCCCAAACCGATGATGGAGTTCGATCACGTCGAAGCAATAAAGAGCGTCGTGACCGTGGGGCTTGGCTGCTCCGTGGTTCCCAAGATGTGTCTGGGCCGAGGACACGTTGCAACGGCGGGTATGGTGATGCGGCCGCTCAGTCCGTCCGTCGGCCGGCAGGTCGGACTCGTTAGACTGCGGGGCAAGCGTAGCACCGACGGCATCGATTTGGTCTGGGCGGCCTTGTTGAAGCTGCAGCGCCGGCATTGATTGCCGCGCACGTGCGCTCCCAACATTTTAGCCAAGCATAGCAGCCGAGAAGATGAGATTAGCGCGCGCGCGCCATCGCGTCGGGCGCATTGTCGGCAAAGTGAGGTATCACTTCGGCTGCGAACAGCCGCATCGATCTCCGTGCCGCCCGAAAATCGAGGGCGCTAAAATTGATCTGCAAAGAGGCGTGCTCGAAATAGCCGATCGAGGCGGTGACCCGGGCGATAATGGCCTTGATCTCCTCGGGGGTGCCGACCCAGGCGCCGCCTGACTCGATCTGGCCGTCTAGCGTGAACGAGCGCAGTCGGCGCATCGATTTGTCATAGTCGCGGTAATCCTTGGAGGTCGTGCCTCTTGTCCAGTCGCCGACGGCTTCGTTGAGCGCGCGGAAATACTCCTCGAATGGCTGGCGCGCGATTTCCCGCGCAAGCCGTGCATCTTCGTGGCAGAACATGTGGAAGGCCACCATCACTTCGCCGTTGCCGGGATGGCCGGCCTCGCGCCAAGCCTTACGGTAGAGCTCGATGAGCGGTCCAATCGGCCCGATCGGGATCGCCATCAGCGAATGTCCCTTGCTCCCGGCGAACTCGAACGATTCCGGCGTCTGCGTCGCCGCGATGTAGAATTTAGGACGCGGGCGCTGGGTGGGTCGCGGCAAGGAAGTCACGTCCTCGAAGGAATGGAAGCGGCCGCGGTGCGTGGCATTTTCCTGGGTCAGCAGCAGTTCGATCTGCTCCAAACCCTCGCGGAAGCGCGCCTGCGATTCGTCGACCGAGATGCCGAAGCGCCGGAATTCGTGTGGCAGAAACGCGCGGGCAAGTCCCACATCAAGCCGCCCGCCCGAAATGCCGTCCAACATTGCAATTTCGCCCGCGAGTTTGAACGGATGATTGAAGACCGGCAGCACCGCGCCAGTGACGAGGCGCATCGTCTTCGTGCGCTGTGACGCAGCGGCGAGAAACACGATTGGATTTGGGCTATAGCCGCCATAGCGGGTGAAGTAGTGCTCGACTGTGCGCACGTGCTGGAAGCCCAATTCTTCCGCTTCCTCGGCGATCGCAAGAGACTGCGCGTAATACTCGGCGGCGCTTTTGTCAGTGTGATCGACGGCAGGAAAAAACTGCACGCCGAACTGCATGGATGCCGCCCTTTGTTTCGCGCACGTGATTTTTTTTGGCCGCTAATAGGCACGCCGCGCACTATAGGGCGGCACCGAAACCAGTCAATCGAACCGACTGTCAGTTATCCGTTTGCGCCGCGCGCCGTCGATTGACAGCATCCGGACGTGCTCTAAACTTTGCTCAGTCGTTGCCGGCATGAGAAAGGATAGCCCACAATGTCCTCTGCCCGGCCCGATATCAGCGAAATCCGCCAGGCATGGAAGGACGCGAATCTCGCGCCGCTGTGGGAGAACGCGAGGGCGCATCGCCCGGCGCCAGCACCGGAACCCGCTCATCTTTGGTCGTGGCAAAAGATCCGGCCGCTGCTCTCCGCCGCAATCGACATCGCCTCGCCGGACGTGGTGGAGCGGCGCGTGCTGCAGCTCGTCGCGCCCAAACACCAAGACGAGCAGCGCACCTCGAGGACGCTCGCGGCCAATATTCAAATTCTCTTGCCGGGCGAAAAGGCGCGCCCACACCGGCACACGATGAATGCTCTGCGCTTCGTCCTCGAGGGCTCGGGTGCGATCACGGTCGTGGATGGCAAGCCCTGTCCCATGGAGGAGGGCGATCTCATCCTCACACCGGCATGGACCTGGCACGAGCATATCCATGAGGGGAGAGCTCCGATCCTATGGCTCGACGCGCTGGACGTGCCGTTCCAGCAATACGTAGGGACGAGCGCCTTCGAGGCTGGACCAGCCGCGCAGCTGCCCGAGACCATCCCAGATGCCGCCTTCTCCCTCGCGAATGTTGTGCCCGACCTCGACTACGCGGCCAAGGACTATTCCCCGGTCTTCCGCTATCCCTATGCAGCCGCTGCGGCCGCCGTCGCCGCCGCTCCGCCCGCGCGCGACGGCTCGCGGCGGGTGCGCTACATCAATCCGCTGACCGGCGGATCGGGAATGGCGATGATGGATTGTTTCCTGGTGCAACTCGACACGGGTGCCTTCACGCTGCCGTTCCGCACAACAGCCAGCTCGGTTTGCTGCGTGGTGGAAGGTTCAGGAGAAAGCCAGATCGGCAGCAACACCGTTCGCTGGAGCAAACGCGACATCTTCACCTTGCCGCAGGGTAACCGGATCGTTCACAAGAGCAGCGGCGGCGCGGCCCGCCTGTTTCAGGTTTCCGACCGCGATCTTTACGCGCGGCTCGGGCTTCTCAGAGAAGAATACGGAAATATCTCCGCTTAAACTTTCGTGCCGGGAGTGGCGCGGCACGCACCGAGCGCTTGCGAAACTTATTTTGGGAGGGCGTGTTGCCCGCTCGGTGATGTAAGCCGCCCGGTTATCGCGGTTTGGTTCGAAAGCCCATGGCGCAGGTAGCAAACGAAACAACCGCCTCCGGCGCGCCCGCCTCGGTCAACGAGCATCCCTCGCGTGATAAATCCAACGTCTGGGCACTGGCGCTCGGGAGCGTCGGTGTCGTTTACGGCGACATCGGCACGAGCCCCCTCTACGCATTTCGCGTGGCGGTGGCCGCTGCAGTCGAAAATGGGCCGCTCACGCGCAACATCGTGTTGGGGGTGCTCTCGCTCATCCTATGGGCGCTGATCGTCGTCGTGGCGATCAAATACGTCCTCATTCTGCTGCGGGCCGATAACAGCGGGGAGGGCGGTACTCTGTCCTTGACGGCGCTTGCAACACGCGCGTTCGGCCGGCGTACCGCGGTGGTGTTCCTGCTCGGCGTCGTCGGCGCCTCAATGTTCTTGGGCGACGCTGTCATCACGCCCGCCATTTCCGTCCTCTCGGCAGTCGAGGGACTGACGCTGGTGACGCCTGCGTTCGATCACTACATCGCGCCATTGACCGTTGCCATCCTGCTGGGCCTGTTTGCTGGACAAAGCCGAGGAACCGCGCGGGTCGCGAGTTTCTTCGCGCCGATCATGGTGGTCTGGTTCGTCGCCATTGCGGCCGCCGGAATTTTCCACATTCGCGATGATCCTGGCGTGCTGGCGGCCATCAATCCGGCCTATGCGGTGGCGTTTGTCTATACGCACGGAGCGATCGGGCTGGTGACGCTCGGCCTTGTCTTTCTTGTCGTTACCGGCGCGGAGGCGCTTTATGCCGACCTCGGCCATTTCGGGCGCAAGGCGATCCGGACCGCCTGGTTCAGCCTCGTGCTGCCGGCGCTGCTGCTCAATTATTTCGGACAAGGCGCCAAGGTGCTCGCCGATCCGGCCGCAATCGAGAATCCGTTCTATCGGCTCGTGCCCGAAGCCTTGCTGCTGCCGATGGTCGTGCTGGCGACCGCGGCAACCGTGATCGCGAGCCAAGCCGTGATCACCGGTGCCTATTCGCTCGTACGTCAGGCCATTCAGCTTGGCCTATTGCCGCGCCTTGCCATCCTGCACACATCCGAGTCGCAGGCGGGACAAATCTACATCCCGCGCGTCACCGGCGCGCTACTGCTCGGAGTCTTGCTGCTGGTCGGACTCTTCCGCACCTCCACCGCGCTTGCGTCCGCATATGGAATCGCGGTCGCCACCACCATGGTGGTCGATGGTCTGCTCGGCTTCATTGTGATCTGGAAGTTCTGGCATTGGCCTCTGTGGCGGGTGGCCCTCCTCATTGCGCCCCTTGTCCTCGTCGATCTCGTCTTTTTCTCCGCCAATCTGCTCAAATTATTCGAAGGCGCTTGGGCGCCCATCTTGTTCGGCGCCTCGATGGTGCTGCTGATTCTGACGTGGCGCCGGGGTACCCACATCCTCGCCCGCAAAACGCGGCGCAGCGAAGTGCCGCTCGATACTTTGCTGGCAAGCCTGCGCAAGCACCCGCCGCATATCGTGCCGGGCACAGCGGTGTTTCTCACCAGCCAGCCGGAGTTTGCCCCCACGGCGCTGCTGCACAATCTCAAACACAACAAAGTCCTGCACGAGCGCAATGTCATTCTCACCATCGTCACCACCGACACGCCGAGGGTGCCAGATGATGATCGCGTGAAGATCACGGAGCGCTCGTCCCACTTTAGCCTCATGGCGCTCAAATTCGGCTACATGGAAACGCCGAACGTGCCGAAGACACTTGCTCTCGCGCGCAAACACGGCTGGCCCTTCGACATGATGTCGACGTCTTTCTTCTTGTCGCGGCGCGCCCTCAAACCCGCCACCCATTCCGGTATGCCGCGCTGGCAGGACCGTTTGTTCATTGGCTTGGCAAAGTCGGCCAGCGACGCCACCGATTTCTTTCACATTCCGACCGGGCGGGTGGTTGAGGTCGGGACTCAGGTGGCGGTTTGAACTTTGGCGCTGTGGCGACACGACAAAAAGTGGGGGATGGCCTGACGGCGAGACCGAGTCTTGCGTCATCCGCGGGTCTCCTCTGTTGCTTCCGCAACGGCGGGAACAGACCGGCCGACCTGGCTCTGCTATAAGCGTAGCTCTATATTGCACTGCAGCATTCCCGGTGCCCCATGATTTCTCGGTCCACGGTTGCCGCCGCAGAACGCGGCGGCACTGTTTCCACCGAAGCACATGGCAAGCCGCGCGCCGGGCCGGGCTTCTTGGCCCTGACGCTGGGCACGATCGGCGTCGTCTACGGCGATATCGGCACGAGCCCCCTCTATGCGATGCGCGAATCCGTGGTGGCGGCGGTTGGCACGGGCAACCCGGCTAGCGAAACCGCGGTTTTCGGAATTCTGTCGCTGATCATCTGGGCGCTCATTCTGGTTGTCACACTCAAATACGTCCTCATCCTGCTGCGGGCGGACAATAACGGTGAAGGCGGCACGCTGGCGTTGATGGCTCTGGCACAGCGTTCCTTTGGCAAAGGCGCGGGCGCCTTGGTGTTGTGCGGCATCATCAGTGCCGCGCTGTTCTATGGCGACGCGATGATTACGCCGGCGCTTTCCGTGCTCTCCGCGATTGAGGGACTCAAGGTCGCCACTCCGGCTTTCGAGCCTTACGTGGTGCCACTTACCGCGCTCATTCTGGTGGTGCTCTTCGCGTTTCAGTCGCGCGGCACGGCCAGAGTGGCCACATTCTTCGGCCCGGTCATGCTGGTCTGGTTTGCTGCTATCGCCGTCGCCGGAGTTTGGCATGTCGTGCAAAATCCCGCGGTGTTCTGGGCATTCAATCCGGCGTACGGCATTGAATTCCTCGCAACCCACGGCATCATCGGCCTCGTTACGCTGGGCGCCGTGTTCCTGGTCGTCACCGGGGCAGAGGCACTTTACGCCGATCTCGGACATTTCGGGCGTGCCCCGATCCGGACCGCCTGGCTCACGATCGTGCTGCCGGCGCTCACCCTCAACTATCTCGGTCAGGGTGCGCTTGTGTTGGCTGACCCTAAGACAATCGAGAATCCGTTCTTTCTGCTTTATCCGGACTGGGCTCTATTGCCGATGGTGGTGTTGGCAACCGCGGCAACAGTGATCGCGAGCCAAGCGGTCATCACCGGCGCCTATTCGTTGACCCGCCAGGCAATCCAGCTCGGACTGCTGCCGCGGCTTGAGATTCGCCACACGTCGGAGGCGCTGTCCGGCCAGATCTACATGCCGCGCGTCAACTTGCTGCTGCTGATCGGGGTTTTGCTGCTCGTCGCCTTGTTCCGTTCCTCGAGCGCGCTCGCCTCGGCCTATGGCATCGCGGTGACCGGCACCATGGTGGTCACCGTCACGATGGCGTTTGTCGTGATCTGGAAAGTGTGGCGGTGGCCGCCGCTAGCGGCGGCTGCACTGATTGTGCCGTTCCTGTTCGTCGATCTCACGTTTCTCGGTGCCAATCTGCTCAAGGTGGTCGAGGGCGGTTGGGTGCCGCTGGCGTTCGGCGGCTTGGTGATGGTGGTCATGTATACGTGGCGACGCGGCAGCCGGTTGTTATTCGATAAAACCCGCCGCCAAGAAATTTCACTCGATGAGCTTGTGCGCATGCTGGAAAAAAGGCCGCCCACTCGGGTGCCGGGCACGGCCGTGTTTCTCACCAGCACGCCCAATGCCGCACCGACCGCGCTCATGCATAGCTTGAAGCACTACAAAGTGCTGCACGAGCAAAACGTCATCCTGACGATCGAGACGGTAGATATGCCCCGAGTGGACCCCGCCGAGCGCGTGCGCATCATGAAGATCGGCGAGACCTTCGCCCGCGTGGCCCTGCGTTTCGGCTTCATGGAAACGCCGAACGTGCCGAGAGCGCTGGCAATCGCGCGCAAACTCGGCTGGACCTTCGATATCATGTCGACATCGTTCTTTTTGTCGCGGCGTTCGCTCAAGCCAGCTGCCCATTCCGGCATGCCCCGCTGGCAGGATCGCCTGTTCATCATGCTCACCCGCATCGCCAACGACGCGACCGATTACTTTCAGATCCCTACCGGGCGGGTGGTGGAGGTGGGAACCCAGGTGACCATCTAAGGCCGATAACGGCCGCAGCAAAATCTCGGGCGTAAATCCCTTGATTCTGAGCTGTTGACACGCGACTTGTTGCTTGCCGACCCGTGCCGAAAGTTTAAGGAGAGCAATTCCATGTCCGCCCAGCTTGGTCGAGATAACGTGCAAGATCTGCCGCCGGAAGAAGTGGCGCGGGGCCTCGCCGAGGGCAAGATTCTGCTGGTCGACGTGCGCGAGCCGAACGAAACCGAAGTCGAGCGTTATCCTGAAGCGTTTTATCTGCCAATGTCAGAGTTTGATCCGGTCTCAATTCCCGATCCGGCGGGCCGACGGGTCGTGTTCGCCTGCCGCTCAGGTAGTCGTTCTGTCACCGCGTCGCTGATAGCACAGGCTGCGGGGCTCCCCTACGATGCGCACCTTGCGGGAGGCATCAAGGCCTGGAAAGAACTCGGCTTGCCGACCGAGAGCTGAACGCGCTCCGCTGTGAGCGCGCCGTTTTGCCCCGCCAGGACTCTCGCCACTCTGCTCTTGAAAGGACTGTCGCCATGCGCCAAGCGATCCGGCTCGCCGTGCTCGCAGCCGTCTGCGTGGCAATCACGCCCGCTCATGGGCAACCGAAGGAGCGCATCCTCAACGTCTACAATTGGTCCGACTATATCGCGCCGACGGTCGTCGAGGATTTCACCAAACAGACTGGGATCAAGGTTCGCTACGACACCTTCGATTCCAACGACACGCTCGAGACAAAACTTCTGGCCGGCAAATCCGGTTACGATGTCGTCGTGCCGACGGCCTATTTTCTCGAACGCCAGATCAGGGCCGGAGTTTTTCAGAAGCTCGACAAGGCCCGGATGCCGAACCTCGCGAATATGTGGCCGGAGCTCTCGCAACGGTTAGCAGCGTACGATCCCGGCAACCAATACGCCGTCAATTACATGTGGGGCACGACAGGCATCGGTTACAACTTGCGAAAGACGCGTGAGGTCCTCGGAGCCAACGGCACAATCGACAGCTGGGACATCGTGTTCAAGCCGGAGAGTCTTGCCAAGTTCAAGGATTGCGGCGTGCATCTGCTCGACTCCTCGGACGACATTCTCGCGGCGGCCCTGCACTATCTGGGACTCGATCCGAACAGTGCCAACGAAACGGACCTGCAGACCGCGGCGGCTCTCGTGATGAAGATCAGGCCTTACGTCCGCAAATTTCACTCCTCGGAGTACCTCAATGCCCTCGCCTCCGGCGAGATTTGCCTGGCCGTCGGGTTTTCCGGCGATATCAAGCAAGCGCAAAAACGCGCGGCAGAAGCCAAGAATGGCGTCGACATCGCCTATGCCATCCCGAAAGAGGGGGCGCAGTTGTGGTTCGACAATCTCGCAATCCCGCGTGATGCCAGGAACGTTGCCGAGGCCGAAGACTTCATCAATTATCTGCAGCGGCCCGAGGTGGCGGCGAAGAATACGAACTTCATTTCCTACGCAAACGGCAACGTGGCGAGTCAAAAGTTCATCGACAAAGCGATCCTCGACGACAAAGGCATCTACCCGGACGAGGCGACGATGCGCAGGCTTTACACCATCAGCGCTCACGATCCGAAGACGCAGCGGCTGATCAACCGACTGTGGACCAGGATCAAGACCGGGAAATAGTCCACCAGCTCGACGCTAAGCCATTTGCTGTCATGGGCCTGGGTAATCGTCGCGAGGCGCCGCGCTCTCAGCGCCAGCGCCGGTGCACCCACAACCATTGCTCAGGGTGTTCACGCACCCATGCTTCGACTACGGACGTGATCGCCTGCATCGTGCCTTCGATGTCGATCTTGCCGGCAGAGTCCCGCGCGGGTTCGATGGCTTCGGTGAGATCGATGCGAAAGCGATGGCGGTCGGGCAAGCGGATGATCCGGGTGCCATGAATCGGACACTCCACATGGCGCGCCAGGCGGGCAATGAACGGATTGGCTTTGCAGCGGCGGCCGAAGAAGGTTACGTCTACGCCGTTGACGTAATGTTGGTCGACGAGCATAGCGACATGGCCACCGGCCTCGAGCTCGCGCACGAGCCTTACCGGCGCGTCGAGCCCAGTTGGGACGAGGTTACCCATGCTACCTTTGCGGAGCTGGATGATGGCGTCGCTCACCGCGCCGATGTTGGGTCGGCGGTAAAGCACCGTCGCATCGAGCCGAAACTTGGCCGCAACTAGTGCCGGCAATTCCCAGTTGGCGAGATGCGCGGCAAAGACCAAAGCCGGCTTGCCGTCGCACCGCAGCCGTCGGAACCTGGCATCGACTTCTTTGGTGTAAAGGATGTCGCCCTCGCCCCGCGGGTCGGGATCGAACATTCGAAGCCGGTCGATATGGGGGAATTCGGCCGCAACGCGTCCGAGATTGTCCCAAACGCCGCGTAGGATGCCTTCGATCTCGTTGGCCGATTTTTCCGGAAAGGCAGCGGCCAGGTTGGCTCGGCCGATCCGGTGCTCCTTGAGCTTCGGGCCGAGCCGGCGCATCAACAGACCGCCAAGATCGGCCATGTGCTTGCGGTTGGTTGTGCGGATCGCCCGCAGCATGACGGCCGCCAACGATCCGAGCGTAGCGTCGACTCCCGCCTTAACCTGACTTTGCACCCGATGGGCGAGCGTTCTCGAGAGGGGCATGCGCGCTTGCGGCGGCTCGTCAAAACGCGACGAGAATCTTTCCGAACACCTGACGGCTTTCCATCCGCACCAGTGCGCGCTCGAAGTCGGCGAGCGCAACCTCCATATCGATTACCGGCAACAGACCTTTTGCCATCTTGGCGAGACTCTCGCGGATGTTGCGCATGGAGGCGCCGAACGAACCAATGATGCGATATTGCTGCTGGAAAAGTTGCATCAGGTTGAGCGTCGTCGACGGTCCGGAGGTCGAGCCGCAAGTGACCAGGCGTCCGCCACGCTTCAGGCAAAGGAGCGAGCCATTGAAGGTATCCGCGCCTACGTGCTCGAAGACCACGTCGACGCCTCGCTTGGCTGTGATCTTGCGCACAACGCCCTCGAAGCGATCTTTGCGGTAGTTGATGACATGATCGGCGCCCAGCGCCTGGGCCTTCTCCGTCTTGGCATCGTCGCCAACTGTGGTGATGACGGTGCAGCCGATCGCCTTTGCCATCTTGATGGCGACCGATCCGATGCCGGAACCACCGGCATGCACGAGCACGCTCTCGCCTGGCTCAAGTCTGGCATTATCGAACAGCATGTGCTGCACGGTTGCAAAGGCGATCGGCGCGCAGGCGGCGTCGCGCAGGGCGACGCCCTTTGGAACCGGGATCACCAAACGCGCCGGCATATTGACGAGATCGCGGGCGAAGCCGTCGACGTGGAAGCCCATGATGCCGCCGACGTTCTCGCAGAGATTGTCGCGACCCTCGCGGCAGGCTTTACAGGCGCCGCAGGTCAAGGCGCCGTACATGACGACGCCGTCGCCGGGGTGCAAGTCGGGGGCGTCGGGGCCGACGGCCGCAATCTCGCCGGCGGCCTCGACGCCGACCACGATCGGCATCTTGCGCTTCGCAAAAGCCATGCCGCGGTAGCCCCAGAGGTCGAGGTGGTTGAGGGCGACTGCCCTGATCCTGATCTGCACCTCGCCCGCCGATGGTGCTGCGGGCGCGGTGACATCGGCAAGCTCAACCTTGCGATCGGCGACCAGCGTGAGCGCCCGCATGCGTCACGCGGGCTCGCGGCTCATGACCAGCGAGACGTTTTGGCCGCCGAATCCGAACGAGTTCGATAGTGCGTGCCGGACCCTGGCATCCCGCGCCGTGTTCGGCACGACGTCGAGCGGGATGGCCGGATCGGGAAGGTTGTAGTTGATCGTCGGCGGCAAGCGTTGATGCTCCAGGGTCAGGAGCGCGAACACGGTCTCCACCGCCCCAGCCGCGGATAACGTGTGCCCGATCATTGATTTGTTCGAGGAAATCGGAATTGATCGCGACCGCTCACCGAACACTGATGCGATGCCGAGATATTCCATCTTGTCATTTTCGGGCGTCCCGGTGCCATGCGGGTTGATGTAGTCGATGTCGTCGGGCGCAAGACCGGCATCCGCGACCGCGTTGCGGATGCAGCCGATGATGGCTTTGCCGTCCGGGCTCGAGCGGGTGCGGTGGAACGAGTCTGCCATCTCGCCGCAGCCCGCCAATACGCCGAGGATTTTTGCCCCACGTGCGGTGGCAGATGGGTAGCTCTCCAGCACTAATGCCGCGGCTCCCTCCGCCATGACAAAACCGTCGCGGTTCTTGGAGAACGGCTTTGCCGCTCCTTGCGGTGGATCGTTGGCGGTCGATAGCGCCGAGAGGAGCGAGAAGCGGATCAGCGATTCTGCATTCACAGAGCCATCGGTGCCGATGCAGACCGCGGCGTCGGTCTCTCCGCGACGGATCGCCTCGACCCCGAGCTGAATTGCGCTCGCTCCAGAGGCACAAGCGGTCGAGACGGAAATCGGTGAGCCCTTGGTCCCGAAGCGCTCCGCGAGATGCTCGGCCACCGAAGCGAAAAGGCATCGTTCGTGAATGGCACGAAAGCGGCCCGACGCGCTCGCTCGCAGAAGATCGTCGTATCCGAGCGCGTCATTAGCGCCGGAGCCGACCGCCAGCGCGTCGCGGTGCGGCCACTCGATCTCGACCGGGGCGACCGCAAGAAACAGCGGGCCTGGAAAGTCGCTTTTGTATCCGATGCTAGCCTGATCAATCGCCTCCTCCGCGACCACGGCCGCCATGCGCTCGCCGAGCTCGGTTGAGCAGAATGGCTCGACCGGGATGAAGTCCACCGTGCCCGCAATCGTGGTCTTGAGGCCTTCGTTGGCAAAGCGGGTGATGCGGTGGATGCCCGACTCGCCGGCCGTGAGCTTGGCCCAATTGTCGGCTTTGCCCGCACCCAGCGAGGTAATCACGCCCATGCCGGTGACCACCACGACCGGTTGCCCGCTGTTGCCAGATGCCATTCAAGCCTCCTCAGCTGACCGCTTCGATAAGCGCCATGCCCTCTCCGCGCCAGTGACCGACGGACGTGACTGCGACCCGGTGGAGCGGGCCTTCATACTCCCGTTCGAGTCCCGAGGAATCCGGCGGCGGGAACAACTTTTCGCGACCGAGCACAAGCGTGGCAAGCGCAATGTTCATGGCAAATTGCGGCTCAAACCCGTGTCCGAGCAAGCTGCCCGTTGCCCGTACCGGTACGCCGGGTAGGGTCTCGAGCCATGCGCGCTCCTCGTTCGTCGCCGGCTGTGCGCCGGTTGCGCCGGAGATCACCGCAATATGTGCGGGTGGCCCCTGCGGAGCGAGGCTTTGCCACATGCGCCCCAGTGCAGCCGTGATTGCGCCGGCCGGGCGCGGAGATCGCTCCGACAGCACCCGCAACAGCCGCCCGAGCGGCTTCGCGTTGCGCGCCTGCGCATGCCCGCGCGACTCCAGAACGAGGAATGCCCCGAGCGAGCCGAGCACCATGCCCTGTTGACGCTCCCAGACCGGCTGGAAGCGTCCGCGCAACATGTGTCCGCCCGCGTCATAGAGCAGCAGCAAGTCCTCCCGCTCGCCGTTATGCGATCCGCCGACCAGCGCCAACTCGCTCTGTCCGGCGGTTATGCGAGCGAGCGCGATGCGTACCGCGTCGACGCCTGCCGCCTCCTCGCCCATGAAGGTGCGTGAGGAGCCGGTGACGCCGTGGACAATCGAGACGTTGCCGGCGAGCAGATTGGAGAGTTGCGCCAGGAACAGCGTCGGCCGCAAGTCGCTCATGAGCCGCTCGTTGAGAAAGGCGTCCGGGTTGGCGGATTTGCGCTTGTTGCTCAGGATTGCAACGTCGACCGCGACATCGCGCTCGCCGCCGCCGGCGGCCACAATCATGTCCATGCGCGCAAGCAACTCGCTATTGCCTTTGACGCCGGCGTCTGCCAGCGCCAGCCCAGCGGCATAGGTGCCGATCCGCTGCCACGGCTCCATTTGGCGCTGATCGCCCTTTTTCGGGATTTGCTTGTCGAGGTCGAGCGGAGCGAGCGGATGGACGAGATATGGCGCGAAGCGTTCGGCGTCGATCTTGACTCGTCGTTCCGTCAGGCCCTCCCAATGCGCCTGCGCCCCTTCGCCGAGGCAAGACACGATGCCGATGCCGGTGATCCAAACCTCGCGTGGCACCTCAGCCATGAGCGAGGGCCCCGATGGGGAACTCGAGGATCGCCGCCATCTTCTCCATGCTGGCTCGGAACTCGGGGTTGGGAAATTCAACCAGCCGGAACGTGATCTCGGCGTTGCACGCGAGCTTGCTGCCGCAACGGATCTCGGCCCTGGTGACGGCATAGCCTGAGCCTTCGTGCAGCAACTTGGCCGAGAGCGAAAGGCTTTCCCCGGGATGGACGAACGAGCGCAGTTTCGCCTCCTTAAGCGCGGCGAAGAACGGCATGCGCGAGAACCTGGTCACGGCAATAACGAGCCAGCCCGAGGTCTGCGCCATTGCCTCGATGAGTAGCACGCCAGGCATCAGCGGATAGCCGGGAAAGTGCCCCTCGAAGATGGTGGACGCGCTCGGAACCCGCGCCTCAGCGCAGATCGTCTGCTGGGCAAGATCGAGATCGACAATGCGATCGATAAGCTGAAAGTACTCGAGGCGCATGCGAGCGCATCAGGCGCCCTTGACAGCGACAAGTTCGTCGATGCGGGTGCAGAGGTTGTTCAGTTGAAAATATTGATCAGTCGTCGCCTTGCCGTCGTTGACTTCTTGCGTCCACTGCTCCAGCGGCATTTTGATGCCGAACGCCTTATCGATGGCAAATGCGATGTCGAGAAAATCGAGGCTGTCGATGCCAAGGTCATTGATGGCGTGGCTTTCCGGCTTGATCGTGTCACGCGGAATATCGCAGGTCTCGGAGATGATATTGGCCACGGTCTCAAAAGTCGAAGGCATCAGTAAATCCCTGATCGGTCACGCGTTTCGAGCGACCGCCGCCGACGTGTTTGCGATTGCGGGTCAGATCGCCCCGGAGCGGCCCATCTCCCCCGCGAGAGGTCGGCTGCCCGTATAGCGAAGAGGCCGCACAAGTTCAATGCCGCGAAAGTTTTGATGCTTGAACGCATTAGCCATGATTCCGATCGATCACGCTGCTCGTCCCCGTAAGGTCCTGCGCGCCTCGAAGAACGATCAGCGGTACCGCCAACCGTTAGATAATCCTGGCGCGGGCCCAGGCTGTCACGACTTCCGCGATCATGACCACGATGAAGATCACGAGCAGGACAAGGCCGGCCTCGTCCCAATAGAGATTCGAGAGGGCGGTATCGAGCGCCATGCCGAGTCCTCCGCCGCCGACGAGGCCAAGCACGGCCGATTCGCGCACGTTAATGTCCCAGCGAAACATCGAGATAGACAAGAACGCGGGTTTGACTTGCGGCCAATAGCCTTTGAGCAGGACGGCAAGCGGCGAAGCTCCGGTTGCAATCAGAGCGTCGATCGGGCCGGGCTTTGCCTCTTCGATTGCTTCCGAGAGAAACTTGCCCATGAAGCCGATGGAATGCATGGCGATCGCCATCGTTCCAGCAAGTGTACCGGGACCAAACACCGCGACGAAGAACAGCGCCCAAATCATCGCATGCACCGAGCGGGTGGCAACCAGGATGAAACGCCCAATGCTGCTGAGAATTACCGACCGGGTAATATTGCGCGCCACCATGAGCGCGACCGGGCTCGCCATTGCCACAGCGAGAATTGTGCCTAGCGTCGCCGTATGCAGCGTCTCGATCAGCGCCCCGTGCACGACTTTGGGGTACCACGCCCAGTCGATCGGCCACATACGCGCGAATAAATCGACGGTCTGTTGCGGCGCGTCGTACAGAAACTCGGGGATGATCTCGATGCTGCGCAGCGACCATACCAAGGCAATCAGCGCTCCGATATAGAAACCGGAGCGCATGATCCGCTGCCTGACCGTGAAGCGCTGCCAATGGCGCAAAGGGGCGTCTGCGGGTGCGGCAGTGGTGATCATTGAAACAGTCTGCGCATCCAGCCGGAAACGATCTCGCCCGCCATCACGACGGCAATGATTGCGAGCACGATGGTCAGCACGAAATCGTAGTCGAAGCGCTGAAACGCGGTGAACAGCGTCGCGCCGATGCCGCCACCACCGACGAGACCGACCAGTGCGGAATTGCGTAGGTTCGAATCGAGCTGGTAGGCGGAAAAGCCGATAAAGCGGGCCATCACCTGCGGCAGCACGCCCATGATCACCAGCGACAGAAATGGCGCGCCGGTTGCGCGCACTGCCTCGACCTGATGCATCGACATTTCTTCGGCCGCCTCGGCAATGAGCTTCGAAAGAAAACCCAGTGAGGCCACAATGAGGGCAAGGACACCGGCGAGCGCACCGAAGCCGACCGCCTTCACGAACAGGATGGCGACGATCACGGGGTGAAAAGTGCGGAACAGTACGATGAGCGCGCGTGCCGCCCATGCCAGCGGCAAGGGCGAAAGGTTGCGTGCGGCGGCAAGGCCGAGCGGAAACGAGAGCAGCACACCAAACGCGGTCGCGATGATGGCGATCTGCAGGCTTTCGAGCATCCCGTCGTAGAGGAGTTCGAGCTTATCGGGAGCGAAATTCGGGGGAAACATTCGCGAAACGAAGCGTGCTCCGTGGGCAAAACCAGCCACGAGGCGCTCTCGGTTGATGTCGAGAATCGAGCAGGCGTAGGCAACGTAGAGCGCCACCGCGGTGCCGGTGATGCGTGTTGGCCAACTCGGCGGGAAGGCGACGCGAGGCGCGGCGGAGGAGGGATGTTGCGAGGAGGCGGGACCGTCAGTCATGCCTTGCGCAGCTCTGTCGCTGTGTCATCACTCGAGCCAGCCCTCACCGCCGTAAATCTGCAACAGGCGCGCGTCTTCGAGGGCCCGTGGCGGTCCATCGAACACAAGCTCGCCTCTCGACATGCCGACGATGCGATCGGCGAACCGTCGAGCTAGCTCCACATTGTGGATATTGACGATCACCGGGATATCTCGCTCACCGGCGCGACGCGCGATCAGCTCCATGATCTCGGCAGATGTCTTTGGATCGAGCGAAGACGTGGGCTCGTCGGCCAGCAGGAGGTCAGGCTCCTGCATGAGAGCGCGTGCAATGCCGACGCGCTGGCGCTGGCCCCGGAGAGTTGGTCTGCGCGCTGTGTGGCAAGCTCGCCCAGCCCGACCGCGTCGAGAAGATGGAAGGCGCGGTCGATG
>WNFW01001077.1_pt1 | contig 24385 bp, 14 predicted proteins | sample 5400131 | NCBI WGS metagenome assembly WNFW01 (sample SAMN13153362, study PRJNA577476) | soil metagenome | isolation source: 20 cm soil or saprolite under grassland replicate 1 | place: USA:California | collected 2016-06-15 | reverse complement strand
CAGGTTATCCCATTCGGAAATTCACGGGTCAAAGCGTGTTTGCCGCTCTCCGTGACTTATCGCAGCTTGCCACGTCCTTCATCGCCTATTGGCACCAAGGCATCCATGATGCGCTCTTTGTAGCTTGATCAATCTGTTCTGATCCTACTTGCGCAGGATCAGAGATTCTTCGATAACTGAAACTCTCTGGCCATCTTGCGACAGCCTCTTGATTTCAGACTCAGCTCTTAAAGTTGTACTTTTTTTACTACCCTGTATGTAGATGTCAAAGAACCAGCCGTTCCGTACGTTTTGGCCACAAAAAAACTCAATCTCATGCCGACAAAAATCACGTTTCCGTTTTCGTTGCCGGGACAAAATTGAGCCCAATTTGCAGTCCCAAAATGTACGCAGAACGCACTCCAATATAGAGGAGTCCCGCTTCCAGCGGGATTACAAGCATAACGCTAAATGAGCGACGGTCAAGTGCATCCCGGCAAATTTTAGTAAAATTTCATGACTCGCATCCCGTTGAGGCAAAGACAATTAGGTAGACATCCGTTTTATGGGGTTTGCGAACGCGTGTGGCAAAGAAAAATTATTCCAAACTCGTGATTATCATTGGCGCGATAGCCGGGTAACGGCGCGGTTCGAACGATTCATCGCAGATGGATGGGGGCGGGAGAGATTCTCGCCAGCCCGCAGTACCATTCTAAATGGTAGCAGATATGGCTACCATCCTCTCTGATCACTGTGTTGCTCTAGTAACGAGAACTTTGGCCAGAAGCTTTGTATGGTCCGACGTGTAGAGGCGGAAATCGTAACTGGAACCTGTTCCGATCCAATTCGCAGCGGCGGATCCTCGCCTTCCAGTGGCCACTAGCGACTCTTGGCCTCCATTCTTCGAAACGTAGAGGTTTCCAATGCTCTCGTCGTCAGTGTCCCACGAAATCGTCGTTGTGCCTGGCCCCTCGCCAGGAGGCACCGGGTTCGGGGAAGCGGTAAGAGTTGGCGCGATTTTCGTGATGAAAACAATGCAGGATGTAACAAGCATATGCTTGAATTTTGATGCCCTACGCTCCTTTGTAGGACGTGTCATCGTCACACTAGCGGCCCCTTGTTCATCGACTAATTCCTTAATGAAGCCGACCATTCCGTAAGAATGACAAGGGAAGGGGATCTTCATCCTTTCACTAACGACTGTCGATGACAGCGACTGACCGGAAGACACAGGCGAATTCACACTATCGAGTCGCTTACCGTCAGGAAAATCATCAAGGTAGCCGGTCCCCCAATCCTCAATCACATACAGTCCACCCGGCTTCAGGTGATTATCAAATAGTTGCCAGAATGCCGTTTTCGTCAGCTCGCCAATATGCGACGCATCATCTATTATAATATCAAATCCTTCCGGAGCCACCTTGTTAGCGACTTCGGACAGAAACCGTTTATCTGATTGGCTGCCCTCAAAAACCTGAATACGCTCTCCCGCTACAAAGTGCTCCGGCAGCTTTATATCGATCCCAATGATGACACCAAGAGGGAAGTAGTCGCGCCACAATTTAAGTGAACCCCCTTTGTGGACGCCAATCTCCAGAAGCTTGATGTGCCTACCGACCCACGGCGCGAGGATCGGATCATACACATCGAGGTAGCGGTGTGTTATCTTGTCGGTATTGTAAGAGTCTAAATTTAACTCTTTGCTTCGCATATTTGTGGCCTCGGTTTAAGGACTGCTCCACCATTCAACCGCCTCTTTAGTGACCTCATTCATTAAAACAATTTAACCTTCTATGGGGTTTCGGAAACAGTCAACCAGTGCGCTAAAGCCCTCTCGGAAAACTGCTGAGCACCGCTCGAGACGTTTGGCCAACTGAAGCCGGGCTGGCCAGCCTGATCTTCGCGGACGGCCAACGCCGGCAATCGGGAATCGTCTCGCCATCGCCAAGGCTGCCACAGACACGACTATCGTTCGCTGCTGTAGACCGCGTACGGATTAATGAAGGGTATAGACTTCAGCTAAGCCAACGCCTGTACCGCCGTCGGCTCCACGTACAATGGCGGTATATGTTCCTGCGGGCAGGTGGAGCACGAGGGCCGATTCCGACGGATTTGGCGGCGCAAGTCCATTCCTCTGGACGTCAATCGCGTTAACATTATCTTGCCAGTTATCGTTGGTTGCGATGGCAGTGCCAGTCGAGTCGTAGATCGTCAGTGTGGGATTGCTTAGCACTCCGTTCACACCGGAAGAAGTGAGCGATGGGCCAAGGGCGCGCACGATAACGGTGGCGCTGTCTACATCTCCAACGATAAAGCCACTGATCAGTACGTCATCCGCCGTGCCGACCGAACCGCGGGTGCTCATGTTCTTCAACGTAGAGTTGGATTGCGGCGAGAGGTCGTAAAGCTCGACCAAGCCAGTCCCCGGAGTCGGGTCCTTTCCCCTGACTATGACAGTGTAGGCGCCCGGTGCCAACGTCTGTAGAGTGGCTGATTCCAATAGATTGGCCGGCGCAAGTCCGTTGGCATCTATTTGCGAGTGGCCCGGATCGGCCTCCCAGTTATCATTAGTTGCGATGAGAGTGCGGGAAGAGTTATACACGCTAAGAACCGGATCCCTGAGAGCGTGGGAAATCCCGAAGCTACTGAGCGATGGCCCCAGCGCGCGAAGCACTATCGTCTTGGGCTCGCTTCCAGTGACGATAAAGCCACCAATCAGAACGTTGTCACCGATGGAAACAACTCCTCGAGTAGAAAGGTTGAGCGCTTGAGGTCCCACTGTCGGAAATTTTGTATTCTCTAGATGGATGGGGAGGGCGCGATACATCTCGCCGCAGTTCGTGGCCGGGTAGCTGTAGAAAAAAATCGTCTCGCCAGCGGCGCTCAGGCCTAAGAGTTGAGCGAATATGGGAACACCCGGCCGTCCATCATTAACGACTGAGTAGTCAATTAGATAGTTGTACGGCGCATCCTCATAGACGTTTCCGCAGAACGGGCAGTGGATACTCTCGTTCCTTGGGTAGTTCCATACTTCAGTCGCAACCTTTGCGGCCAGATCCAAGCTATACTTGCGGGGACTCGCATATTCGCGTTGAGCCCCGTAAGGCCTCTCAAGAAAACTATGTTCTCCGTTATCAAGCACCAGAAGGTTCTGATCAAAGGTGATCTGTGGCGCATGTTGGCCAATCGGAGGCAGGCTGCCGGGTGCGAGCGTGAGCGCAAATTTTCTCAAAGACGGAAACAGGTACCACTTTTTCGTCGGATCCCCCAGAATCCATTTGATCGCGCTCGTTTCATAATCGAGGCATATAAGGAAATTTTCCCGGCTCGAAATGATCACGGAGTCATCGGCCCGATTGTATGCGGCACCGTTGTTATGGAACCAATCGGTCGGCGTAGGATGAACGAACTGGCTGGGATCGTCTCCCCCGGCTCTCATGGCTGCGCTGATAATGTCGCCCAGGTTCCATACCTTCAAAACGTGGCCCGAAGCGTCCACTTCAATGTTCACCGAGTTGTAGTATGTTGTGGTATCCGCGTCCAGGATGATTCCAACTTTGCCACGGTCGATGTTATGGTGGAAATTAATAATTCCGAGATTGCTGTAATCGCCAAGGAGCGTGACAGTGCCATCGAGGTCGATTCGAGACAGTTGGCGGCCATGACCCAAATAGGCTGCGTTATCAAAGAAGATGGCACTACCCGCGGAGAAGCCGCCCGTGCCTACCCACCGTAATGCGCCGTCGGTGTCGATGATGCCAGGTGCGAAATCGCTGCAACCGCCCTTAACCATGATGTAGTCGTAGCTCAAATCCCTGCTAGGTATACGTCGTATTATTGTATCCATCGTAAAGTCCGTAGACCGGCAAAAAGACCTCGCCGGTTTGCTGGTTTTCAAAGCCTCGATCCACGAGGTACGAATTGGCATAAGTGCCTGACAGTGGCCGGGTGACGGAGCCCGGTTTCGGGATCACTGTGAATTGAATGCTCTTCAGAACGCTCGTGTTGCTGACCGCCAGGGTCACCTTACTGATGAAGGGGGTAACATCTGCCATCTGGTTGGTTATTCTTATCGTGGTGTCATCGGCCTGACTGGCGTCGGCAGGATGGGAGAAGACCATGATAACGCCGCCGACCATCATTAATGAGCATATTTTCATAAATCGTTTATTTTTTTGGGTTGCCTTCCTGAAGAGTGCCCGAGCATGTCAGAGGAGGCCCGTTCGAGTCCAGCAAAATCTTCAATGAGCCGCAATTCCTGCGGCCGAGGGTAATACACTAACGCCAGAGTGCCGCATGAGATCAACAAAACCGGGAGACAGATGCTCACGCACAAACAGCGAACAACGCGACAAGCCGCTTCCCAGTCGCTGCTCCGATCAAATCCATTTCCGTCGATATAAAGCTCCGGCGAGTGAGTTTGATAACTAGCCCAAGGCTGTAAAGGCGAGTAGCAATAGAGCGCGAATTCAATATCGAAACCGAATGAATTTAGTTGTTAGACACGACTATTGTGGGCCGTTGTTAGACGCTTACGAGATTAATGGAGGGTGTAGACTTCGGCTAAGGCAACGCCTGTACCGCCATTAGCTCCGCGCACGATGGCGGTATACGCTCCCGCGGGCAGGTGGAGCACGAGGGCCGATTCCGACGGATTTGGCGGCGCCAGTCCATTCTTCTGGATGTCAATCGCGTTAGTATTATCTTGCCAGTTGTCGTTGGTTGCGATGGCCGAGCCACTCGAGTCGTAGATTGTCAGTGTGGGATCGCTTAGCGCTCCGCTCACACCCGAAGAACCAAGCGATGGGCCAAGAGCACGCACGATAACGGTGGCGCTGTCTACGTCTCCAACGATAAAGCCACTGATAAGTACGTCATCGGCGATGCCCACGGAACCGCGGGTGCTCATGTTTACCAACTTAGACTTGGATTGCGGCGAGAGGTCGTAAAGCTCAACCAAGCCGATCCCCGAGGTCGGGTCCTTTCCCCTGACTATGACAGTGTAGGCGCCCGGCGCCAAGGTCTGTAGAGTGGCTGATTCCAATAGATTGGCCGGCGCGAGTCCGTTGGCCTCTATTTCCGAGTGGCCTGGATCGGCCTGCCAGTTGTCGTTGGTTGCGATGAGAGTGCGGGAAGAGTTATACACGCTAAGAACCGGATCACTGAGAGCGTGGGAAATCCCGAAGCTACTGAGCGATGGCCCAAGCGCGCGAAGCACCATCGTCTTGGGCTCGGTTCCAGTGACGATGAAGCCACCGATCAGAACGTTGTCACCAATGGACACAACTCCTCGAGTAGAGAGGTTGAGCGCTTGAGGTCCCACTGTCGGAAAGTTCGTGCTTTCCAAGTGTACCGGAATGGAGTTGTACGCTGTGTCACAGCTGACGGTCGGGTATTGATAACGAAAAATCGTCTCGCCAGCGGCATTGAGGCCGAGGAGCTGTGACAAGCCTCCGGGGACGCCGTTGACAAATGTATAGTCGATGACGTAGTTCAGCGGCGCGTCCTCATAGACACTCGAGCAGAACGGACAAACGATACTTTGACCCATCTCAAAATTCCAGACTTCAGTGGCGATTTTTGCGTTCAAATCTAACTTGTACTTACGCGGACTGGCATAGCCACGTTGGTCTCCCGCTGGCACCTGAAAGGTGCTGTTTTGTCCGTTATCAAGCATTAACAGATTCTGATCGTAAGTAATCGAGGGCGCGTGTTGGCCAATTGGCGGCAGGCTGTCGGGCGCAAGCGTAAGCGCAAATTTCCTCAAAGATGGAAATTGGTGCCACTTCTTCGTCGGATCTCCCAAGATCCATTTGATGGCACTTGTATTATAATCCAGACAAATAAGAAAGTTCTCGCGGCTTGAAACGATCAGAGAATCGTCGGCCCGATTGTATGCGACACCATTGTTATGGAACCAGTCGCTCGGTGTTGGAAACACAAATTGGCTCGGATCGTCACCGCCAGCGATCATTGCGGCGCTGATGATGTGAGCCATGTCCCACGTCTTCAAAACCCTTCCTGAAGCGTCCACTTCGATGTTCACCGATTCGAGATGTGTTGTGGTATCGGCGTCCAGGATAATTCCAACTTTTCCACGATCGATGTTGTGGTACAAATAGGTGACTCCGATATCGCTGTAATCACCAAGCTCGGTGACAGCGCCATCGAGATCGTTGCGATACAGCTTGGTGCCAGCAGCAAGATAGATCGCATTATCAAGGAAGGTGGTAACAAAGCTTGAGTGGCCAGCCGTGCCCACCCACCGCAGTGCGCCGTCCGTATCGATGATGGCAGGTGAGAAATTGCTGCAACCGCCCTTAACCAAGATGTAGTCGTAACTTAAAGCGGCCCCATTTCTATTCTGTAGGAATGTCGGATTCTCGTATCGACATGGATCGTTGAACGTGGCGCTCGTGATTCTGATGTTAGCTTGCTTTGACGAACCGTCCATAAAGCGATAAGTCAGTTTGACGGTGTTATCGTATCCATCATAAAGTCCATAGACCGGCAAAAAGACCTCGCCGGTTTGCTGGTTTTCAAAGCCTCGATCCACGAGGTACGAATTGGCATAAGTGCCTGACAGTGGCCGGGTGACAGAGCCCGGTTTCGGGATCACTGTGAATTGAATGCTCTTCAGAACGCTCGTATTGCTGACCGCCAGGGTCACCTTACTGATGAAGGGCGTAACACCTGCCGTTTGGCCGGTGATTCTTATCGTGGTGTCATCGGCCTGAGTGGCGTCGGCAAGATCGGATAGAATCATGAAGACGACGCCGACTACGATTATGGAGCATGTTTTCATAACGTGTTTATTTTTTAGGAGCTTTCTTCGTGAAGAGTGCCCAACCACTCGAGCTCACCGAAACTTCAATGAGGCGCAATTCCTGCGGACGTGCGTATACCCTAATGTTAGGGCGCTGCATGAGATCAACACAACCGGGAGACGGATGCTCACGGCACAACGCGAAACCCCACTTCCCAGTGGCGACGAAATCCATTTCGAAACGAATGAATTTAGTTGTCAGACGCGACTGTCGTCGGCTGCTGTTAGAACCGCCTACGGATTAATGGAGGGTGTAAACTTCTGCTAAGCCAACGCCTGTACCGCCATTGACTCCGCTTACAATGGCTGTATACGCTCCTGCGGGCAGGTGAAGCACGAGGGCCGATTCCGACGGATTTGGTGGCGCCAGTCCATTCTTCTGGATGTCGATCGCGTTAATATTGTCTTGCCAGTTGTCATTCCTTGCGATGGAAGCGCCAGTCGAATCATAGATCGTCAGTATGGGATCGCTTAGTACTCCGTTCACACCGGAAGAAGCGAGCGATGGGCCAAGGGCGCGCACGACAACGGTCGCGCTATCTACGTCTCCAACGATAAAGCCATTGATAAGTACGTCATCGACCGCGCCGACGGAACCGCGGGTGCTCATGTTCCCCAACTTAGAGTTGGATAGCGGCGAGAGATCGTAAAGCTCGACCAACCCAATCCCTGGGGTCGGGTCCTTTCCGGTGACTATCACAGTGTAGGCGCCCGGTGCCAAGGTCTGTACAGTGGCCGATTCCAATAGATTGGCCGGCGCGAGCCCGTTAGCCTCTACTATAAAGTGGTTTGGATCGGACTGCCAGTTGTCGTTGGTTGCGATGAGAGTGTGGGAAGAGTTATACACGCTGAGAACCGGATCCGTGAGCACGTCGGTAAGCCCGAACCCGCTGAGCGATGGCCCCAGCGCTCGAAGCACTATGCTCTTGGGATCTGTCCCGGTGATGATAAAGCCACCGATCAGAACGTTGTCACCGACCGAAACGAGCCCCCTGGTAGAGAGGTTGAGCGCTTGAGGCCCCACTGTCGGAAACTTCGTACTCTCCAAATGAATCGGAATGGAGTTGTATGCAGTGTTACAGCCGACGGTCGGGTATTGATAATAGAAAATCTTTTCGCCGGCGGCGTCTAGGCCCAGGAGTTGAGCGAACGTGGGAACGCCGGGCAGTCCACCATTAACGAACGCATAATCAATTAGATAGTTGTACGGCGCATCCTCATAGATGCTTGAGCAGAACGGGCTGTGGATGCTCTCATTCATTGGGAAGTTCCACACTTCAGTCGCGACGTTTCCTGCCAGATCCAAGCTATACTTGCGGGGACTCGCAAAGTCGCGGTGAGCGCCTGGAGGATCCTGAAAAAGACTCTCTTGACCGTTTTCAAAGACCATTAAGCCCTGATCAAAGGTAATCGAGGGCGCGTGTTGACCAATCGGTGGCAGGCTGCTGGGCGCGACCGTAAGCGCAAATTTCCTCAAAGACGGAAATTGGTGCCACTTTTTCGTCGGATCTCCCAGGATCCATTTGATCGCTCTTGTTTCATAATCGATACATATGAGGAAATTCTCGCGGCTCGAAACGATCAGAGAGTCGTCGGCCCGGTTGTATGTGGCACCGTTGTTATGGAACCAGTCGGTCGGCGTTGGGAAGACAAATTGACTCGGATCATCACCGCCAGCGATCATGGCTGCGCTGATGATGCTGGCCATGTTAAACGTGTTCAACACCGTGCCATCTGAACTATTAACTTCCAGGATTACAGATTCGAAGTAAGAGGTGGTATCGGGTTCAATGAGCAGCCCCGTTTTGCCGGTATCGATATTATGATGCAAGTTGACTACGCCGATGTTGCTATAGTCTGCAAGCAAGCTGATGCTGTCATCAAGTTCGACTCGAAACAACTGACTGCCTTCTGTCAGGTATACCGCGTTATCGAAGAAAGTGGAAGACGCAAAAAGAGCGCTCTCCGTGGGCAATGGACTCACCCAGCGCAATGCTCCATCGGAATCGAGAATCACAGGTGAGAAATCGCCGCAAGCAGACCTGTCAAAGATATAATCATAACTCAAATGGGTGCTGTTCGTCCTGGGTTGAAGTTTGGTAGGATTGTTGTAGCCGCAGCCCTGATCGTCAAAAGTGGCGGTCGTGACCGCGGTGACATCTTGCTTTGAAGAACCGTCCAGAAAGCGATAAGTCAGTCTAACGATATTCGTATATCCAGCGTAAAGTCCGTAGACTGGCAAAATAATCTCTGGCGGGTGTTCAAACCCCCGGCTCAGGAGGTAGTCGTTGGCATAAGTGCCTGACAGTGGCCGGGTGACGGAGCCCGGTTTGGGGGCGATCGCGAACTGAATACTCTTCAGAACGCTCGTGTTGCTGACCGCCAGGGTCAATTTGCTGATGAAGGGGGTAGCACCTGCCGTATGGCCTGTGATTGTTATCGTGGTGTCATCTGCCTGACTGGCGCCGGCCAGATGGGTGAGAACCATGAAGACGGCGCCAACGACGATTAATGAGTATGTTTTCATAAGGCATTTATTTTTTATAGGAGTTTCTTTGAGAAGAGTGGCCGAGCATTTCAGAGGAGGCGCATTCGAGTCCAGCAAAAAATTCAATGAGACGCAATTTTATTTTTTACGGATTCTCGAACCCGGACGCGCAGCGAGATCACGGCGTAAATGAATCGAAAGAACCCTCGTACCATTCCGCGACCGCCCGGATGCCGACAGGAAGGGCGACTCCGCTGAAGCGTCTTGACTGCGAGAAAGCGAGCGGGAGAAGCGGGACGATCCGCTCAAGTTTTCGACGGGATTCGTCGGTCTTCTTGCGGAAATCGGCAGCCGACTAGGGCTCCGGCCTCCAAATTTTATGGTACGAAATCGGACTTCGATAAATATGGACGTCTTTAGAGCGGCGACCCCCCGAACAGGGCGCGCTCTTGAGGATTCATTTGCGTGCTTCCTCGCGGAAATGCGGAAATACACTGAGACTTATCGAAACCCCGTCGATCGATATCATTGCGTTACCATTTGCGATCTCATAATTGGACGGAGGGACAGATCGTTCTCCGCTGATTTCCAGCTTGACCAACCATCAGGACTCTAGATCATAAGGATACATTCATGGGAAGCATTAAGATGTTTGGTGACTGGCTAGTTTTTGAACTTGCTGTCGCGGCCGAAACTCCGGCGATGTGACCTTGTCCATAGGTGTCTTCCGAGACAGTGTTTACGCAAAGAACTCGCCTACGATTAAAGAGTATCAGGTTGACAAAGTCGTGAATCCTGATGGCAGTTGTTCATCATGCAGAAACTAAGTGACCCATTACCTTGGAGAGCTCGCGAGAGAATTTGGGCTAGATGGGAAGTGCTCACTTTGCTCGCTCTGTTGTCTCTATATGTAACTCTGGCCAGCTACAAGATTCATTTGCCCGGTCTTTACTACGACGAGATGCTTTTCGTTGGCCCGGCGGCGGGAGAGCACAGATATTTAAAGTGTTTTGGGCTACCGTTACTGATTTTTCCCTATATAGGTGCGCTCAAGTCCTGGATTTATACTCCGATTTTTGCCTTGTTCGGAGTTTCCCCGGTGAGCGTCCGTCTTCCGGCGATACTGATTTCTTGCGGCACATTGACGCTTGGTTACTCACTTGTGCGAAGAATCTTAACTCCGCGATGGGCGGTTGCCTTTACCGGAGCTTGCGCGGTTCATCCTGGATTTGTCCTCCTAACGAGGGTGGATTTGGGACCGATTGCTCTAATGCTCTTTTTAAAAGCGCTTTGTCTCGTCCTTTTGTTCAAATGGCTTCAAGGTCCGCAGAGGATTTGCTGGTCGGTTTTCGGCGTATGCATCTTAGGTTTTTTCGACAAGTTCAACTTTATTTGGTTTGTTGTTGCGCTGGTCTTTTCCACGGCCGCGATTTATGGAACAGAGATATTTCGGAAGGCAAGAAGCGTGCCAGCGAAAGTATTGGTGGCGATTGCCAGCGCACTCGTCGCGGTAGGAATGCTCGCGTCATGGATTGTCTACCCCCTGCTTCAGAGGCCGCACATCCGGGCGTTCTCAGGCCGGTTTTCGCAGATGTGGTCGCTTTACGAATCCATGTCTACAGGCGGGGCCACCGCTTACCTGTGGTTTAAGTCGGCTCCGGCGGTCCCATCTTGGACCGGATGGGGCGTTTTGAGTGTGAGCGCTATCTTCTTGGTGCTAACTCTTGTTAGTTATGGCCGCCACGCGAGTGCTAACAAAAACGTTGACACCTGGACGCTTCGCTTCTGCCTGTGGTGTTTGCTCATGTTTGGAATCATTTTGGTAGAAATTGTGCTTACCCCTCAAGCCGGTGGCCCGCACCACATGATCATGTTGTTCCCTTTTGACTTGCTGGCTGGCTTCAGCGCAGCGTTTCTGTTTGCAAACGCCTTCTCAGAGAGGCGCCGGCAGATTGTTCTCCTGGAAGGATGCGTTCTGATTATATGGGTGGCTTCCAACCTGAGAAGCTTTGAGACGCATTTTAGCAAATTCAGGGATGTGAGCTCCTTTCGAGGCCGGTGGAGTCCGCACGTGGAATTGCTGGCAGCCTATCTCAATGACGAGGCTAAGAACGTCGATTCCATCTACACCACTGACTGGGGAATTGGGTTTGAGCTGACAGCACTTTGTCGCCCCGACATCGGACGGAAGGTGAAGGACGCCTGGGGGGCCTTTTTAGGCTGGTCACCCGATAGGCCAGACGGCGCAGCTGAAATTGCACGAGTCTTCCCGCCGGAAAAGACTGCGCTGTACGTAAGTTTTGTCCCAGAAGAGTCGGTTTTTTCGCAGGCACTCCGAAATTTTGAGCGAATGAGAGTGATGGCGGGAAATACGACAAAACCGGTCTCGAACGTTTCGCCTGCCATTGCGGAGACCTATCAAATATTCGAGAAACCGGCAAGCGGCATGGATCGACAATGATACACATGGGTATTGGGCTTCGGCCCGATTTCGGGAAATGACAGCCAAGGATAAACTGGAAGACCACGGCCCAACTGAAGCGATTTCTCCGCCTTTGCCGACGGATCCCCGTCGATTTTCGCTTCAGGTAGCAACAGCTATTTTTTGCTTTGTTCTCTCGCTTCTCTTTTACTATGGTGCTGTTCTTCGCATTGAGTTCAAGCGGACGAACTTCCTTGATCTTGGTCCTTATCCGGATGGGGTGGAATATTTCGCACAGGCTAACTCGATCTTGAAAGAAGGCGCGCCGACGATTCAGATTGGCTATGACAAATTATCCTCCCGCTACCCGCCGGGCTACCCCATTTTGATGATCCCTTGGCTCAGATTTCTGCCCCACAACGGGATTCTGGCCCCATTTAGAACAAATCAAACGATCGGCGCATTGCTATTGGCGGGCAGCTTCATGCTCTATTTTGCGATCGGAAGGCCGCTCGCTGGAGGATTGGCAACTTTGTTGATCGCTACTCAACCGGCGTTCATCACCTTTAGCCGATCATCGATGAGCGACCTCAGCGGTGGGGCTGTCGCAGTGCTCGCCTTTGCCCTGGTATACTTGGGACTCGCCTGGCGCCACCGCTGGCTGATTTACTGTGCCGCCATTATTCTTGGACTGTCTTTGTGTATACGGCCACAGTTATTGTTCATGGCGCCGTTATTGATAGCCATGGCCCTCTTTCCGGTTAACGCCTCCTGGACGAGATGGTTCATGCATTGCTGCTTTGTAATTGCTGTATTCGCGGTGGCCGCGAGTCCATACTTTATTCTAAATACTTTGGAATTTGGCCATCCGTTAAAAACCGGTTACGAGTTCTGGGTATCCGCATTTGCAGACAAGCCGGTTCCTTTTTCCCTGAACAATGTACCCGGCCAAGTTGCCATGATCTGGTCGGAGATTACTGCCAGCTGGGATCAATTTCGAGTGGCGAACCTTTTTTGCACCGGTACTTACGTAGTGCCTGCTTTCATTTTTCTCTCTACCCTTGGGCTGGTCTTCGTCCGGGTGCGGCGGTTTGAGATCGCCGCATTTTTAGCCGCAATCACCTACCTCGTGGCGACGGTAACTTACCCGTTCGTTGATGGGAGGTTCTACATTCCTATTTTTTTCCTATTGGTTGGGCTCGCCGTTCTGCCTGCCGAGTGGGCACTGAACGAAGCTTTTAAGATGCGCTTTTCGATCTTGGGCTTTGGAGTGCTAGTGGTATTCCTGCTTAGCTGTATCGGTTATCCATCACAGTCAGGCTTTAGGCCCAAGAGTGGTCGATCACAAGCTTGGGACGCCCTTCATTACGGAAACCGCAATGGAAAGTCGCTCCGGTACGAGGCCCAGAAGGAATTCAGTCGCACCTTCCCAGACGCAGCTGGCATTGTTTTATCTGACATCGAGTCCCCCTATTTAAACGCCCTGCTGCCGAAGCGATTTGTAGCGGCTCCCCTTGACGCTAACCATGACTACTGCTACAGTCGGCTCTGGCATTACGGGAAGGCCGAAGCGGTTCAACTAGTCCAAAGTGGTCTAAGCCACGCGACTCCTGTTTACGCTCTTCTGTTACCCTCAAAAGATGTCGACCAAGACGTCAAGCGCTTGCCGTTGATCCACGGCTACAGTTGGAAACGAAGCGAGAAATCCAATACGAGAGCTGTAATCATGATATTGACAAAAGATGCAGCTGCCCCGACCTTAAACTCTGCCTCTCGCTCTGTGGAATGATGCAAATGAAGCTGTCCGTTGTTATTCCCTGTTATAACGAGCAATCGACGATTGAAGCTGTCGTTGAAGCTGTTCGCTCGGCGCCGGTCGAAGACGTGGAAATTATCGTTGTGGACGACGGATCGACCGATGGAACGAGAGAACTTCTTAAAGCGAAGCCTCAGGGATGGGTTGATAAGCTCGTGCTGCAGAAACGTAATTTCGGAAAGGGGGCAGCGCTGCGCGCGGGTTTCCAGGTAGCTACGGGCGACCTAGTCATCGTTCAAGACGCGGACCTGGAGTATGATCCGAGAGAATATCCCATCCTTCTTTCACCAATCATGGAGGATCGTGCCGACGTTGTGTTCGGTTCCCGGTTCTTGGGCGGCCGACCTCATCGCGTGGTTTACTTCTGGCATATGGTGGGAAACCGATTTCTCACGTTGCTCTCCAACATGCTTACGAACTTGAACCTCACCGACATGGAGACGTGCTACAAAGTGTTTCGGCGCGAATTCCTGCATGACATTACCATTGAAGAGAATCGGTTTGGGTTTGAACCTGAGATTACCGCGAAAGTGGCAAATGCCGGCTATAGAGTTTTCGAGGTCGGCATTTCGTATAATGGCCGAACGTACGAACAAGGGAAAAAGATAGGATGGCGTGACGGCGTGAGAGCTATTTATGTGATTGCTAAGTACAACCTATTTCGTAGGAACAGAGGTTTATGGAAGGGCAATACTCAGGAGTCGACATCCTCGAAGCGCTCGAAAGCGCGCACAACTACAACGATTACTTAACCCGCTTGATCCGCGAATCAACGGAATCAAAGGATCTGATTGACTTCGGCGCCGGCATCGGGACGTTCTCCAAACGCCTGCGGACAGCCGGTTACCACGTTAAATGCATCGAACCAGATCCTTTGCAGAGACAAAGACTCCAGGAACAACGTTTTGACACTTTGGAGAAAATTACTTCCGTTGCGGACGATTCGGCGTCATTCATTTTCTCGCTGAACGTTTTTGAGCACATCCAGGAGGACTCGGTCGCCATCAGAGAAATTCGCCAAAAATTAAAACCAGGAGGCACTCTTCTCATCTATGTACCTGCATTTGAGTGTCTCTGGACAAGTCTGGACGAGAAACTTTGTCACCATCGGCGCTATACAAAAACGACCCTTCGGCGTCTTGTTGAGCGAGAGGGCTTAACGATTGAAAACGTTCGATATGCAGACTGCCTCGGGTTTATTGCCGCGCTTGTTTTTCGGGTGTTAAATAGAAGCGCGTCGACACTGACCGCAACCACAATTAGTTTTTATGATCACTGGCTATTTGCGCCAAGCCGCGTCTTGGATAGACTGTTTGATCGATGGTTTGGAAAGAACGTCTACGTTCTCTGCCGGAAATTTCCGAAAACGTCCGGAGTCGATTAGCGAGTGTGGCGCAGCATTACCATTGGGTGTTGGCTCACCCGGGGATATCGCACCGATTTCCCACTCAATCGCTCGTTACAAAACTGGGAATCTCGTGGCTGGCGTGGCCGATTCGACCGATCCGAACGGGCAGGTCCTGCCTTAGGATTACAACGCTGGAACAAACAACAAGCACTGGACAAAAAATAGATGGCTTCTAGGCTCACATCCCGATTTGTAGGGCAGGCGTGCAGCCTGCCATTCTTTCTCGTTGCCGCGGCAAGCGTTTCGTTTGCCCTGCAATTGCAGAGTGGCTACGCCCAGAACGCAAGCGAGCAGGTCACAAGCCCAATCCTAGACGAAGGTGGTCAAGTAGTTAACGTTAAGGCGTACGGTGCGGTGGGCGACGGCGTAACGAACGATACCGCAGCGTTTAATAAGGCTTTAGCGGCGTGTGCGGCGACCGGTGGAACGTGTCTGGTTCCAGAAGGAACGTATCTTATTTCTGCTTCCGGTATCTCAACGGGCCGCCATAAGCCATCCGTCTTATCCGGTGTTCATCTGACGGGCGCGGGGCGCCGAGCGTCCATCCTCAAGATTGCCGGGATGCCGACGGATAATTTTCTGCCATGCGAGGGAGACAACTGGAGCGTGCAAAACCTGACGTTCGACATGCGGGACTACACCCCCCCATCGGTCGGCTTCGCGGCCATCGGTTGCAGAGGCAACAACTGGCGAGTGGCAAACTGCGCGGTGATCCAAAGCGGGAAATGGGGAATCGCCGCCTTCGGCGGTAGCAACTGGTCTATCGAAGGCAACTATATTAGCAGGACAGTGCCCGGAGCAAGGCCACCGGTTGGGGGAATCCTTGTTACCGCGAACGCCGGGATCTGGTCCAGCCATGGACGCGTCATCAACAATGTTTGCGAGGGCGTTGGAATTACGTTCTCGGGGAGCGACGGCCTCGTCGCCGGCAACCAGATAAGCAGGTCGGGATCTGGCAGTGGCATCTTTGTACAAGGTTTGCCCAGCACGCACTCGCCAACCTTAATCGGCAACGTCTGTAGCGGGGGGAGCTCCGGCTTTGATGCTGCGCAGGGGGGAAGATGGTGGTCAGTGAATGGATTTGAAGTCTGGGCGCCGGATTCTGTAATTTGTAACAACATCGCCCATGACAACGACGGCGGCGGATTCGCCATTGGCGGACAAAACAGCATAGTGGTCGGGAATAGCGCGTATAATAACGGCCGCGGGCGACATGGGCACGCCGGGTTCAATGCGCGCATAAATCCAGCTCGGGGAGCATCTGCATCTCATTCCCTCTTTATAGGAAACTCTGCGTACGATACTCGTTACCCAAGGACCGACGCTACTCAGGATTACGGCTATCTGGAACAGGGTAATGGACTAATCGACATCAAACACTTCGCGAATGACTACAACCGCAACAGGATCGGGCCTGTTAAGCATTCCAGCGCTGGCGGTCAGATGCCGACTTCGCCTGAGATGAAAGATAAGTTGAAAGAGCTTACCGAAGATCCGGACATGCCGGACAGCGCCCGCCGCGTCCTCCATAAATATCTCGCCCGGTAGAAAAAGGCTTCACGCCTGAGCTGCGAACCCGCCGAGTATCCGAAAAAGAAAAAGCGATGACCCATTCGCCGATCATAAGGCGGGCCGGAAATCGCGATGAGCCGTTGCCAGCGCTGGAGCAAAACAAAAGCCGCCACGCGGTGAAACGTGGCGGCTTCGCGAGATAGAGCGGTCCAGTTGGGTTCGCAACTGTTACTGATTGCCAACCACTTGTGGCGCAGGTTTGCTCACTTCAAGTTGGGCGCTCACTTTCTGTAGGCCTGCACTAAGCGCGTCAATTTGCTTTTGCTGGCGCGCGACGGTTACTTGTAATTCCTCGACCTTGCGATTGAGCATGGCTTGCTTGGGGTCGGGGCCAATGGCTTTGGGCTGGACGCGTTGGGGAACGGCTTGGGGCGGATTCGCACCTGGGAGACTAGGGAGACCAGGTATTGTCACCTTGTTTCCATTAGCATCCACGGTCACCGTGCCTAACTTTCCACTGGCATCGACGAACACAAAAGCGAAAGTCCCTACGGAAACCGACGCACCGGAAATGTTGCCGATATAGCAGGCGTTGTCCACCTCGCCAAGAGCACTGTCCACACCAGACACGCCCGAGCCGATTGCAATAATGTTACTGTGCGTGGTGATGCCAAGGCCTGCTATCTCCCCAACCGCGGTGTTGTCGTTGCCCCCGTTTGCAAGCTCGAGCGCACCAGCACCAACGGCGGTGTTTCTGGTCCCATCAACGTTATCTTTGAGTGCAAAGCCGCCGACAGCCGTGTTGAAGACGGCAGTGCCGGCTCCGCTCGAGTCATTATTCTGGGCCGCGAAAGTACCCAAGGCCGCGTTCGTGAAGGCTGAGCCGTTGAACTGCATCGCTTGAAAGCCGACCGCGGTGTCGTCGGTGCCATCAACGTTATCCTGCAGGGCCCCGGAGCCGAGTGCCGCGTTGTTAACCGCAAAGCCGTTTCCGCTCGAGTCATTATTCTCGAGCGCTTGACGGCCGACGGCGGTGTTTGAACCGCCAACAATGTTAAGCGTGAGCGCATCGGCACCAATCGCCGTGTTGTCTTCGCCGGTAGTGTTTTCCCGCATCGCATCGGCACCAATGGCCGTGTTAAAACCGGCGGTGGTGTTGTTCCTGAGCGCTGCAGCGCCAATTCCGGTGAGATGTTTGCCGGTGGTGTTCAAGTAGCCCACTCGAAAACCAATGGCCAAGTTGAAGTTGGCGGTGTTATTGGTGAGCGCCTCCGTCCCAATGGCCATGTTAAAGCTGCCAGTGATGTTGCTGGCAAGCGCCCTGGAACCAACCGCCACGTTAAAACCGCCGGTAGTATTGTCGCGAAGCGCACCATTACCCACGGCCGTATTGGCGAGCCCACTGGTGAGGTTGAGCAGAGCGTTATCGCCCTCAGCTGTATTGGCGCCGGGATAGCCGCCATCCGGTGACGGCGCCGGCAGCTGCGCTTGCGTGTTTTGGACGAGCGCAAAGCAGGCAAGCGCGAGTGGGATGAGAACAAAACCGCATCGCCCCGACAGCGACCGGCCGATTGATTTTCTGCATTGTAGAGTTGTCATATTTTTTATTTTCATTTTTTTGTTGAGTTGGATTGTTAAACTGCATTGACTGCAATCCAGTTCCGCGCGGAACCAGGAACCATCCTCACGAGGCGCTTTTAAACAGCGGCCTGATTTCGGCTGACTCAAGGCTCCAGTGGAATCCGGAGATCGCGCAAAGCGGCGGTAACAGCGTAGATCCAGCCCCACAGGCTTCTTCAGTCCGGCCGAAGATGCGCTGAAACGTCGGGTGACGTGATCGACCGCTCGTTTACCAACCCCACAAAAATTCGTCAAGCTTTATTATTCGGGAGCGGGCCCCCAACCGAAGCTAGTGCTCGGCTCGGGCGACGACGACCTTGCTAAGAAGTTTCGGATGAGCTGCATCGTAGAGGCGAAATTCGTAACTTTTCCCCGCTTGGATCCAAGGCGCATCACTGATCCTTGCGGTGTGTTGGAAGCGAAAAGTTGCTCGGCTTGACCATTCTCTGAGACGTAAACTTGCCCCTCGCTTCCGTCGCCAGTTGTCCGATGTAAAGAATTTTTTGGGCCTTCAGTTGAGGAAAAGGACTCTAGGCGGGCACCCTCTGCTTTTGAAAGCGTTAAGTTCTTTCCGAAGTCTGGCGATCGTCTTCGATCTTTGTGATTTCTGGATGGGTAGCGCGCCACTGCGAATAAGCAGCCACAACTTTTTCGAGGTGGCCATAGCCCAGCGACACCTTGCCGGGAGATAATTTTGCGTGGATTGCGGTCCCCGGGTTTGCCAATTTCCAGCGGCGAGAAGAACGCAGACGGGCGGCGGCGTTTTCAGCATCGTCTAGCAAACGCGAGAGTCTGCGGGTGTCGCAAAGCTGTTTGCGCAATCGATCTGTCAGCTCCGTGATGCTCCGCTCGCGCCGCTCTCGTTCCGCCTGTAATCTTTGAAGCTCGGCGTGATAGGAGGCTTGCTGCTGAATGTGTTCCTTTTGCACTCTTTGGATCTCCGCGTGATAGGAGGCTTGCTGCTGAGCGTGTTCCTTTTGCAGTCTTTGGAGTTCCGCATGATAGGAGGCTTGCTGCTGAGAATATTCCTTTTGCAACGTCGCAATGATCTCCTTGGCTCGGTGATACTCGCTATCAACAGTCGCTACATATCTGACCCGTTCATAAAAGGCAGCTTCCATTTCCTCGGCTGCGGCAGGCGATGCTTCGGACGGCTGCGGAGTTTCTATCATTTCGGTGGAAAGTTGCGTTGCCCGTTCGACGAGCGCCGAATCGGTTTCCGGATCGCCAATTTTGAAATCAGCAGGAACCTTGGAACTGTTGATCCGTTCCTGGAGGGGCTCCAAAGAAGCGGTGACATAGCGTTCGCCGGCGAATTTGAGCACGGAGCGCATCGCGGTTGCGGGCGAGTCCACGAGCTCGGAATACCGCAACCGGAAGACAACCCGAGGACCGTAAGCTTGCTCAGCCTTCAGACATGCGCTAACCGCTCTAAGCCAGTAGTCATAGGCCTGCTCTTCGTTGGCGACCAAACGACTTCCTGCAATGCTGTGGAAGTTCAACATCGACCGCACCACCGAAGGAACGTCGCGAACGATGTGGATGAACCGTGCCTTCGGAAAGAGTTTGCGCAAACCGCAGATGTAAAAGGAGTATTCCGGCGTTCCGTCCACCCAGCGCGCCTTTAGTTGCGACTTTGGATGACTGGTGTTGGAAGACCTGGGCGCCCGATGCGCGCCAGGGGGAAATAACACGCCGCGTTTTCTTTCCAGAGCTCGTTTTCTTTCCAGAGCTTTGTGATGGCCTAGGATTAAATCATTGATGCTTTGGCCAAAACTTGCGAAGAATTCATTACACGAGACGTCCATTGCGCTTAAAAGCGAACGATTGTCGCGCGCGGTCCCAATCTGGTAACTTATCGCGATATTAACCGCGAACTCTCCCATCCAATTGGACTCCGGAACTGGGAAGATGTTTGGATGTTGACCCAGGCACCAGGCGAGAATGCTCGTCCCCGAGCGCGGCGATCCTACTATGAAAATAGGCTTGCTTGTTTTACGCGCCACTTCGTCGCCTTTTCAGCTTTGTTCTCTTACTCTCGTTGCCGGATCGAGTCAATTCACCGGACGCTTTCGTCGCATCCAAAAGCTGCCTCCACCCAGGGAGGGCAAACTCGGAAAAGTAGCTTTGAGATCCTCCTTGTGGTAGTAGCTGAGGTAACTATTGGCCATCAGCACCTCGAACTCAGAATTAAATGTCAGGAACGCTTGCAACAAGTATTGCTCGGTCCAAAAGCGAAATTCATCCATCACCCAATCGCGCCGGTACTCGAAGGGCAGGAAAATATCGTGCACGTGTACGATGACACCAGGCTTGAGACGCGGCAACACTTCCAAGAATAGATAATTCACGTCTCCACCAATTTTCACTGTATGAGAACTGTCGATAAAAAGGATGTCCCCGGCTTCGAGCTGTGAAAAGAAATCCAGCTCGATCTCCTCAACTTTTTTCGCGAGCAGCGCCTTTAGGCAAGGGAAGCCTTTGGATAGGAAATCGCAAGGGAACGGTTCGACACAGATGAGCGAGCAGGCGTTGATCTTGGCTGCCGCTTCGGCGATAAGTAGAGATGAATAACCGCTGCCAACTTCAATGATCAACCGCGGCTGAAAGTGGCGAATAATACAATAAGCCACCAAAGCGTCGGTGCCGCCAAAAGGGCGTTTTCTTAGATAAAAACGACCCGCCTCCCCAGTTGGCTTCGTCGGAAACTGTTCATATTCGTCCCGGAATTTTGGAAAATGCATTCGCAGTAGATCGAGTTGCAGAGAATCGTTCATATCGATGCCAACAAGTTCACCGGGGCGATTCCACAGGGTTTTCGGCAAAGCTTGGGTATCGGGAATCGGTTGGTAGAAATGTACCGGCGTCACGTGAAAGCCCTGCCGTTCCCAGACGGGAAAAATCTCGTGGAATTTTCCGCTGCGCAAACAACGAGGCATTACTGTCGCGATGAATTGCGAAACGTCGGATAAAGCGATATTTCCACGCATTACTTCATCTGCGAGCTCGCGCAGAATCATTGGAGCGGAATCGAGGTCACGCCGAACCTGCACCGAATCAATGGGCGTATCCGGCTGACTTGCGGCGTATAGGCGAAAGTCATATATCATTGAATCCACAATCCAAGGGATCTCCATCTGTCCGGACGGTCCCTGGCTGACCACCTTTTCGTCGCCGGAAGAGGTTGAAACACGAACCTCCGCTCCATCCGGATCGTCGGTTTCCCATGAAATCACGACGCAGCTTCCCCCGAAAGAAACGGGATTCGGATTCGCGCTGATTTTTCCTGTGATCGCTCTCACTCGCTGCGCGTTACTTACTCGAACCAAGATCAACTTGTCGCTGCGATCGCGACGTCTGACTGCTCAACCGCTGCTGATGATACCGAACTTCTGAAATGATCGTCGCTAAATAGAAATTCTAGCTTCTTAAGTGCTGTATCTGTGGAATAAAGGGCGCGTGTTTTCTTAACGCCGTTCTCAGAGATCCGATTCCAAAGGTCCTCCGATTCGTAAAGCTCAACCATGGCGCGCGCAAAATCTTCCGGCTCGTCCGCCACCAGAATTTCTTCACGATTATTCAGCTCCGTTCCCTCCACAGCCGCGGATGTTGCGACCACCGGCACGCCAAAGGCCATGCTTTGATTGATCTTGCCTTTTACCCCTGCCCCAAATCGCAGCGGCGCAACGGATAGCCTTACGCTTTCAAAAAACCGCCGAACATCTGTCTGTAGTGTGTTGAAAACCACCGATGAATAGCCAGTCGCGCCGAAGTTCGAACGGCGTTTTTGATCCCGGCACATCCACAATATTCGAAACCAGTTGAATAGACTTGTCAGGCCATTTCTCCTGAAGCAACTCCTGCTCAATGCTGCTTACCGTCCAAGTCTCATCAGATTGATCGATCAATTCGTACTCCAACTGCCGCGTTTCTTGCGCTTTCCGCTGAACTTCGGAGTCCCGAGTTAGACGTGCCTCGCCCTCTTCACGGAGGAAATGAAGGTCAACCGTGTCGAAAATAATGCGGCTTTGCGGTGCAAACAGGCGGACATCTGCGATGTGTTTGCACGCAAAATTACACCGGCTTAGCACCACGGCATCAAACTCGGAACCGTGTGCAATGAGGTAGTCGCGCACTCTTTTGACGTAAGGATGATAGACCACCTCGATTCCACGTTTTTGCAGCTCGCCCGTGTAAGGAGGAATGTCCGCCAGATTATCGGGAATGAAAATGATGCGATGGCCAAGCTGGCGGAGGAGCTTGAGGATCTGGAACATCCGGAGCGATCCGGAATCGCGATCCGGCATTGGAAGGTGATGGTCAATTACCAGAATGTTTTTTTGACCCGGCGGCGGCTGCCGCAGGAATCTCAAATCGCCATTGACTGGCCTTGCCATCAGCTCAACGGCCCACCTTTCCGCAAATGTCGAACGGTTGATGTCCTGATGTCTTTTTGTACCGCTTGAGAGATCGGTGCCACCAGTTGCTCCTTCGTAGTGGATGACCTCGCTTAGCGGCTGATACAGTATCTTGTAACCGGCCCGGCGAACCTTGAACGACAGGTCGGTATCTTCGTAGTAGGCGGGCGCATATTTTCTATCAAAGCCACCGACGCTCTGAAACAACGCTTTGGGAACCATCAACGCTGCCGCTGAGCAATAATCGACTTCGCGGAGATAATTGTATTCAGGTTTTTCAGGGTCATCGGACTTGCCATAGTTCCATCCCGAGGCATCCCGCCATATAATGCCGCCTGCCTCCTGCAAACGACCATCCGGGTAAACGAGCTTTGAGCCGACAACACCTGCTTGCGGTTCTTCGGCAAAGGTATCTAGCAGCGCGCTCAGCCAGCCGTCTTTAACCAGCGTGTCGTTATTTAGGAAAAGGAGATATTTGCCGCGCGCCTTTTCAGCACCGCGGTTGCAGGAGGCGATGAAACCGGAGTTCGTCTCATTGCGCAGATAAATAACACCGCCAATCTGAGGGATAAGTTCAGCGGTACCGTCCGTGGAGCAGTCATCCACGATAATCACCTCGAAGCACGATCGTTGTTGGGCAGTCTGCAGCGAAGCAAGACATGCGTGTGTAAATGGCAGCTGGTTAAAGACTGGAATAATAATCGAGACCTCAACTTCCTCGTACGCCGTAAAATGAAGAGACCTCAATGGCAATGAGGGAACAGGCACAGCCGGAGGCGCCGAAGCTTTATTCAGCACCCCACTTTTCGTTGCGGCAATTTCGTCAGCCGAATTGGTGCCTTCCGAACCACCAATTTTCCCACGCAGCTGGCCCGCGCCCCTGGGAATCTTCGGAACCTGGGTCGCTTTGATTTCATCATCGATCTTTGCGATTTCTGGGTGCGCAGCGCGCCATTTGGAATAGGTTTCTACAATCTTTTCAAGGTGTCCGTACCCCATCGACACTTTCCCGCGAGACAGCTTTGCTTTGAGCGCCGCCCCGGGGTTGGCCAATTTCCAGCGGCGGGAAGTGCGCAGCCTGCGAGCCGCGCTTTCCGCATCGTCAAGCAGATGCGAGAGTCGTTTCGTATTCCACAGCTGTTTGCGTAACCGGTCCGTCAACTCGCCGATGTACTTCTCGTCTTCTGCGAGATTAACGCTCTTGTTGTGAAGCAGATTGTTCATTTCCATTATGCGATGGCGTAATTCCTCTACTTCGGTCTTATGCCGAGCTTCCGTTTGCGCCAGATGAACAGTGAGTTCCTCGACTTGCGACTTATGCCGAGTTTCCGTTTGCGCTAGATGAGCAGTGACTTCCTCGACTTGCGACTTGTGCTGCGCTTCCGTTTGCAGAAGATGGGCGCTGAGTCTCTCGATTTCGATCTTGTGCCGAGCTTCCGCTTGCGCAAGGAGCTCGCGCTCAAGATGCTCGATTTGCGCAATCCTTTCTGGCACGGAAGCATTCAGTCGGCTCACTGTTCCGGGCAGCAAATCAGGCTCCTCCCGCTTCGCAGTTTGCGAAGCGGCCGCTATTTTTTCTTTGTTCCCTTTGCTCTTCGATACACCAACGCCTCGATCGATCTCGGCAAGCAAAGCGCGATACAGTTCGATCAGTTCCGCCGAGACCCGAGCATCGATCATTTGGTCAATCGTGAAATGGGTGTGGCGCCTTCGCTTGGTTACCAACGCAGCTGCACTGGCTACTTCCGCATTGGGCAAACCAACGAAATTCGCAATTCGCCGCAATTCCCTTTCCGCGTTTTCGAAAAAGAGATCGTAATGAGTAACAAACTGCTCTTGCTCGCGTGCTGTCTCGATTACGCGTCGGTTGTAGATTTCCCAAAGCCTTAAACCAAA
>WNFW01000536.1_pt1 | contig 24400 bp, 20 predicted proteins | sample 5400131 | NCBI WGS metagenome assembly WNFW01 (sample SAMN13153362, study PRJNA577476) | soil metagenome | isolation source: 20 cm soil or saprolite under grassland replicate 1 | place: USA:California | collected 2016-06-15 | reverse complement strand
CGCCATGCAGGCGGCGCCGGAGGAGCTGATTGGCGGCGGCCGCGCCAACCCGTCGGCCACTGACGCAAGCGCCTCGCGCGTGCCGACCAAAGGTGAGCCCATCGCAGCCCCAAGCGGACGGGCAGACGACTTCAGCTGGCCGCGCGGCAGTGCGCTCAAGGTCCAGCCAGCAGCTCCCGATACGGCAGTGCCGGCCGCCCCGGGGATGGCGCCGGATGACGCAAGCGCGCCGGGGAAAGGCGCCTCCGGCCAACGCGCCACGACAGCCGACTCCGGTCAGGCCACCGCGACCGCGGAACAGAAACCGGCCGCGCAGCGGCGCCCGCGCCGGCCCAATCCGCAGCGGCCGATGTTCTTTCCAAACTTCTTTCGCTAGAGCGTGATTGCGGCGCGGCGCTACGAGTCCGGCGCTGGCGACCCTCACCGCGGTAAGGTCGTCGATCCCATCAAGAACTTGTCGACCGAATGCGCCGCTTGGCGGCCCTCGCGAATGGCCCACACCACGAGCGACTGACCGCGCCGCATATCGCCGGCAGCGAATATTTTCGGATTGGAGCTCTGGTAGGCCAAAGTATCGGCTTTGACGTTGCCGCGCTGGTCGAGCTTGAGCTCGAGCTCTTCGATCATGCCTTTGTGCACGGGATGCACGAAGCCCATGGCGAGCAGCACGAGATCGGCGGCGACTTCGAACTCAGTGCCTGCGATAGGCTTGACCTTCTCGTCAACGCGCACGCAATGCAGCTTCTTCACTGCGCCGCCCTCGCCGGAAAATTTGGTGCTCAGCACGGCAAAATCGCGCTTGGCCCCTTCTTCGTGACTCGATGAGCTGCGCAGCTTCAGCGGCCAATCGGGCCAGCTCAGCATTTTGTTCTCGCGCAAGGGCGGCTGCGGCAGGATCTCGAAGTTCGTGACCGAGCGCGCGCCTTGGCGGAACGCGGTGCCAATGCAATCGGAGCCGGTGTCGCCGCCACCGATCACGACCACATGCTTGTCCGCGGCGAGGATCGGCTCGCCCTCTTGCGGTTCGCCGCTCACGCGGCGGTTCTGCTGCGGCAGAAAGTCCATGGCGAAATGGATGCCTTTGAGCTCGCGGCCGGGGATCGGCAGATCGCGCGCCTCTTCCGCCCCGCCGGCGAGCACGAGCGCGTCATACTCGCGGAGCAAAGCCTCGGCGGGCATGTTCACGCCGACATGGGCGTTGTAGTGGAAGGTGACGCCTTCTGCCTCCATCTGCGCGGCACGCCGCGCGATGACGTGCTTTTCCATTTTGAAATCGGGGATGCCGTAGGTCAGCAGACCGCCGGCCTTGGCAAGCTTCTCGAACACGTGCACATCATGGCCGACCCGGGCGAGCTGCTGGGCACACGCCATCCCCGCTGGCCCCGAGCCGACGATCGCAACCTTTTTGCCGGTCTTGAGCGACGGCGGCTCCGGCTTAACCCATCCCCGCTCGAAGGCACGATCGGCGATCGCGCATTCGATGGTTTTGATGGTGACCGGATTATCCTCGATGTTGAGTGTGCAGGCGGCCTCGCAGGGCGCGGGGCAGATGCGGCCGGTCACTTCGGGAAAATTATTCGTGGAATGGAGGTTGCGCGCAGCCTCCTCCCATTCGCCGCGATAGACGAGATCGTTCCAGTCCGGGATCTGATTGTTGACCGGGCAGCCGGTGTGGCAATACGGGATCCCGCAGTCCATGCAGCGCGCGGCTTGCTTCTTGTTCTCCGCTTCTGGCAGGGGATGGATAAACTCGCGCCAATGCTTGATGCGCTCTTCGACCGGCTCGTAGTGGCGGTCCTCGCGCTCGTATTCCAGAAAACCGGTAATCTTGCCCATTCGCGCTCAGGCGGCGAAGGCCGCTATTCCGCCGCTTCCACGATCCGTTCCCGTTGCAGCTCGGCGAGTGCACGCCGGTACTCGACCGGCATCACTTTGCGGAACATCGGGCAATACTTCTTCCACTCGGCAAGGATCCTCTCCGCGACGATCGAGCCGGTGAAGCGCGCGTGCCGCGTGATCAGGATGTTGAGGCGCTCCAGATCATGTTGGGTCAGGTCGTCCATGACGTCGACCCGGCCGTGCGACCCCAAATCATGGGCTTGGTGATAGACGCGCTCGCTCGCCTCTTCTTCCTCCGGCAAAGGTTCGAGCTCGACCATGGCGAGATTGCAGCGCGACGCGAAGCTGCCGTCCTCGTCCAGCACATAGGCAATGCCGCCGGACATACCGGCAGCAAAGTTGCGGCCGGTGCGGCCGAGCACCACCACGACGCCGCCGGTCATGTATTCGCAGCAATGGTCCCCGGCGCCCTCGATCACGGCGACGGCACCGGAATTGCGCACGGCAAACCGCTCGCCGGCAACGCCGCGGAAATAGCATTCGCCTTCGATCGCACCGTAGAGCACTGTATTACCGACGATGATCGACTCCTCCGGCACGATGCCGGCATCGACAGTCGGGCGCGCGATGAGCCGGCCACCCGAGAGTCCCTTGCCGACGTAATCGTTGGCGTCTCCCTCGAGTTCGAAAGTCACCCCGCGCGCGAGCCAAGCTCCGAAGCTCTGCCCCGCGGTACCGGCGAACTTCACCCTGATCGTATCGTCGGGCAGCCCTTCGTGCCCATATCGCTTGGCGATCTCGCCCGAAAGCATTCCCCCGACCGCGCGGTCGGTATTCTTGATGGCGCTTTCGATCCCTACCGGCTCACCCCGATCGAGCGCGGTCTGCGCCTGAGCGATCAGCCTGCGGTCGAGAATGTCATGGATCTTGTGGTCTTGCGGCTCGCAATTGTAAATCGCCACGCCGCGCGGCGCTTCCGGCTTCAAGAACAGCCTGGAAAAGTCGAGGCCGTTGGCTTTCCAGTGCGCGATGACTTGGCGCCTGTCGAGCATCTGCATCTGCCCGATCATTTCGTTGAAGGTGCGATAGCCCAGTTCGGCCATCAGCTCGCGCACCTCCTCGGCGACGAAGAAGAAATAGTTGATCACGTGCTCGGGCGCGCCCTTGAAGCGTTTGCGCAGCACGGGATCCTGAGTAGCCACGCCCACCGGGCAGGTGTTGAGGTGGCATACCCGCATCATGATGCAACCAGCTGCGATCAAGGGCGCCGTCGAGAAGCCGAACTCATCGGCGCCGAGCAGCGCACCGACCACGACATCGCGGCCCGTGCGCATTCCGCCGTCGACCTGCACGGAGATGCGCCCGCGCAGCCGGTTGGCCACCAATGTCTGGTGCGTTTCGGCGAGCCCGATCTCCCAGGGCGAGCCGGCGTGCTTGATCGAGGTGAGCGGCGAAGCGCCGGTGCCGCCTTCGAAGCCGGCGATGGTCACGTGATCGGCGCGTGCCTTGGAAACTCCCGCCGCGACGGTGCCAACACCCACCTCGGAGACGAGCTTCACCGATACGAGTCCCTCCGGATTGACGTTTTTGAGATCGAAGATCAGCTGGGCCAGGTCCTCGATCGAATAGATGTCGTGGTGCGGCGGCGGCGAGATCAGCCCGACCCCCGGCGTCGAGTGGCGTACCTTGGCGATAATCTTATCGACCTTGTGCCCAGGAAGTTGGCCCCCTTCCCCGGGCTTGGCGCCTTGCGCCATCTTGATCTGCATCATGTCCGAGTTGACGAGATATTCCGTCGTCACGCCGAAGCGGCCGGAGGCAACCTGCTTGATGGCCGAGCGCATGGAATCGCCGTTCGCCAAGGGCTTGAAGCGATCCGCCTCCTCGCCGCCTTCGCCGGTATTGGACTTTCCGCCGATGCGGTTCATGGCGATGGCGAGCGTGGTATGCGCTTCGCGCGAGATCGAGCCGAACGACATGGCGCCAGTGGAGAAACGGCGCACGATGCGCTCCGCAGGCTCGACCTCCTCGATCGGCACTCGCTTGCGGCCGTCCTCTTGCGCAGATTTGAGCCGGAAAAGGCCGCGGATGGTGAGCAGCCGCTCTGACTGTTCGTTGCAGACCTCGGCGTAGGCGCGATACTCGTCGGGAAGATTGCCGCGCACCGCGTGCTGAAGCGCTGAGACGGTTGCCACGGTCCACGCATGATCCTCGCCGCGCACGCGAAACTGGTACTCGCCTCCGACATCGAGGGCATCGCGGTAAATGGGCGCATCGCTGAACGCTTCGCGGTGCCGCCGCACCGTCTCTTCGGCGATCTCGGCAAGCGCGACCCCTTCGATCCGGGTCGCAGTGCCGGTGAAGTACTCGCCCACGAACTCCGACTTGAGGCCGACAGCATCGAAGATCTGCGCGCCGCAATACGACTGGTACGTGGAGATGCCCATTTTGGACATCACCTTGAGAATGCCCTTGTCGATCGACTTGATGTACCGCTTGACGATTTCCTTCTCGTCGAGCTTTTGCGGCAGATTGTCCTTCATCGCGCGCAAGGTTTCAAAAGCGAGATATGGATTGATCGCCTCCGCGCCGTAGCCGGCGAGACAGCAGAAGTGATGGACTTCGCGAGGTTCACCGGATTGGACCACGATACCGACCGAGGTACGCAGGCCCTGCCGGATCAGGTGATGGTGGACGGCCGCGCAGGCGAGCAGCGAAGGTATCGGGACATTGTCAGGTCCCGCGCGGCGATCGGAGAGGATGATAATGTTGATGCCTTCGCGGACCGCCGACTCGGCGCGCACGCACAGCGTCTCGAGCGCATCCTTTAGACCGGCGGCGCCGTACTCGGCCGGCCAAGTCGTGTCGAGGATTCGGGATTTGAAGTGGCCGTCGCCGACGTCGGAGATGGCGCAGATCTTCTCTAGATCCGCGTCCGTGAGAATCGGCTGGCGCACTTCGAGGCGCTTGAGACGCGAGGTGCCCTCGAGATCGAACAGGTTCGGCCGCGGCCCGATGATCGAAACGAGGCTCATGACCAATTCCTCACGGATCGGATCGATCGGCGGATTGGTCACCTGGGCAAAGTTCTGCTTGAAGTAGGTGAACAGCAGCTTGGGCTTGTCGGACAGTGCCGAGATGGGCGCGTCGTTGCCCATCGAGCCGACCGCCTCCTCGCCCTGGATCGCCATCGGCGACATCAGGATGCGCAAGTCTTCCTGCGTGTAGCCGAAGGCCTGCTGGCGATCGAGCAGCGTGAGATTCGATAATGCCGCCTGACCCGGCGCAGGAGGCAGATCCTCGAGCACGATCTGAGTGCGCTCGAGCCACTCCTTGTAGGGATGGCTCTTGGACAGCGTCGCCTTGAGCTCTTCATCCGGGATGAGCCTGCCTTCGTCGAGATCGACGAGCAGCATCTTGCCCGGCTGCAGGCGCCACTTGGTGACGATGTCCTTTTCCGGGATCGGCAGCACGCCCATCTCGGAGGCCATGATGATGCGCTCGTCGCGCGTGACGAAGTAACGCGCAGGTCGCAAGCCGTTGCGGTCGAGGGTCGCGCCGATTTGCCGCCCATTGGTGAAGGCGATCGCGGCAGGGCCGTCCCAGGGCTCCATCAGCGCGGCGTTGTACTCGTAAAAGGCGCGCCGCTCCTCGTCCATGAGCGGATTTCCCGCCCACGCCTCCGGGATCATCATCATGACCGCATGCGCAAGCGGATAGCCGCCTTGGACGAGAAATTCGAGCGCGTTGTCGAAACAAGCCGTATCGGACTGACCCTCATACGAGATCGGCCACAGCTTGTTGATGTCCTCGCCAAACAGGTCGGAGGATACGGACGCTTGGCGCGCAGCCATCCAATTGACGTTGCCACGCAAAGTGTTGATCTCCCCGTTGTGCGCGATCATCCGGTACGGGTGAGCCAGCGACCACGTCGGAAATGTGTTGGTGGAGAAGCGCTGGTGCACGAGCGCGAGCGCGCTCTCGAAATCCTTATCGTGCAGATCGGGATAATAGGTGCAGAGTTGATCGGCGAGGAACATGCCCTTGTAAATGACCGTCCGGCAGGAGATGGATACCGGGTAATAGCCGGAAAGTCTCCGCTGCTTGCGCGTATAGATCGCGTGCGAAATTGATTTGCGCAGAATATAGAGGCGCCGCTCGAACTCGGTCTCGGTCTTGATCTTCTTGCCACGGCCGATGAACACTTGCAAATGCACGGGCTCGGTCGGCTTCACCGATTCACCGAGCGTCGAATTGTCAGTGGGCACCTGCCGCCAGCCCAAGAGCGTCATGCCCTCGCGCGTGATCATCTGCGAGTAGATGTCGCGGATCACCTGCCGCCAGTCTGGATCGCGCGGCATGAACAGTGTGCCGACCGCGTATTCGCCGGGTTTAGGTAAGCGAAAGCCAAGGCGGTCCGCCTGCTTGGCGAAGAACTTGTGCGGGATCTGCACCAGAATGCCCGCACCGTCGCCGGCCCGCGGATCGGCGCCAACCGCCCCGCGGTGCTCAAGATTGCAGAGGATGGCGAGCGCATCCTCGATCAGCTTGTGCGATTTCCTGCCCTTGATGTCGGCGATGAAACCGACGCCGCAGGAATCCTTCTCGAGCGCGGGATCGTAAAGACCGTGTGCGACCGGCAGCCCCGCGGTGTTGCCCCACTGAGCCTCAAACCGACGCTGCGCAGTCCCCTGACCGGCTCCCGTTGCGCGCTTGCGTGTCGCGCCCATCTCGTCCTCGCATCTCACTCTGGCAGACCCCGACCGATGTGCGTCTTGGCGCACCACTCGCTCCCGCAGCGCCGATCGGCGTCACGGCCTTAAGGGCACCGCTGGTCATTGGCGGCCTTTTCGCTATCGCGCTTGGCTGAGGCGCACGGCCGCTCGTATTGGGCAGCCCCGCAAACGCGCGATGGCCCGCTTCTCACCGTCCGACGTGGGCCATATGACAAACCGGCCGAAGCTCGGACAGTCGCCAACTGGGACAGCAATATTGACCTAGTTTACCTTTGCCAAATTCTAATCATGAAGGCAAGTGTTCGCCTATCGAGAAAATCCTTTTTTGCCCGAAAGTTTCCCCGCCGCGCGGGAAAACTCCGCCGCAGGTCCTTCTTCCACGGGGCGTGCACGCCGAGAAACACATGAACTTCGGAAGTGACAACGCGGCCGGCATCGTGCCGGAGATCCTCGCCGCAATTTCGCGGGCAAATGAGGGCGCGGCACTAGCCTACGGAGATGATGCGTGGACGAGGCGGGTCGAGACGCAACTGGCCGACATTTTTGAGCATCAACTTGCGGTTTTCCTGGTGTCGAGCGGAACCGCGGCCAACGCGCTTGCACTCGCGCATCTGACCGAACCCTGGGGCGCTGTGCTCTGCCATCAGGAGGCGCACATCGCCACCGATGAATGCGGCGCGCCTGAATTCTACGGCGGTGGAATCAAGCTCGTGGGTTTACCGGGCGAGGCGGGTAAGATTGCGCCCGCGGCCTTGCAGCGCGCGCTCGGCGCGAGGTCGTGGGGCGGTCCGCATCATGTCAGCCCGAGCGTGCTGTCGCTCTCACAGGCGACTGAAGTGGGCACGATCTATCGGCCCGATGAAGTCCGCGAGCTTGCCGGCATCGCGCACGCGCGCGGAATGTCGGTGCACGTGGATGGCGCGCGCCTCGGCAACGCGTTGGCGCGCCTGAACGCCTCGCCGGCGCAAGCAACCTGGATGGCGGGCGTCGACGTTCTCTCGTTCGGAGCCACGAAGGGCGGCGCGCTGGCTGCGGAGGCGGTGATATTTTTCGATCCGGAGTGCGCAGCAGACATGCCGCAGCGGCGTAAGCGAGGCGGTCATCTTATCTCCAAACATCGCTTCCTTGCCGCCCAGATCGAGGCTTATCTCGCCGATGATTTGTGGCTCAAACTTGCGCGCCACGCCAACGCGATGGCCGATCGGCTGGCAGCCGGACTCGCCGCTTCGCAGTTCGTCCCAGTGTGGCCCGTGGAGGCCAACGAGGTGTTCGTCGCCTTGCCGATGCGGGTCGACGAGCGGCTCAGGGCCGCCGGCGCGAGCTATTATCCCTGGACGACGGATTCTTTGCCGAAGGGCGTTGCACTGGATGGCGAGGCCATCCTCGTGCGCCTCGTCACCTCGTTTGCGACTAGCGTCGAGGAGGTGGATCGATTTGTGGCGCTCGCCGGTACTTCTTGATGCCATGCCCACGCCCAAGCTACGCCCCATTCCAAGTTATCGTAGAGGGCCGACAGTTAGCGTGCCGGATCGCCGCTCGAGCGTCGGTAATCGGGGGATCAGATGGTGAAACACCGCGTTCTACTTTGCGCGACTCTTGCGGCTTTGACGCTGCTGGCATCGCGACCGGGATTGACGCAGGCCCCTCCATACTCGGGCACCATCTACCCCGGCGACGGGGCGCTGCCGTCGTATGAGATCGTAACCATCGTGCGCTCGACCGGACTTGAGCCGCACGGGCGACCCGTGCGCCAAGGTCCGGTCTATGCCTTGCGAGCAGTCGATGCCGCGGGTGAAGAGGTCCGAGTGGTCATCGATGCGTATGGTGGCCGCATTGTCAAAGTCATCCCGCTAGCGGAACCTCGTTACGCCATGCCGCTGATGCGCCCACCGTATGGGCCCGCGCCGCGGCCGACGGCAATGATCCCGGACGACGGCTTTGACGATTTCACCCCTATCGGTCCAGGCGGCCGGGCGTTGCCGCCCGGCTCTCCGAGGATCGTGGCGCGCGATACCGCCGCGCAGGCCAAGCCGCCGCTTCCCCGGCCCCGACCGAAGCTGGCGTCGAGTGACTCGCCTGCGCCGGCAGCCGCCGGCCAATATGAGTACGACGAATGATGCCAAAAACGAAAGCGCCCCGGAAACCGGGGCGCTCCCTTAGATCGAATTGACGGCTTACGCAGCCTTGGCTTCGACCACCTTGGTCTCGCCGGTGCCGATCCGGATCTGGCGCGGCTTCTTCGCCTCGGGGATCTCGCGCACGAGATCGACGTGCAGGAGTCCGTTCTCGAGGGTCGCACCCTTGACCTGGACGTAATCGGCAAGCTGGAAGACGCGTTCGAACGCACGCGCCGCGATGCCCTGATAGAGCACCTCACCGCTGTCCTTCTCGTCCTTCGTCTGTTTCTCGCCTTTGATCGTCAGCGTGTTTTCCTTCGCTTCGATCGAAAGTTCGTTCTCGCCGAAGCCGGCCACAGCCACCGAGATGCGGTAGGCGGTGTCGCCGGTCCGCTCGATGTTGTAGGGCGGATAGCCCGGAGCGGCTTCAAAGCCGTCGAGCATGGAAAACAGTCGGTCGAAACCGACGGTCGAACGATAGAGGGGAGCAAGATCGAAAGTTCGCATGGCATAACCTCGTTGTTGAGCGAAATGCGGATGGTCCGCCAAGTGGGCCGGACCGGTTCTGCTTGTTGCGCAGCCCGAGGGGCCTGCGCAAAAAATCATATGGGGAGGGCTGCGTGCGACTGCAAGAGGACTAAAGGCTTGACCCAGCGTGAATTTTCCTGAAGTTCCCGCACCGCATGACCCTCGTTTCAATCCCCGCCAATCCGGTGCCGGACGACGTCGTCACCGGGACCCTCAACACGCCGGATGGCGTCGCGCTGCGTTTTGCGCGCTGGGCGCCACCACAGGGGCGAAAAGGGACCGTCTGCCTGTTTCAGGGACGGTCGGAATTCATCGAGAAATATTTCGAGACCGTGCGCGACCTGCGCGCGCGAGGTTTCGCAGTAGCCACGCTCGATTGGCGCGGACAAGGACTATCGGACCGGACGCTGCGCAACCCGCGCAAAGGCTATGTGCGAAGCTTTGCTCAATACCAGATCGATCTTGAGACTTTCATCAACGAGATCGTGCTTCCAGACTGCCCGCCGCCGTTGTTTGCGCTTGGCCAATCGATGGGCGCGACGGTCCTGCTGCGCGCCGCCTATGCCGGCCATCGCTGGTTCGACCGGATGGTTCTGCTGGCGCCGATGATCGCGTTGCCGGGAATGCGCCGGTCCGGCGCGAACCGCATCATCGTCAAGGCCCTGCGCTCGATCGGCCTCGGCTCACTCTACGTTCCGGGCGGCAGTGCGGCGGCTATCATGCAGCGTCCTTTCAAAGGCAACCCGCTCAGCTCCGACCCAGTGCGCTACGCCCGCAATGTCGCGGTAATCGAGGCGGAGCCCGCGCTCGCGATCGGTTCGCCCACGGTCGCCTGGTGCGATGCCGCCTTTCGCGAAATGGCGGAGTTATCCGAACCGGGCTATCCCGGACGCATCCGGCAGCCGATCCTCATCATTGCCGCAGGACTGGACGCCATCGTCTCGACCCCGGCCATCGCTGAATTTGCGGTGCGGCTGCGGGCGGGTTCGCATCTGATTGTGCCGGGCGCGCGGCACGAGCTGTTGATCGAGCAGGATCGGTTTCGAATGCAGGCGTTGGCGGCCTTCGATGCGTTCGTGCCTGGAACGCCGGTCTTCAAGTGACGTAGCGTTAGTCACTCCTTGCCCAGCACGTCCAGCGCTGCGGCATGCACGCGCTTGTCGCCCGCCGCGATAATGCGTCCGCCCGCGTGCGGGGCGCTGCCTTCCCAGGTGGTGATGACGCCTCCAGCGCCGATGATGATCGGCATGAGGGGAAGTACGTCGTACGGCTTGAGCTCCGTCTCGATTACCAGATCGACGTGGCCCGCCGCCAGCATGCAATAGGCGTAGCAATCCCCTCCATAGCGCGAGAGCCGCACGGCTCTCTCAACCCGCCCGAAAATTTCGCGATCGCGCGCATTCATCAGCAGCGGGCTGGTCGTGAACAAAACCGCGCTGGCGAGATCGGGGCATGTGCGCACCCGCAAGTCTCGCTTTCCGTTCGGACCGCGATAATGCGCGCGTCCGCCGTCGCCGCTGAACCGCTCGCGAGTGAACGGTTGATTCATCATACCGAACGCCGGCTCGCCCGATCGCAGCAACGCGATCAGCGTGCCCCAAGCCGGCATGCCGGAGATGAAGGACTTCGTCCCGTCGATGGGATCGAGTACCCAGACGTATTCCGCGTCGGATCGTTCCTTACCGAATTCCTCTCCAATAATGCCATGGTCCGGGAACGTGCGGCGAATGAGGGCGCGCATCGCCGTCTCGGCGGCGTGGTCGGCGGCGGTGACGGGGTCGAATGCGCCCGAGCGACCCTTGTCCTCGATGCTCAGCGCCGTGCGGAAGAATGGCAGAATGGTCTCGCCCGACACGGATGCGAGCTCGTCCACGAAAGCGGAAAAGTCGATCGCCGTCATATTGCGCCCCTCCCCCGAACCGCCAACCCACTGCTTTGCCCTATTTGGCACCGGGGCATCGCCTTTAAGGATTGGGGCGCGCTTACGTTTCTCGTTTCAACGCGCTCTCCAGCGGGCCGCCGAAAGGCCCTGCCTCTGCATTGCGGGAAGGCCACCTATGCCCAGCAGACGGTCATTCCGACCCGATTTCCCCTTGCTATTTGTGCGCTGCACTGTATGTTGTTGCGGTGCGGTAGCGCCTGGCGTTACCGCCGCCCTCCTTGGGCGTTTCCTCCCTAGACTTGGGCCGCTTGCGGTCGCAAGCGGCCCTTTTTTATCGGCATCGTGAACCAGCGGTTATTCGGCTGCCGCGCGGTAGGGCCGCAGCTCTTCGATCGGGATCGCCGCAAGCCCATCAGCCAGCATCTCAAGGTCTGTGGCCAGCCTGCCGAAGGAAGCGGAGCGCTCGAAACGCCGCTCGTCCATGTAAAGCGCGCGGTTGAGCTCGAGCTGGATCGCATGCAGACCGGCAGCCGGATTGCCGTAATGCTCAGTGATAAAGCCGCCCGCATAAGGCTTGTTGCGGCTCACCGAATAGCCTTGCGCGCGCAGGGTCGATTCGATGGTCTCGGCGACGGCAGCGACGCAACTCGTGCCGTAACGATCACCCAGCACGACATCAGCGCGCGGACGCTCGTCCTTGCTTCCGGCACTGGACGGCATGGAATGACAGTCGATCAGGATCGCGGCGCCGAAATCCCTGTGGATGCGCGTGAACACGCGGCGCAGCGCGCGGTGGTAAGGCTTATACAGTCCCTCGATCCGCCTAATCGCGTCGTCGACTGGAATGCGCTGGCGATAGATTTCCTGGGCATCGCCGACGACCCTCGCAACCGTGCCCAATCCTCCCGCGACGCGCATCGAACGGGTATTGGCGAATGACGGCAGCCGCCCTTCGAACATGCGCGGATCGAGTTCGTAAGGTTCGCGGTTGACGTCGACATAGCAGCGGGGAAAGTGCGCCCGCATCAACGGATAGCCCCGCCGCACGACCCCTAGATTGAGGTCGTCGACAAAGCTGTCCTCTGAGCGCCGCAGCGTCGCGAGCTCGAGGCGTGACGCGGTCAGGAACGCGCGCGGATATACGCTTCCGCTGTGCGGCGAATTGAAAATGACCGGCCCTCGCCACTCAGTCGGTTCGAGGATCTCAAAGGGGGGATCGAGCTCGTCTTTCACGTCGGACATCACTAATGGCGGGTTTAACTTGGAAGCAATGACTACCCCACGCTTTTGCCACCACTATGGCGGGAAACAGATTATTGTCCATGGGGGCGCAGTCGGGGTTAGCCTTGGGTCAACCTTGCCCCCAGTTGCCGGCGCGGTTTCACTCGTTATTTACCCGCCATCGCGCTTTATGGGTGGGGGAAGAATATCAAAGGGCGGGCGTTACCTCATCCTTCTGAGCGGGCGGGACCATGGCGAAGATCATTCTTGCCGAGGACGATAATGATATGCGGCGCTTTTTGGTGAAGGCGCTGCAAAATGCCGGGTACGACGTGATCTCGTTCGATAACGGCCTGTCGGCTTACCAAAGGCTGCGGGAAGAACCGTTCGAGCTCTTGCTGACGGACATCGTCATGCCTGAGATGGATGGCATCGAGTTGGCGCGTCGGGCTTCCGAGCTCGATCCCGACATCAAGATCATGTTCATCACCGGCTTTGCTGCGGTTGCGCTAAATTCCGATGCGGCGGCGCGGAGGAACGCCAAAGTCCTGTCGAAGCCGGTGCATCTGCGCGAGCTCGTCAACGAAGTTCAGAAGATGCTCGCCGCTTGAGAGAAGCGCGCGGTCCTTGCTTCATCTCAAACCAGCCGATATGACGAGGGGCGGCTCGGGCGCGTAGCTCAGCGGAAGAGCACTACCTTGACATGGTAGGGGTCACAGGTTCGATCCCTGTCGCGCCCACCACGCGATAGTTCGGCTGCCGCAGAACAGCCTATCGAAATTTCTCTCTCGCCTCCGGCGTCGAGTTCTCGACAGCGCCAGCACGAGACTGCTTTCTCATGGACCGCAGTTCGTGTAGCCTTCGCGTAAGCCGCCCTTTCAAGCAGGGCGTGCCGCGGTCTCCGGGTGCAACGGGCGGCGCTGTGCCGTCGGCCGGGCGGGCACTGTCAAAAAAGACTTTTGCGTCCCGCTGCTCCGAACATGCACGCCCACAGCTCGTGCGCGGAGGGCTACGCCATGCAGCCTCTTCGTCGGTGCTTCCTGCGCCTCGTCTGCGCTGCCGCGGCGTTGCCTGTTGCCACGATCGCGGCTGCGCAAACCTATCCGACGCGGCCCGTGCGGATCATCGTGCCGTTTGCCGCCGGCGGCCCGGCCACCGTGCTGGCGCACGTGATCGCGCAGCCGCTGTCGGAGACCTTCGGCCAATCGTTCTACGTGGAGAATCTGCCGACCGGTGCTAGCAACGTCGGCACTACAACGGCCGCCAAAGCGCCGGCGGATGGCCATACCTTGCTCGTCGTGACGCCGAGCTTCGTGATCAATCCGAGCCTCTATGCCAGGCTGGCATATGATCCGATCAGGGATTTCACGCCCGTCATCCTGGCAGTGACATCGCCTCACGTCTTGATCGTCAATCCATCATTTCCCGCGAATAACGTTGCAGAACTGGTCGCGCTGGCGAAGGCTAATCCCGGCAAATATAGCTACGCGTCAGCTGGTACGGGGCAGTCAGCACAGCTGGCAGCTGAAAGGTTCAAACTCGCCTTCGGACTCGACATCGTGCATGTGCCTTTCAACGGCGGTGCTCCGGCGATGAATTCGACCGTCGGCGGACATACGCCGATCGCATTCAATGCCTTGCCCTCGGCCGCGGCGCTCATCAAGGAAGGCAAGCTGCGTGCGCTCGCGGTGACGAGCGGCTCGCGCGCGCCGGAATTTCCCGATGTGCCGACATTGGCGGAGGCGGGCGCCCCGGGCCAGGAGTCGCTCTTCTTCCAAGGCATCGTCGCGCCTGCTGGAACGCCGAAAGCGATCGTCGACCAGCTTTATCGAGAGATGGATAAAATTCTGGCGCGCCCGGAGGTGAAGAAGCACTTAGCGGCGATCGGGTTCGCCGTCACCGTCGGCTCACCCGAACAATTTCAGGCGCAGATCAAGTCGGAAGTAGCAAGGTGGGCAAAGGTCATCCGCGACGCGAACATCAAGACAATCGAATAAGGCGGAGGAGGCCCCATGAAGGGAGTGGCGGATGCGAACGCACTCTATGAGGTGGAGCGGCGCGCCTATCACGCAGTGCGTCCGGGGTTCCGCATCGCCGAGCTTCCAATCGGCCCCACGCAAAAGGTGCCGTGGCACTACCACAATAACGTCCACGACACGTTCTATGTCCTGACCGGAGCCATTCGAATCTTCCTCCAAGATCCGAAGGAAGAAGTACGGCTGAGGCCAGGACAGACCTATTCGGTGCCTCCGAAGCGCCCGCACCTCGTCACCAACGCGGGTGACACGTCGGCGGTATTTCTCGTCCTGCAAGGCATCGGCGAATATGATTTCGTACCGCTGACTTGACCCACCTCACGTGGCAGCGCCCGAGTCTCGTCTTCGCCGCCACGTCGATTTACGGCTGCGGCTTGCGCCCATTGTGTCGCGGGCATTGGAGTATAGGCGTGATCATCGATTGGCATTCGCACATTTATACGCCCGAGGAAGCAGCGGACGATCGCGGCGCCGCCGACGGCAAGAGCGGGCCGAAATGGGGCGAGCGCGGCTGCCCCATGGTGCTCGAGAACTTTCTCGATGCCCATTACAAGAACGGCATCGACATCAGCGTGGTGACCAACGCCGCGCATTATCTGCGCGGCAAGGCCAAGCATGAAGAACTGCCGGCGGTACAAAAGTGGAGCGATTATGCCGCCGATCTCCAACAGACATACGAAGGCACGCTCTACTCGTTTGCCACCATTCTGCCCTGCGGAGGCCCTGCCTTCATCAAGGAGGCGGAGCGCGCGATTCGCGATCTCGGGCTCAAGGGCATCTTCATTCATTCCAGCCACAAGGGACAATATCCCGACGACGACGAAGCGCGCCCATTTTGGGAACTGGTGCAGGACCTCGACGTGCCGGTGATGATCCATCCGCCGCATCTCGGCCTCGGCGAGGAGCGGATGAAAGAGTATCGGCTCGCCTCCAGCATCGGACGCCCATTCGATCTTTGCTTGGCGCTCGCGCGGCTTATCGTGCGCGGCATTCTGGAAGATTTCCCGCGTGTGACAATCGTGGCTTCACACGGCGGTGGCGGTATCTGCGAGACCATCAGCCGGATGGACTATGCTTACGAATTGCAGGACGAGGCCTTCTTCCTCGGTCCATACGCGCCGATGAAGATCAAGCATTCGCCGAGCTACTATCTAAAGAGGATGTATCTCGACACGGTGACCTACAATCAGCCGGCGGTGAAGATGGTGCTCGACTGGATCGGGCCCGCGCGCGTCATCTACGGCAGCGACGCGCCGCCGCTGACCTCGCTCAAGCCGCGCGCGATCAAGCTGATCCAGGACCTCGACATCTCCCAACGAGAGCGCGACGCGATCTTCTTCGCCAATGCCGCCAGGCTGCTGAAGCTGCCAGTCCCCCACTCTGATGAGGCTGCGTGAGAAAACGGCACCGCACGGACCCTTTGCCGCGCCGCTGTACAAGGCGCCGTGCCTGACCTGTTGACGCGCGGACGGCGCATCCCTACGTTCCGCGCAATTTGTTGATGGCGCGAGCCGAGCGGCTGCGCGCAAGGGTGACAATCATGAAAGTCCGCAATTCGCTGAAGTCGCTGCGCAGCCGCCATCGCAGCAATCGCCTGGTCCGGCGCAAAGGCCGGGTCTACGTGATCAACAAGGTCCAGCGCCGGTTCAAAGCCCGCCAGGGCTGAGTGGCCTTCGCGAGGCAAATGCTTGGTGCCGTTCCTGCGCGGCAGCCCTCACGAAATCGCGTCTTTATCGCGCCCGAACGCAGGATTATTCTTTATATATGACTCGGCGATTCATAGCCTTATTGGCGACAGCGACGCTTGCAGCGTGGGCGTTGCCGGCACTGGCCGAATCGATCGATCCTGAGCTGCTCAAACCGATCGAGCCCCCCAGCGCGCTGCCGCGGGCCCAACACGGCGACAAGACGCAAAACCTCGACCGGCTGTTCGCGGCGCTCAAAGTCGCGCCTGATGATGAGAGCGCCAAATACGTAGAGAACCGCATCTGGGCGATTTGGCTCGCCTCCAGCAGCGATACCGCCAATCTGCTCATGGGCCGCGCCAAAACTGCGACCGACAGCAAGGACTTCGACCTTGCCATCAGGTTGCTGAACGCCATTATCGACATACGGCCGGATTTCACCGAGGCGTGGAATCGGCGTGCAACCGTCTATTACACAAAAAAAGACTTTGGTCGGGCGCTTGCCGATATTCATGAAGTACTGGCGCGCGAGCCGCGCCATTTCGGTGCGCTCTCGGGTCTCGGCATCATCCTGCAGGAGCTTGGCGACGACAAGCGCGCGCTCGATGCGTTCCGCCGTGCACTCGCAATCCATCCGCACCTTGAGCGGGTTCCGGAACTGGTGCAGAAGTTGAGCGAAAAAATCGAGGGCCGCGATATCTGAATCAGAGTTTAGTAAGGCCAGTAATCAGAACGGTCTTCCTGATCACTGAGCATGATCCTGATCACTGATTGCCGGCCTCGGCGCCCACGAAAGCGATACGCAACATGTTGGTCGCGCCCGGCGTTCCAAGCGGGACTCCGGCGACGATGATCACGCGCTGACCGACATTGGCGAATCCGTCCCGGCAGGCGAGCCGGCACGCGCGCTCCACCATGTCGTCGAGATCGTGGGCGTCCTCTGCGACGATGCAATGCACGCCCCAAACCAGCGAGAGGCGCCGGGCGGTCGATAATCTCGGAGAGATCGCCACGATCGGTGGTTTTGGCCGCTCGCGCGCGACGCGCAATCCGGTGGAGCCCGAGCTGGTCCAGCAGACGATGGCGGAAAGCTCGAGCGTCCCGGCGATCTGGCCTGCTGCTGCGGCGATCGCGTCGGCACCCGTCGCTTCCGGCTCCGTGCGCTGAGCATGAATGATAGTCCGATAAATCGGATCGCGTTCCACTTCCTCGGCAGTGCGGTTCATGGTGGCGACCGCCTCGACCGGATATTGCCCGGCCGCGGATTCAGCTGACAGCATGATGGCGTCCGCTCCCTCGAAGATGGCCGTCGAAACGTCCGAGACCTCGGCACGAGTCGGGACCGGACTCGTGATCATGGATTCGAGCATCTGAGTCGCGATGACGACTGGCTTACCGGCGCGGCGGGCCATGCGCGTCATTTGCTTTTGCAGCCCGGGCACCTTTTCGACCGGCATCTCGACGCCGAGGTCGCCGCGCGCCACCATCAATGCATCGACGAGATCCAAGATCTCGCCGAGGCGATTGATTGCCTGCGGCTTCTCAATCTTGGCCATGACGGCGGCCCGGCCACGCGTGATCTTCTTGGCCTCTGCGATATCGTCGGGCCGCTGGACGAAGGAGAGTGCAACCCAGTCGACACCGGCATCGAGGCCCGCTTCCAAATCCGAGCGGTCCTTTTCCGTCAAAGCCGAGAACGGCACCGTCGTATCGGGCACGCTGACACCTTTGCGGTCGGACAGTTTTCCGCCGACCTCGACCCGCGTGAGAATGCGATGGCTGTCCGCCTCAATGACGACAAGCCGTAGCTTGCCGTCATCCAGGAGAAGCGTGTGGCCCGGTTCGATGGCGGCAAAGATTTCGGGGTGCGGCAGGTGCACGCGGTGGGCGTCACCGGGAGCGGGATCGGCATCGAGCGCGAAGGTTTCGCCCTTGGTCAGCGTGGCTGGATTGGCCGCGAAGCTGCCGACCCTGAGCTTTGGACCCTGTAGATCGAGCAGAATCCCGATTGGCCGACTGTGCTCGGTTTCGACCTCCCGGATAGCCGCCGTGAGCTCGCGCATACGCGCATGCGTGGTGTGGCTCATGTTGATGCGGAAGACGTCAGCGCCTGCCTCGAACAGGTTGGCGATCACGCGTCGATCTGAGGAGGCGGGGCCGAGGGTGGCGACGATCCTGGTTCGGCGCAGACGTCGCATTAGTTGCGGCTTCGGGACGGAGGCGTCGGGGCGCCCGGCCGGCCAGCCGTCGGAGGCGTCTGCAGCATCGGCACGCGCGATTGCAGGGGCTGCATCGGCGTTTGGTCGGCCGATTCGGTAAGCTGGACCGTCCAAGAGGGTTGGTCGCCCGTATCGACTTCAAAAAAGCCGGTGCGATCATAACCGCGCGCCAAGCAATCGTCGGTGCCGCGGATCGTGAACTCTTTTTCCCGTGTGCACATGAACGCCTGGCCCGACCACTCGCCGCCGCGATCATAGTCGACGGCGTAGATGTAATAAAAGCGAGCGACCAGGGCGCCTCGTAGTACGGTCTCGCAGCTACGTGCGGAAATGTTCCACCAGCCCTCGGTGGTCCAGCCCTCGTTCTCCTTGTAGCCGATGGCAATGCCGACGCGGTTTCCGGTATTGTTGCAGAGGCGGAAATCGGCCCTGGCGGGAGAGCCGGACCACGCGAATGCCACGAGCGCCAGCGTGGCACCGGAGAGCACGCGGGCGACCGCCCGACGAGATACGGGCCTGCGCCGAACTCCAGTTCTCGTGAATCGGTGTCTCATGCCGGCCGCACGCAAGCCTGCTTGACGGCTTGCATACAGATATCGCGTGAAGTGTTAAGCACTGTCAACGAGGATTGCCCGGAAGTCATTCACGTTGGTCAGCGTCGGCCCCGGCGTTAGCAGATCCCCAAGCTTCTCAAAGAATTCCGTCGAATTATTGTCGCGCAGAAACGCGGCCGGATCGAGGCCGAGATGACCCGCACGAACGAGAGTCGTGCCATCGATGAAGGCACCCGCAGGATCCACTGCCCGACCTCCTCCACCATCGGTGCCGTCGGTGTCGCCGGCCAGTGCCGCGATACCTGCGGCCTGCGCAAGTGTGATGGCTAGCGCCAGCGCATATTCCTGGTTCGGCCCCCCGCGGCCGCGACCGCGCAGCGTCACAGTGAGTTCGCCGCCCGACAAGATTACGGCGCGCCGTCCCTTCACCCTGAGATCGAGGGCAAGTCGCGCCTGCGTGGCGGCGACTTCGCGCGCCTCGCCCTCAATCGCCGTACCGAGCAGGATGCAGTCGTATCCAGCGGCGCGCACGGCGTGTTCCACCGCGCGAAAGACCTCCGCGGGCCGTGCCGCCAGGTCGAAGGAGGTCTGTGCGAAAACCGGATCACCAGGCTTCGGCGTCTCGTTTGCAGGATCCGCGAGTGCCTGCGCAACGAGCGGTGGCACGTTAAGGTCATGGCGCGCCACGATGGCGCGAGCGTCAGCGAGCGTAGTCGGATCGGGAACCGTAGGGCCGGAGCCGATCACCGCAGGGTCATCTCCCGGCACATCGGAGATGGCGACGGCAACAAGCGGCGCGGGGAACGCGTGTTGTGCAAGCCGTCCGCCTTTGATGCGTGAAAGGTGTTTGCGAACGGTGTTGATCTCGACGATCGAGGCCCCGGAGGCAAGAAGCGCACGCGTGACTGCCTGCTTATCCGCAAGTGAAAGACCGGCAGCCGGAGCGATCCAGTTTGCCGAGGCGCCGCCCGAAACAAGGACCAGCACCAGATCGTGCGGCCCGGCGGATTCCGCCAAGGCGAGCGCCTCGATCGTCGCGGCAAGACCAGCGGCATCGGGCAACGGATGGCCGGCCTCGACGACACGTACGATCCGGGTTGGGCAGCCATAGCCGTGACGAGTCACCGCCAGGCCGCTAATGCGGCCGGCTGGCATGCCGCCGTCAAGGTAATGATGCTCCGCGACGTGCACCATGGAACCGGCGGCCTTGCCCGCGGCCAGCATGATCAGCCGCCCGGATGGGGCCGCTGGCAAATGCGGCCGCAAGCAGCCCTCGGGGTGCGCGGCGGCCACCGCCGCGCGGAACAGTCCCTCGAGAAAAAGCCGTGCCGCTCCCATCAAGGCTCAAGCTCGCGCGGCCAACGTCGACCTCTCGCCTGGTCCGCTGCGCGGCTGGTCCATCGTGGTGCTCGCAAAATAGCTAAACCCGCCGCGACATAAGCATCGTGTGGTCATCGGGTGCAACCCGCGCTGGAAAGCGCCTCGTCGCGTCACTATTCTTAGGGCACGGAAGCTTCAAAGCTCGGAGCCTTCCTTCCAAACGAAAGGATGCAGCGATGGCGCTTGACGATAAAACCCGCACCGAACTCGAGGCGGCCGCATTTCGCCGCCTCCTTGAGCATTTGCGCGCGCGCACCGACGTGCAGAACATCGACCTGATGAATCTTGCCGGTTTCTGCCGTAATTGTTTATCGAACTGGATGAAAGATGCCGCCGATGCGCGCGGGGTGCCTATGTCGAAGGACGAGAGCCGCGAACGGATCTACGGCATGCCGTACGAGGAATGGAAGGCCAAGTACCAGAAAGAGGCATCCGAGAGCCAGAAGACGGCATTCGGGCAGGCGGCCCACAAGCACTAAATTCTTGCCTGTGTACTCCGGGGATGACCCTCCTCTTGCCTTGACCTCGGGCGTCGCGCTCCCGAAAGCTTGCGCGCCTTGGGGCAATGGAGGAGGGTTCAATGGTCACTGCCGCGGCTGTGGACCAGCCGGCCGGCCGCTTTGCGAAAGATCATTTGAAGGCTTTCGTTGAGCGCGTTGAACGGCTGGAGGAAGAGAAAAAAGCAATCGGCGACGATATCAGAGACGTTTACGCCGAAGCCAAGGCCAACGGCTTCGACGTGAAAGCGTTGCGCACGATCGTGCGGCTGCGCAAGCAGGATGCCGATGACCGACGCGAGCAGGAGGCTATTCTCGAGACCTACATGCATGCGCTCGGCATGTTGAACTAGCCTCTGCGCGCAAAACGCGCTCGCTTCAAATGCGGTTCGCCGCAAGTCGGGTCTCCCCGACTTGCGGCGCCGCGCCCCAACCATCCCCCGTGATTGGCAACAAGAACTATCGCAGTGATGCCGTGCGCGGCGGACTGAACGTGACCGTCCGTGTGAAGCCTACTGCGCTGCCGCTGAACATTTCACTGCTCATGCCGCGATATGGATCGTCCGAGAACGTTGCCATCATGGTCGCGGCGGGTTTGTGGAGGTAAGCGCCGAGGGCGCGGAAATCCGGCACGCCATACACGGTGGTCTTCATGAAACTCTGCGCGCTCGGGCTAACGATCATGGCGCGCATCCACGGATCGTTGAAGCGATCTCCGACTCGCACCACGACCACGCCTTTGGCTCTGGGCGGGGCGACCAAGGAAGAATCGTCGCTGCGCTTGACCGCGACCGTCGTTTCCGCTGGAAGGTCGATCGTCGGACGCGCAGTTCCCCCGCCCACCGGCAGCGTGCGGGCGACGGCGATCGGATTCGGTTGCGCCGCATAGGCGAGAGCATTCGCCACAGGCTCGCTGTCCGTGCGCTCGGCGAGCGGCCACGGGGCTGCGGCGGCGCTGGCGATTGCACGGCGCGCCGTGGGAGCCGGTGTGGCGTGCTGGGCGCTCATGGGCGGAGCTTCCGTCGCCTCAACGCTCGGCAGTCCCTGCCAATAGCCGCGCTCGTTAATGATGTGGTTCGAGGAGACGGTCGTGTCCGTAATACTCGCTCGTGCGATCAGGGTTGCCGCTCGGAGTGTCTCCACGGACTGTGCTGCGCCGGACGCAATCTCGTAGGCCGCCGGTGTGAAAGCAGGCTCGGAAGTTGCAGAGGCGAGCTGGTAGGCCGGGACCGGCTTGGTCGCGGCTGCCTGTTGCTCGATCGGTTTGGCGGGTTTGGATGGCGGGAACGGCACGACTGCAAGTTTTTCGCTGCGCGATTCGGGCGCGGCAGCGATCGCAGGCGGCTTGTCGGAACGCGCTTGAGGTGTGGCGGCTGGCTTGAGCGCCGTTGCTGCGACTTTGGCCGGCGCGGCCGGCGGCTCGTTCGCCTCGTCCCGCCCACCACCGAATAGCCTGGCCAGCAAGCCAGGCATTCGGCTGCGTTGCGTCGTGTCGGAGGTTGATTGGCTGTGGAGCTGACCCTTCGCCAACACGCTCGCGAGCTGTACCTCCGGCATGCGCGGCCAATGCCGCACGCTGCCCGTATCCATGTGCACGAAGGGGGCGCCGGATGTCGGATAAAAGCCGACGCCACCGCGCTGGGCCCGCAGGCCTGCTTCGCGCAATTGCTCGAGCGGCACGCCTGGGATGTAGAAATCGATGGCCTTGCCCAGCATGTGCTGGCTGAACTGGGCGACCCCGCTCGAGCGTCGCCGCAGCATCGAGTTGGTTTCGGGCGAGCGGTATCCGCAGACGACCCAAATCGCCTCTTTGGAGCCGACCTCGCGATGTACCTCCCAGAGCAGGTCGATCAGATGGGGATCCATCGTGATCGATTGTGATTCGCGCCAGTCGCGCATCAGATTATTGATCTTCCTGAGGGCCTCTTCGTCGTACCGGCCGTTGACCTTGTAGGTGACAGTCAATTCCTCATCGGTGTGAATGTGATGAAACGAAATCGTCCGCGTCTCGCTTTGGGCGATTGCGTTCTGCAGGTTCTTGCTGCCGAAAAAGACGAGAAGCGCGGCGATGCTGCAGCAGTAGCCCGCCCGGGCGCAACGCAAGGCCAATGGATTGCTCTGCGCGAGTTTGACCGTCACGTGCCAACCCTTAACGGCGTCAGCGGCCTCCTCCGCGGCGAGCGCCGCGGGCGAGAAGCTCCGTCGCTCGGCACGGTGCAGGCCGCGACGATGACGGCTGACGAACTGCTCATTAGGGAAGGGTTAACGCGAGGTTAGCGCACCCGTCCCCCCCGACAATGATGAGCGTGACAGGCGACTATGGCAAAAACTTGCCGCGATTAACCGTGCCGAAGATTCAGGCGCGACACGCGAATCAGTCGCGCCACGCCAAGAGAAAACCTCGAAATCGGGCTCAGCGGGTGATGCCGCGCGGCGGCACCGGTCTTGCTTGCATCGGACGGCCAAAACCGAACAGCGCCTCGAAGAAGGAGACGTTGCGCGGCGCGACCCCGGGACGGCGTTGGCTAGTTGCTACAGCCTCCTCGCGCTTGCGTTCCTGCGGCGGCTCGATCATGCCACGCTCGGTCTTGATCGCTGCGAGCGTGCGGTTGTCGAGGTTGTAGATATCGCGGCGGATTTGCAGCTTGCCGGCTTCGTCGACGAATGCGTTCTGGTAAGTCAACAAGACCCAGATCTGCGCCGGCAGCTGGATGTCCTGCTCGCCCGTGCCGAACATCCGCTTGACCTTGTCTGCCGTCCAGTTCTCGGTCGGACGCGCAATGTTGAGGAGAACTTCGGCATATTTGGCCGGATCCTGCACGCGCATGCAGCCGTGGCTATACGCGCGCACATCATGCGCGAACATGTGCTTGTCCGGCGTGTCGTGCTGGTAGACCAGGAACCGATTGGGGAAATTGAACCGTATGCGTCCGAGCGCATTCGCCTCGCCGGGCGGCTGAAAGATGTGCACGCTGCCGTCCCGGTTATAAGTCACTCGCAGCCCCATCCGCTCGAGCGCCGCCGGGTCTCGCTGCAGCCAGGGCAAATATTCATTGTTGACGATCGAGGGCGGCACGTTCCAGGTCGGATTGATGGTGATGAACTTCATCGTCTCACTGAGCAACGGCGTCGGCATGTCTTGCTTGCCGATTACGATTCGGGTGCTCCAGATCTGGGTGCCGTTGTGTGTCACGCGTAGCGAGAAGTCCGGCAGATTGACGATGGCCGAGGAAGCGCCGAGGTCGCGCGGATACCAGCGCCAGCGCTCCATGTTGGAGATGACGGTTTCGATTTGCTTGTCGCGCGGCGGACCGTTGAGCTCCTTGATCGTCCGCGCATCGAGGCTGCCGGTGACCGGCAGCTCATTCGCGTGCTGGAATCTTTTTACCGCCTCCGCGATCTTGGCATCGTATTTGAGGTCGGAAGCGTCACCGCCGAGCCCGAGCCTTTCCCGCAGCAGCGGCACGCGCGGGTCTTCCATCGGCATCTTCGCGTTGAGCTTGAGCAAGGGCCCGTCGGCGATCTCGTTCGCGGGCGCAGCCTTGCCGCGCATCTGCGCGAGCATGGCCTTGAGCTGCCTATAACCCTCATGCGGGGGGCTGAAATCGTCGAGCGCCGCGCCGGCATTGGCGGCTTGGCCGATCTTTGCAAGCACCTCGGCTGGATCGGGCGGGACTTGCGGCAGCTCGATATTCAGGCTGACGCG